>Ga0315914_1006116_pt1 | contig 17204 bp, 8 predicted proteins | sample MpolenodulesMG_FD_203920 | JGI IMG/M metagenome (GOLD analysis project Ga0315914, IMG submission 203920) | Medicago polymorpha root nodule microbial communities from Los Angeles, California, United States - elongated nodules | ecosystem: Host-associated > Plants > Roots > Nodule | place: USA...
CTTTATAACTTCTAAAACTTTCATTCTAATCATTGTTAAAAGTTAATTAAATTCATAACTCCCTGTCGGAACGATACTCTATTTTTACTACTTCGGTAAAACCGTACACTTGCGGTTTTGCTCATCAGTCACAATACAATTTATTGAATCTAAAATTTTATATTTATCAAGAACACAAAATACTAAGAACATAAAGTAATGACAAAGATGACCACTTGTTGAAAAACTTTGAATACCAAATGATATGGACATGAGATGAATGATCTAACCAAGTAATTTCTTCAAACAAAGTAGCAGATAAAAATAGAAAATAAGAATAAAAAATGAATTGAGAAAAAAAAGAAGGAAGACGCCATGAGCCAAGATGAATCTCCACAACTGTAAGGAAATCATTGATAAGATTATAGCAAATTCTAATCAAAGAACTTAACATGCGACCTATCTCACTCACCATTCACTACTACAAAAAGATAGTTTAGCGTTCGCAAAACCCAAGCTAAATGGGCAAAAACGAACACTAACACTGATTTAGCATCGGCTTGGCTTCAGAGCCGGGACGAAGTTAAAACGGTCGAAGCAATATAGTAGCATCGACTGCAAGCCATCCGAAACTCTACTCTCATCCGACACTACTCTATTCAACTTCTTAAAAGTCAACAATTTCTAGTAGGATAGGAGTGGCCGATTCTAAAGGCAAGTAAAATTTGTAGAGTTCGTTAGCCGACGCTAAAGTCAACATTTGGAAAGTCAACTAAATCATCTAGAGTCAGTTCGTCTGAGGCTAAAGTCAACATTTAAAAATTCAATGTAGTAATATAGCGTGGGTTGGACCGACACTACTCTACAATCTTTTTAATTTTTATTTGTTTTTTACATTTGAACATGCACTTAATAACCCTGTTTCGCGCCTAATACTAAGAAACCAAAATAACGCATCTAATCAGCCACAAAATGTCATAATGCATTAATATAACAAACACTTCTACAACAATGAACTTTTTAATACTATAAATAAGTCTAAAAACTACAAAGTAACAAAGTTACAACTATAGGATCATGCCTTAAAAATTCAAAGCATTAACAACATAATAAAGTTGTTCTGATCCCGAGCTTATGCATTCTAAGCTCAAGCTTTTACACTTTGAGCAGCCTAGGTAGCCACTTGGGACTGGGTTGATGCATTCTCAACAGTCTGCTCCGCTCTAATTATAGCGTCCATCTCCTCCTCCAAAGACATCTCAACATGGAACCATGAGGATTTATGTGCACCCATGCCAAAGGTTGACAAAAATGTCTTTGGTGCCATAAATCCTACCACAGGTACGACCCCTCGCATACTCCGTCCCCAACTACAGTATTGTAGCTAATTAACCCGACCATGGTGTGTCACTAAGACTCAATGTTGCTATTTATCTAAAAAAAAGAAACATGAACATTAAAATTTTGTTGATTTTTATCTATAATACAATCTAAACACATGCTCAGATGTATTTTAACAACAAATTTGTACATTTTTTTTTATTATTTTAATTACCTTAAACCAAAACATGTCTTTTTTTAGTTTTCTATTGTACATATATATGTAACTTGTAATTTGTATATCACATCATTCATACAGTCAAACATATCATAGGAAAGGGGTCCCAAAGGAATATATCTTAAGTTCATGCATCATTAAACCTTATAATAATTTCTGTAAACCTTTAGAAGAAAAGAAAACTTAATTGTTTACCATTGAATAGCTAAAAACATTTCTAAATAAAAATCCTAAAATAAAAAACAACATTTACAAAAAAATAGGTACAAAAACATTTAGAAAAACATAACACTGATATACCTTTGCTGGTATAAGATGAAAAATCATGAGATTGTTGATTGACCCAACTAGGGCTGGAAATGAGTTGAGTCAAACTCGTCTTAACTCGACTCAACTTGATAAGAACTAGCTCGTTAGATTCAACTCGTTTATTTGCAGGGTGTGCAAGTGAACTTTGAAAAATTGCTTTAAAAAATTTAAGTTTTTCAATTGTCTTGGAAATGGTTATCACTTTTAAAAAAGTGAAATATCACTTACCTTGAGTGATAGTACAATGCATAACTACATTTTAATTGTCTAGTGCACTATTTTATCTATAGTTTCTTACATCTCTCAATGTTAACTAAATTGCCGACGTGGGACTAGTAGCTACTACTACTCTGTATGTTTGAAACAACTAGTATCCTTTTACATCAGTGAATTCATACGCCATCAGTTTTCATCCTTCCTATTTCAATTTGGTAGTAGCCATCTTCCAACAAATAAAATAGATGTAATTATATTGGTTTATTTACTAGACAAGATGAAGAAAAAAAAAACATCATAAAAATGGAAAGAGAAAAGAAGTCAAGAACATAGAAACCAAGTTTTACAAAACAAACGGTGGGGTGGGGCAAAAATGGGTCACGACTCATTTTCATTAGTTCCTGTTTTAAAACAAAACACATATCCAAACACAATGAACTAGAGAAAGGAATTAATAAAATTAATGGCCTTCCATTGTAGATATATTGAGAAAAAGCTAGAGTAAAAAATTAAGAAAATTATATATATATATATATATAGTCAGGCATTAAATTTATTTGATCATACGGTTAAAAACATCTCAACAAAGGAAACAATAAGAACACATCACACTGGATCACCAAAAAGACTTGCATCACTACCATTGCATAACTAGCTTGAATCACTGTATTAGTTTATTCCTGCCCAATCATCGATTCACAGCTATAAACATCATGTTCTTTGATTGAATATCTTTCTACTAATTAAGCTACACATGATTCCACACTTGAAACTCATGTGACCTAATTCTCTGGTTTGTTTCAACGTTTTCCTTTTCTAAGAAAGTATAGATTTTCACAATTCCAATTGTTCCGTTCACAAGTGCAAAGTGACAATAAAAACTCCCAAAGAAAGATTTAACCACCGTTCAATTTTTTAATTGAAATAAGGCTTAAATATTGCACTCGTCCCTACAAATATGCCTCGTTTAAGTTTTGGTCCCTGTAAAAAAAATAATTTGTTTCTTTTGTGATGTATTCTTATTGTTTCTTTTGTTGATATTCTTTAAACCATAAGATCAAATAAATTTAATGGTTGAGATTTGGTGTAAGTCTTTGGACTTACACCTGGTGTCAACGGATCCTGACTCATATATATATATATATATATATATAGCTCAAGTTCAGCTCATTCAGTTAACGAACTTAATTTTCAGTTCAAGTTTAACTCATTTGGTTCATGAACCAAACTCAACGAGTTAATTGTCGAGTCGAGTTTCGAACTATATTCAAGTTGGTTCTGTTAGAAATTTAGGTCTTAAATATAACAGATTTCATAAAACATGTTCAATAATTATGAATCAACAGCGGAAGCAAACAAAATACTGAACATGATTATGATCAGATCTATGACATGTTTGATTTATCAAGGATATTAATAATTAGGTATTAGGAATGCCTGGATGAAGCTTAGATTACAACCCTCTTAACAACACCAATAAAGAGAGGAGATGATCTGAAACACAAAACAACAAGGATTAGTGGCTGCTGATTTGGTTCTTCCTCAACTGGTACCTTTATGTCTCTAGTTCTCTTCAAATGGGGAGAAGAAAATGTTTGTTGTGTAGGGTGTATTGGGGACCATAACCTCTTTTATATTGGATGATTATTAGGGTTTCCCATTATTTCGTTAATGGTCCATCCAGACATCCACTCATATTGAGTCTATATCAACTAATTAAATCATTAATTAATTTTTCAATTAGAAATCTAATAGCCTTTTACTTAATTTGATCATTAATCAATTGATTTTCACAATTGATAAATAGCTAATATAATTATTATTACGATATTTTCCCACATAATGATATCATAATATAATTAATAATAGAATATTCCAACAATCTCCCACTTGAACTACACATCTTAATAATTATACCAGAATTCTTTAGGCGCGCTTCTGAATGTTATTTATCTTTAGATTTCAACTATACAATCTGGTCCACCTAATGCATTATTAATTGGACCACCGCGGTTGTCATCACTGACGTATAATGTGTCGAAACCCCGACGACCACCATATCAATACACTTGATGACATAGATCGATATGGATGAGTGACATGGAAATTTCATGCAATGTGATCTCTAAATCATGTCTATTTCCAACTGGTCCAACTGAAAACTTTAGTGAGATCAAAAACTTAAGTTTGCAAATTCAATATTTGCACAAAATGATACATAAATGGTTATAACAGACATAACCACCTCACGAACTTTATTTATGCAGAAAATCATAACATAAAGTCTGTATCGATACCAAAACAAAAGTATAGAACATAAAACAAAAGAGACTCCACTTATCTAAGACATCCTTAATGATAACAACCATATGAAATACCTTAGGTGTCAAGTCTTTGATTAGTGGTATAGGTAGCATAAGGTTTGTCTCTACATGTTCTATTATTTAACAACAATAATCAATAAGGTAATAAACCTTATAGACATTTTTATTAGATAACTATATGACTGAATAATATGCAATCAAGTGACATAAATACTTACAGTTATTTCCTGAGTTAGGATGTCTATTACATACAGACATTCAAAAGTCAAATTCTAACACACCAAAGATCTCCAAATTGTTAGAACTCTGATGTGAGCATAAACTCTCATGTTCTCTTTAATAATCCATATGGTTGCCTTTTTAACAATTCAAACTTTGAATTGCTCAAGTATCTGCCATTTTTTTTTTATTATATACGCTATTTCCAAATGCGTATAATAAGATAGGCAGAGCATAGGAAAATACTTAATTTTATGAATTCATAAATTTTCTAATGGGCAATAATTGAGACTGAAAAGTCTCCCTCGATGATTGAGGTCATCCAAAAATTATGTCATTTCATTTTCAACTTTATCGATATAACTCGTTTATGATATCCGAATTATACCTTGAGAAGAATTTCTAAGTATTGGAATGTCTAATACAAAAGAGGTATCCCCAAGATCTTTCATCACTAACTTTTGTTAGAGATTTCCTTGGGTTCACATAACAAACATGTATCATTGTTGACTAAATAAAATTGACATAATAAACTAGGAATATAAACTTACTCCCACTGAACTTTAATAAACTTACACGCAGAAAAGATGTTAAGCAAGATGTCCAGACACGCGAGATGTTAATTAAGATGTCAAGACATCGTGACAACACAAACAAACAAATAACAACTTTAATAAAAAGGCAGAAAGTAAATGACACAAGTTATTTGTTAACCCAGTTCGGTGCAACGTCACCTACGTCTGGGGGCTACCAAGTCAGGAAGGAAATACACTATAATAGTATTAGTTTGAAGCATGCATAAAGACCTCTTGTCTACTAGCTCCGCACCTAATCACTACCCGTGTAATTTCTATCTAAGACACTCCTAGATATGAGACCTCCCTCTCACTTCCTCTCAACCACAATTCCAGTGATTGACTCAACATTTATAACATAAATGGAGACACACTCCTAGACAGTAGAATCCACTCTTGCTTACAAGCTTCTGAGTGATTAAAAGTTTACAACTCAACTAACAGTCAAGCTCTAGTATCAACATGATACAAGAGTGGCTGACAAATAACAAGGACAAACTAAAACCATAAATGACACTTTTGTAAATGATGGCTTCAGTAGAGAATTAGGTCTTGAGTCTTCTATTATATAGCCTGAATGCAGAATGGGCTTGATGCACAAATTGGACCAAACATCCCGTTGAATCACACGGTCTTCAACACAATATTCTGAAACAAATCAAATGTTTCCTTAAATGTTACAACATCACACTTAAGAAACACGACACAGATTAATCGCCTATCACTGCTTCTAGAAACCACATGCTTCTTGGTAAACTCTTAACGTGAATCATATCTTCAGAGAATCTTCAGCGATCTCACGTTTAAAAACATTCTCCAAGAAACCGAAACAAGGTACGCTATGATGTCGCACCAATATGTCAAGACATCTTGTCTGACATCTTGCTAGAACATTTGTCGCCAATAAGATACAATATTGAATTGCCATCCATCTTGTGAAAATCCAAAATTATAATAAGCAAACTAGTATCATGATTGTCCTAATAGAATCTTTCAATTACACTAAATAGAATTTCTCTTTTCAGTCAATTCTTTATGACACTAGAAGCCCTAGTTCTTGACGGTGTTGAGTATGATCTATCTATATATCTTTGTAAAAGAAACTTGAGCTATCCATGAGTTAGAATTGTGATGATGTGGCACATCTAAAAAAGCTTCACACATTCTTTATGTGTTTATGAATCATAAACTCCAATGCATTCATTTTTACCACATTATATTAACCTTTGAACTATTATTTTCTTTTTGTATTCCATAACTCATATTTCTTAACTATGAACATTCACTCACTCATTTTTTTTGATAAGGCAAGAGTCCAAAGACATAAAAAAGGAATAGAAAACAGTCCAAAAGATGGAATGTCTTACAGATTCCAGTCTATGTCAGAGGCACTTATATATATTATTAAAAAAAGGAAAAAATAAATACAAAAAAGAACTAGGGGACATAAACCTAACCCTATCAATCCACACAAAGTGTATGTCAACCCAAACAGGTAATACAAAGAAATAAAAACAACACAGGTGGATGTCTAATAGGCGGTGTGTGGACAAGCCGTCAACACGAGATGAATCCAAGAACCAATAACTCCTTGTGACAACAACAAGCCTAACGTCTCTTTCGAGCCAAATAGTCCAACATCAGGTAGACCGATGAGGATTTTGAAACCACATCCAAGTTGTATAGAGCCAAACTTCGTGAAGGTGAGAGATTCTACCGCCAACACGGATACAAAACCCCACGCATACAACCCATTATGCTGCGACGGGAAGCTTCACGACCATTCTAGCCAAATCCAATAGAAAGCAACTTAAAACCAATTGAAGCCAGATCGAGGGATGGTCATCAATGGGTCTGAGCACCACGAGCACCGCCAACATGGTAACACCCGCACCCACCATTCACAGCAACAACGGACAACAAGTGCATGACCATTTCTAGCCTAAAAGACCTGTTATGAAGCATGTCTATAATCTTGGAGGAGCAATACAACGCTGAGCGTGCCAAACCACCGAAACACACAAGTGGTACGATCAGCACACGACATCGACCCACCACCGCGACGGAGCCAATACACGGCATCGACCCCAACAACGTTGAACAGAACCTAACCATCGCGACAAAGCCAACAGTGATTTTAAAATACCAAACCCGGATCGAAACTGAGATGACCCAGATCGAAACCGGATTTTTCAAAAACCCATTGAACAGAGAATGAATTTTAAAACGAAACCGCCGAATCTTCGTGGAGACAGATTCGGTTTTGAAACGCAGACGAAACGATGACAGAGAAACAACACACCCATGCCATTATAACACCCTACGTCAGAAGCTACAACCACCAAAACAAACAGAAACGACCGCCGCTGGAAGAGCAGCAATTGACCCAAGAAAGAAGATCTGCGGCGGCTCCAACGAAACAAGGATGGTGCGGAGCAAGAACCCGTCGCACCACCACCTACCGGAGTTACATGGTGGAAAAGTCACTCACTCATTATATACAACCACTAATATGATCTCAATATTTTTAGTTGTATAACATGTATGAGCAATGACCAATGCATGCCATTGCCAATGGACGATTCCTGTTATACTGTATTAACTAATTATGTAGCAATAAATTAATTACGTCCATTATAATACTAAACTATATATTTCCAGTGATCTTGTTCTTAATTGTGATATCTCTGGAAGCCTCTGCATTTGTTGAATTTTGGGAGCCAAAGTTGCTTAGCAAATGTCTTTTCTTTATACCTAGTTTATGAAATTGCATGCGTTAGTTTTATATTACTTATAATTAATTTGTATTAACATAAACACCAATATTGCTTAAAAAAAAATATTTTTTTAATTTAAGAAGTCTCACATGTGGATGCTTGAAACACAACTAAAAAAACAAAAATTAGTGAGGGATATTTAGTGAGGGAAAACATGAAATCCCTCTCTAATTCCGTCACTAAATTTTGTGACCAAGAAATTTGTGAGGAATTTCATTTTTTCCGTCACTAATTTCCCTCGCTAATTTTGTTTTTTCTAGTAGTGAAAAATTAAAATGTTTATAAGTAATAGAAAGTTTGAGTCCTCTAGAAGCTTAACTTCTGATAAACAAATTACTTATCCTCTGATAAAGCTTTCCCTCCAAAACTGTCTAATTTGGCAAAAGGTATACGAGGTACGAAGTAACATGCAATATTCAGTTCTATTCTCAACAGAAATACACTTGCAAGGTGATGAAGAAATTAATAAGTTCTATTTATACATATGTATTGGGATTATGGACCATGACTCTGCTAGGAGATATAATGGTAGTAGATATCAAAATAATTAGCTACCATTTGACACTGAAATTAGTTTTTTTTTTTACGTTCTGTTTCAAACATACATCACCACACTCCTGAAACTCTCTCACTCCCGATCTCACTGTCGCGCCAATTTGTCGTAGAAACCAGAGATGTTCAATCCGGCGAAGAACCTTGATCAATCTACATCGCCACGGGGAGAACCTCAATTTCTCGTTGATGCTCAATCCGGCAAGTTTATCAGAACCTTACATTTCCGATTCATGCAATTTTTCTCTCTCCAATACAAGCAAATTTCTTCAGTAAGAACCCTGCTTTTTGTACTTTCACCTCAATTTCATCTTCTATGTTACTTTCTTGGAATCCTTCACCTCGAACTTAGAATGTAGTTAAATTGATTTGTATTAAGATCAGTTTCTTTGAATTGCAGTGGAAGTGTGTTTCTGTAAATGAAATACTCACTAAAATCTATGAATTATCACTTTTGTTTCTTGTTCAATTCATTTCTATTCAATGTTGGAATTCCTTTTGGAGCATGTGTTAGTTGTTGTTATGCTGCCTCAAACTTTAGAGAACTATTAAGTTAGGGTCTGTTTGGATAACTAGCTTATTTGGAGCTTATAGCACAAACACTTCTCATGATAAGCACTTATGTATAAGGTTACATAAGGTAGTTTTATAGCAAATGATAAAATAAAGTTAAATTGTTTTTTGTATAAGCTATTAGTGATTTTCAGAAGTTAGAGAACTTGTGAAAATAAGCTGAAAAAAGCTTATGAGAGCTGTCATAAGCTGTTTACAAAAGTTCTCTCTCAAACAGCCTCATAAAACTTATGCAAGTATATAGGCTCAAATAAGATAATCCAAACAGGCCCTTAGTTTTGGGATTAGATAACTATAGTTTTCTCTGCATACCTTGATAGTTTTCTTGTTCCTTTGCAAATAACTATTTTTCTTGGAAATAGTGTTCCTAATACTGATGCTGAAAGCACTTTAAAATGCTTATAACTTTATATTGTACATTGCTTACCTTGTGTTGTTTTTTGCACTTGAATGAAATTAAAGTGTTTCATGAGAGCATTACATGTGTAGCATATTTGCTAAATTTTAATCGTAAGTTGAAAATAAGCTGAAAAATGCTTATGGAATCGTAAGTTGTGGTGCTAGCTATTAGTTCAATTGTATGTATGAATTTATAACTATCCACTTATAATGTAATAAAATCAAAAGGAGAATTAGAAATAAAGGACATATTTCTAAACAAGATTTAAAACCTTTAGAACGTTCCAATTTGTAATCCCAACATGATGACCTCTAGAGTAAAAAGACTATAAAGGAACTATTCGAGTTTGGTGCTTTTTCTTACTATTTTTTTCTTTAACAGTGTTGAGATAAGGCCTATTTGTTCAATCACTCATAAAAGGGATTTTAATCATAATGACTATATCATTCAAACTTGTGCCAATATAAGGTATATTTGTTTATGCTTTTGGAAAGGTGATTTAAATTTTTTGAAATAATTGGTTTATATTTAGAGTTTTTACACAAAGCAGAAATTAATTTTTTGCTTGATTGATATTATAAAAGCACTTGTATAGTTAAGTAATTATATTTGTATTCTTTAACCACATCCAAATTGCTGATTTGAATATTCACTATGCCCATTTTATTGTTTCAGTGTCTGGTTCATAAATTAATTTTGGTCATGGAGTCAAAGAAATTTCTCTCAAATCATATTTCATTCTCAAATGTAGGAGCCAGAGCAGAGATAGTGAAAATTCAGCGTTGTGTGATATGTCACAATCAATCCATTTTCATTTAATATCTAACTAGTCGAGATACCAGTGTTGAGCACGGATAGCGCGGCTGCGCCGTGCAGCGGAACATGTGTCGTTGTGCGAAGAGGTGTGTCGGCGCGAACAAACATAATACTAAACAATGTTATAAAAAATTATAATTATTTTACATCTTTATCATTTGTCACTAACTTTAACTAATTATGTAGTGACAAAATTAGTATATTATTAGGTGACTAATTTTGAGTCGCATGTATCAATTATATTTGATTTGGGCAATTTTGGTGGGTGTTGAATGGAGTATTTTTTTTTAAAAAAAAACTTTGATATAATATTTCTATAAAATGTTAATTTATTTTATTAGCAAATATCATAATTAATTTTCAAAATCGAGTTGTGAAAGCAAACCAAAATATTAGGTTATGACAATACAATAGCTTTGGCGGTCGTTAAGTAAACTTATGTATATGTATATGTATACTTTTTTGAGGCAGACTCCTCAAACTATTGGTGTATATTGGTAAGGGAAGACAATTATTTAAGGATGCTTGGAAATAATAACCTCCCAAGTTGTCCCAATCTTTATTATAATGCTATACTACTTAAGTTTCAACATAAATGGCAGAAACTATATGCATGATTCAGTTCTTTGTTTCTTAAAATACTCCCCTTGTCTTATAATTACTGTCTCTTTAGCATTTTTTCTTTTTTTTAAAATAATTGTCACTTTAAAATATCAATGCAGCATTTTTTTCCCCCACTATTATGCTATAATTTATTGAATTTCATCAAACTTAACTACTCCACTAACTACAATTAATAAGGGTGTTTTAGTAAATGCTACTAACTTTAGCATTGAAATCAACATGATTAATCATTTCCTCGTGCACAAACATTAAAGGTCCGTTTAGTGCGCATGATAGGATAGCGACAGGATATGATATGAAATTAGATAGAGACATGATAGGATATAGACATGATAACACTTATCTTATCATGTGTTTGATGTGCACATAATAAGCATCAGAATAACAATATTTTATCATATTAAATTACAAAATTACCTTTATAATCAACAACATTTTTAATAGATTTTCATATTATACATATTATAACATCATCACAGAATAGATGAATTTTTTTTTTTGAAATCTATGGATGGCAATAAAAAAACAAAATAAAAAGGAATGTGAAAAGAAAAAAAAATTAAAGAATAGAAATCTAAAAATAAAAGAAGAGGAAAGTTCAAATCCATTAAAAAAAGAAGATGAATTTAAAAGAAAAAAAAAGAAGACAAATCGATAAAAAAAAAGATGAATTTAAAAGAAAGAAAAAAAAGGAAGACACATCGATTAAAAAAAAGATGAATTTAACAGATTGAATTTTCAAAATGATTATCGAGAACATACTGAAAGATAGTAGAATAGAAATTGATCATGATAAAAAAAAAATTGAAGGAATAGAAACGATAAACAAAAAATTGAATAAAAAGTTGATAAAGAAAAATAGAAGTCCAAAAAAGAAGAAGAAAAATAAAACGGAATCTATAAAAAATTGAAATTGATAATAAAAATGGAGAATTTAGAAAAAAGAGGAAAAGAAGATGATATGAATGGATGAATGATTATATGAGAAGTGCAAGTAGGATGAGGGTAAATTAGGGATTTATTTTGTCAAGCTGGATAGGTTAATTTTAATCCAGCCTAAACTTAGGATAGAAAATACAAAGGAGTGATAGAATAAAAAAAGTAAAAGGAATAATTTATCCTAACTCATTGTTGCACCAAACAGAAGATTGAGATAGGATAGGATATGCTAATTATATCTTGTCTCTCTATCATGCGCATCAAACGGACCCTAAACGACTAATATGTCCGGTAGATGTTGGAACTTGAAATGTCTAGTGGATCCCTCAATTCAAGTACATAGGTAAATCAAAAGCCTATCCACACTTGTTTTTTTACAAAGTAATTATTTTGATTTACAACTTACTTCTTTTAGAGTAACTGTTTCGGATTGTGAAAACCTTTTTATTGATTCACTAGGAAATATAAAGATTTCAGATTTTGGTTTGAGTACTTTGGCAGAACAAGTGAGCATAGTTTGTCAATTTATGAACTATCCTTCATGTTTCTGCATCATCTAATATCTAAGACACATGGCCAATACATGCATAGATTCTTGCCGTCACATTTTTATATCTTTCTTCGTTACATGAATTATATCTTGAAGAATGCTAGCAACATATCTTCTTACACACACTCCCTTTGATTGGTTAAAATTCACATGGATCCCACCAAATCATGTGGGTCCTATATACTTTTTGTGGGTCCCATGTGAATTTTAACCAATCAAAAAAAGTGTGTTGAAAAGTGTGTGTTAGAAGGTGTGTTGTTAGCATTTCTCTTATATCTTTCTTCCTTACATGAATATATGGTTATACTTACCAACTCCTCTTAGTAAACCTCTCTTCAAATATGTTTTCTAGAGTCGATGGTTAACCAATAATATTTTATCATAACTTTTATCTTTCTAAATGATGACATGTCATCTTACGTTATCTTTCCGGATTTTTGTAATGTTTTCTATATTTAAGTCTGTAATTCTAGTTTTTCCGAAACATAGCAATTTTAAGGGGTATGTTTTTATCTATAGTAATTTGTTTTTAGTTACCATGTGTAACTAATTCTTTTTAGGTTAGAGTTCTAAGATGAACCTATGTTTATTTTTGTTTGATATTTATTTAATTGAATGTCGTTTTTATTTTATTTATCGTTTGTTTGCTATTAAGTTTTATTAGGAATTTAGTTTATTTATGTAGTAGCTCAACCCTAGATTAGATACTTAGGTTGTGACGTGGCCTAATATTGATATTACTATCCTGATGCTTATATCTTGATATTTATATCTTGATACTAATATCTATCTATTTAGGAAGTAATTAGTTATAACTAGCGAAAGATATTGAAAGCAGGTTGACCATAGTAGTAAGTACTTAGGAGGTGACATTACTAATTTTGAGTAAAATCTGCTGAATTTAGGAGGTAACTAATTAAATAATTAAGGAAACAAGGAAATAAATCGTAGCCTAATAGAACCATTCTCTTAAACTCTTGGTAAGGTAAACGCTGATAGGGCTGCCCATTTGTAAAACTACTAATTGCGAGAGAAAAAGAGTGTGCTATGAGTGTCCTAAGATTCATAGATGGGTAGACCTAAGGAACCTTGACCTTCATTGTCTTGGGAACTGGTGGAAAGCCAACATAAAGTCTATGTTTTCAATTACCTTTGAGGTGGTAAGACCCCATACGTAAGGATCATCGTGTGACCAATAGGTGGAACCAAACATTGGAGGGATAGACATAGTCAACCGAGAATAGACCCAATGCAAATCTCTAACCCTTTGGATACGATACTCTATTTATCACTTATCTAAAAATAAGTAACGCGAATTGTAAACTTGCTCGTTAACCAAAAACAGATAAAAATTGTAAACTTGCTCGTTAACTAAAAATAAGTAACGTGAGTTGTTTGGACAAAACGACAATCTCTGTGTATACGATATTCTAGTTATCACTTTATTATTTGGTAACGATTTGACACACTTGCCTTATCCGCTACATCACTAAACAAGCGTCTTTATGCATTTATGTGGTATACAGTTTTTGCTATTCCAGAAATAGATAAAAAGATAAGGTTATCTAAGCAGTGGCGGAGCTAGGTTAAGACAAGGGGAGGCCATGGCCTCCCTATGATTAATCAGATCCCCCCGCCACATCCAGATCCGGCAGGCGGCATCTGCCGCTTCACATCTTTGGGAAACAAATAGAAACTGGGAATCAAAGAAAGATTGGATTTTGAAGATACTTTTTGGGAAACAGAATCGAAATATGAACTAGGAAAGCCATAATTGGTAAACGTGATTGAGTTTGGAATGAACCAGGTGAGGAATCAAAGAAAGAGTGAATTTTGAAGATACTTTTTGAAGAAAATGGTTGATGATGAAGAATTTTGTGAAGGAATTTGAATCAGATGCTGAAAGAATAGTGCAAAATCACTTTTTTGGTTTAAGATTTTTTTTTATTTTTCTGGGTTTTTTGTGCATTAATGAATTTGAATTTTTGGATTGCTTGGGGCGTGATTAATTTTTGGGTATTTTGTGAATGAATGGAATTTTGAGAGTTTATGATTATGTTTGTGAAATGAAATAATGTTATTTTGTAACAATGAGTTGAAGAGATTGTGGTAGTCACGTGAATGATGTTGTTCATCATATGGATTGTTAGGAGATGAAGATATTGTTAGAAGATGATGGAGAATGCGCTGGGAATTCATCTTCATCAAGCATTTTTTTTTTCATTTACTTATTTAATACTTAAATTATATTGCGGTTTTTCCATTTTTTTAATTCAAAATATACCCGAGTTGGCATCTTTGAGAGTTAAGTGACATGACACATAGGTTTGACTTAGTCAAAATTAGAATTTTGCAAAAAGGGGTAAACATGAAGGGTCACTTTTGCCATTTTCTTAAAAGGGGGACAAAATCGTTACTTTTGAAAACTTATGGGGTGAAAAGTACGTTTAAGCCGAGATTAAATGAATTGTTTTTAGTTTTAAAATGATTATTATTGAATTAAAAAAATTAGCGCATAACATATGCAAGATCTGGAGTTCGAAACCTGGACAAAAAAATTAAAATAAATTAGCAATGACAAGTATAATAAAATTGTCCATCTAGACGTGCCACATAAGCAAAATTGACTTCAAAATGCAACGGGGACCAAAAATGATGAAAACTAAAAACTAGGGGACCAAAAAGTTGGATTTTAAAATAGGGGGATCAAAACTTTATTTTTGTGAACATAGAGGGACCAAAAATGTATTTAAGCCTACAATTTTTCAACCCTAGTTTGGACTTGGGATGTACGACAATATGTCTCAGTTTTAATGTTAGGAGTGATCTTATACTATTACGTTGATCTATCATTTTCCCTTGTTTGAACCCTATATGGAGAAGCATATAATTTAGACAAGTTACATTTTGGAGTTTTTAAGTTATTTAATTATGTTTTTTTGTTTTCAGATAGATAGATCATTTTAGTCGCAATTTTTATACCATGTTAACACATTTTATTAAAATAACATATCTCCATATTTGACCTTATTGACATGGCAGAATAAGGTTATAAATTTGTCAATGTCACAATCAAATTTGGGATAATTTTAACAGAATGAGTCATTTGTAATTTTTTGTCCGCAAAATGACAACTATGTTTGGAAGTTAACTAAAAGAACTTAAAGGAGGAGAGGGGGGGTTTTGGGGTGAAAGAACTTCAGACTTCTTGCAAAATGGAGGTGGGGCCTTCTAACAGAGGGTGATTCAAAATGGAAGGGTGGTTTCAGAAAATCCAAATGTATATTCTTATTAAAGTCGTTCGTCCCAGACATCAATTTGGTGGAGGGATGTAAGTTCCGTTGGAGCTATCGGAGAACCCAAATTTAATTTTGTTCATTTTTTGTTGCGGAAAAGAGTTGGTAATAGGGAAAATTCTTCATTTTGGACTGACTATTGGGTGGATGATACACCACTCAGACATAATTTTTATAAGCTATTCTTGATTTCATTGTCAAAGAATGCAAATGTAAGAAAAATAGTTGGATGGTACTTGGATTTGGAAGCTTCAGTCGGGAAGAGCATCGCTTTCATGGGAAGAGGAAATTCTTTAAAATTAGATGGAGGTCATTCAACCAGTTCAACCTGGGCAAGGAGAAGACCGTTGGATATGTGCTTCGAATTCGGAAAATATTTTTTCGGTTAATTAGGTGTATCAATTCCTCTCCAATAAATATTCTTTGACTTCATTAGTGAGGGACGAAAGAGGAAAGTTCCTAGCAAGACTTTGGGAGAGTTACGCACCCTCAAAGGTTATAAGTTTTCCTTGGCAGTTTCTACGTCGAAGGCTCCCCAAGAGAGTACACTTAGCCAAAAAGGGTATGTTTATTCGAGGCGATGATTTCGGTTGCCAAAGGTACTCGGATGCGGCAGAGTCAGAAGACTATTTGTTTGTCCCTTGTGGGTTTGCAAGCAAAGTTTGGTTGAAATCTTCTGGTGGCTTGGTAATTGAATGTTGCAACCGGGAAATGTTTTTACTCTATCGAAAAGTTGTTTCTTTTTTGTCCGTCACAAGAACTCAAAGAGATTTTTATTGATTTAGCGTACAACTATGTGGTCAATTTAAATCTCATTTTTGTTTTTATAAAGTATTGTCAGGTTTAGAGGATGTAGATGTAATCAAAAATATTTCTTGTCAATGGTTTTTGGAGAAGCACTCGCGAGCCCCATGTCTTTTTTATGAAATGATTTGTAAATCTAATGGATTGTTTGATTAGGTAAGTGGTGGATTTGAATTCCAATTTTTTATGTGAGTAAATTATACTCCCCTCCCCTTAAAGATGCTTGAATTACACTTCCCTCCCCTCTTATGTTAAAATACACACACCCCTCCCTTTAAAAGTAAAATTTATACTCTCTTCCATTATAAGATACTTGAATTACAACCCCATCCTTTAATAATTAAATATGTCCTACACTTTAATCTATTTTGACATAAATAAATATGTTTATGATATATATTAATTTTGAATCACCATTTAAGAAAAATTAATCCATTTCTTAATAATTTAAATGTCAATGATAATTAAGTTTAAATATTTTTTTATTAATTTTATAATTTAGAGTATAAAATTAACTTTTAAATAACCATGCTTTATTGTCTTTCGTAATTTTTCACATATTTTAATTTTATTTTGGATTGTTTCATATTTTATAATAGGGTTTAAAACCATATGTTAATGAAATTGTGAATTAAAAATAGCGAAAAAATATGTATTCAATTTTTTATTATATTAAAATAGACCCGCAATAAT
>Ga0315914_1006118_pt1 | contig 17202 bp, 20 predicted proteins | sample MpolenodulesMG_FD_203920 | JGI IMG/M metagenome (GOLD analysis project Ga0315914, IMG submission 203920) | Medicago polymorpha root nodule microbial communities from Los Angeles, California, United States - elongated nodules | ecosystem: Host-associated > Plants > Roots > Nodule | place: USA...
CCGCGTTCCACAAGACCGAACGATCAAGAGCCCAATCGGCGGTAACTCCTTGCGGAAGCACGATCTCGGTATGCTCCACGCCTCCTTTGCGAGTGAAGTCATGCACAAGCCCATCTCGCTCATTCGTCAGACAAATAGCGCAACGGTAGGCCGCCGAGGCGACAGCACTCCGGCCGGATGCCCGCGAAATTGGCTTTGCGCTGAGATGATATATCGCCAAATGGTATTCTCCGAGAGCGTGTGGAGGGTACCAAGCACTGACTTGCGCAGCAAGTCGTAAGCGCGCCCTCCCAGATAAGCTCGCTTCGCTCCTTCATCTCTCGGTGTGGTGCAAGCGGCAACGTCAGACTCCAATCATAAGAGCGTAATCCGCAGAGACGGTGTGCGCCAATAGCGATATGAAAATTGGATCCGGCGCGAGCATCGGATGGGGCCCACATACTTGCGAGGATTGTGGCAGCAGCAATCTTCCTCACAACCACCATTCCTTATGAAGTCCCTTCCCCCATCCGGGACAGTGAACACTCATCGCGCTTCTCGTTTGGAATCTCCGGACCCGCCGCCATTCTGGTTGGCAATCTGGTGATGCACCTTTGCGCGCGGCTGGTGAACGAGCACCTCGATAGCATGGAAACAAAGATCCGTTTCGACTTTGGCCTTAGTGATCCTGAGGGCCGGCCTTCTTGCCGTCGGAGTTGCAACCATCGCGCATCAATGGCAAAAGTCATGATCACGCAGATCGCAAGGGATCTGATTTCAGCACGCGGTCAGGTCCGGCGATCACCCGATGCGGAAAACATCATTTTTGTGATCGCTCAAGCGATCACGCTCCCGATCGACGGCGACTAGGAGGAGCCGGCTATGCTGCGCAAAACGATAAAGGGCAAACTTGCCCAGGTTCGCAGCCCACCATGGCAACTGCTGATGACCAGCGTCAGTGACGATGCGCCGGCGCTCAGCGCGCCGGGACGAATAGCGTCCTCAGCCTCATCTTCGAACTATTCCCGCACCTCGGCAGCCTTACTGTTCAAACCACCGGCGGCTATATCCGCGTGACGCGAGACTTTACAAGCGGCAATGCAGCTGAGGTCGATCGGATGCTTGCCGGTATCTTCGGGAATGATCAGGCTGTAACGGGAATCGCCTTTCCGGCCACCAGCACGAAACCGAAGCATACCGCCACCCCTGATAACCCCTACTGGTCACCGCACGGCAAAACACTCGCCGCCACGGATGCGGCCCTGGCGGCGGGCGAGATCACCCCCCAAGAAGCAATCGTCAGAGCAAAAACCGTCAACACACGGAGTTAGAAATGGCCCGAAAATCCATCGAACAGCGCCTGGCCGAGCTAGAAGCGCAACGTTCCACTCTCAGGGCGCGGCTGTCGAAACAGGAACGAGCCAACGATACGCGCCGCAAGGTATTGCTTGGCGCGCTCGTCCTGCATCGATTGGAAAACGCAAACGATCCCGAATTCACTAAGCGCCTCGGTGACTGGTTGCGCCGCGAACTTCCGGGCTTTCTTACCCGTGATAGCGACAAGGCGTTGTTTACGGATATCCTTGACGCAAAGAATCCCGAACCCGCTAGCTCCTCCCCCTCCACGGAACAGCCCGCATGAGAGTGACGAAAGCGTTTTCGACCATGATCCGCCTCGCTATTCAAAACCCGGGCTGGGCATTCGCCAAACTTCTTGCGATTGCGCTAAGCAAGAGCGGCTTGAAGTTCGCCGCTCTCTATATCGGACTTGTTCTCGTTTTCGGCCTTACTGTCGGCCCGATGTTGTTGGAGGCCGGATTTCAGCAAGGCACATGGACATGGAGCGTTTTCGATATCGCCTTCATGGTCTTCATGGCGCTGCTTTTCCTGGCAATGATCGCCCCCTTTGTCTCACTCCATTTCGGGCACCTCGACGCCGACACCCACGGCTCCGCTCGCTTTGCGCGCGACAGGGAAATTGCTCCCCTCGCCCGCACCGACTCCGGCCTCCTGATCGGCCGTGATCCGAAAACCGGGAAGCTGCTGCGCTACAATGGTCCAGCCCATCTGCTGACCATGGCGCCGACGCGAACCGGCAAGGGCGTGGGAACGATCATTCCGAACCTGCTCACCGCCGACCGTTCCGTCATCTGCATCGATCCCAAGGGCGAGAATGCGAAGATCGCCGGCCGTGCCCGCCAGCAATTCGGCCCGGTCCATGTCCTGGACCCCTTCAGCATTACCGGCTTCGCCTCGGCGGCCTTCAATCCCCTCGACACGCTCGATTCCGATGGAGTCGATGTCGCCGAAGACGCCAGCACCCTTGCCGACGCTCTCGTATTTGACGAGCCCGGCCTGACGGGTGAGGCGCATTGGAATGAGGAAGCCAAGGCGCTCATTGCCGGATTGATCCTGAAGATCGTCGCGACCGAATCCTCCAGCCGGCGTCATCTCGGCACACTCCGTGAATATCTCACACTCCCCCCTGAACAGTTCTCCGCCCTACTCAAACGCATGCAGGAAAGCCAGGAGTCGGTCGGCCTGATCGCGCGAGCGGCAAACCGTTTCCTCGGAAAATCTGATCGGGAAGCGGCCGGCGTCCTGTCAGCCGCGCAGCGCCATACCCATTTCCTCGATAGCCCGCGCATGACCGCCGTACTGGGCCGCTCCGATTTTCGCTTTGCCGATCTCAAGCGCGGGAGCGCCTCCGTTTTCCTCGTCTTGCCGCCTGACCGGCTCTCGACCTATTCGCGATGGTTGCGCCTGCTCGTCACCCAAAGCCTCACGGACATGGCACGCGAGCCAATGAAGCCAGCCGTCCCGGTGCTTTATCTCCTCGACGAGTTCGCCGCCCTCGGCCATCTGGCCCCCGTCGAACGCGCCATGGGCCTCATGGCCGGCTATGGCATCCAGCTCTGGCCGATCCTGCAGGACGTCCACCAGCTCCGTGCCACCTATGGACAGCGCGCCGGCACCTTCCTGTCGAATGCCGGCGTCCTCCAGGTCTTCGGCGTCAACGACCACGACAGCGCCCGCCTGGTTTCCGATCTGCTCGGACAGGAAACTGTCATCTTTCAAACCATGGGGCGCGCCCTCGATTCCGAAAAATCCGGTATCTCCTACAGTCAGCATCACACGGCGCGGCCGCTGCTCACCCCGGATGAAGTCCGCAGCATGGCGCAGCACATTGAATTGCTGTTCCTCGCAGGACAACGGCCAATCATCGCCGGCAAGCTCGCCTATTACGCCGACCCCGAGTTCCGGGGGCTGTATGATGCTCCCTGAACTCTTTGCCCATCTGCCCCACAAGGAGCGCGGCGAACGGCGGCGCGCGGAGCAGGTCCTGTCTCTAATCTGGAAGAATGGAAGAGGAATATGTTTCGTTATCTAGCGCGCCGTCATGATCGCAAGCACATCTTGAGGTCATTACAACGCCAGAAGCGTACCGACCGCAGGTCCATAGAGTTTGGTTTTGATACCCGTTTAGCGTTCGCGGTTAACGAGGCCGAAGACATATATGCGAGCAGCGGTGAATTGGCGTTCAGGAAAATTTCCGAGGCAGAACTGTTCTTCTCCCCGATTTTGCCCCCTGAGCCGTTAAAAGAGGAACAAAATAGTGTTACTTTTCGGTCCGATATCACAACTGGAGATGAAGAAAACAATACATTCGAGTGCGTGGTCACTGATAGCGGATCGAAAGATCATGCACTTGTTGTGTTTCATCATTGGTACGCACGGAACCGCTATCACAGCTTCTCCGGGTACTTTGCTGCAAAGGGCATAACAGTTATTGAAGCTACCCTTCCGTACCACTTTAGTCGCGGTTCCTATGAATATTCCGAGGAACAGTTTTTCAACGCGAATATAGGCCGTACCGTCCGGTCGATTAGGCAGGCGGTATTAGATGGCCGTAAGATTGTTCGTTGGCTTCATAGTCAGGGCTATAACAAAATCTCCGTTGTAGGCATGTGCATAGGTGGCACGGTTGCTGGTCTCATCGCTGCCCAAGAAGAAAAGGTTGATAAAGCGGTTCTCATGGTATCTCCAGGGAGCCCTGCTGATCTTGTTTGGACTGCGGGGACCATGAAGTCGTTACGTGATCGTATTGAACCTGTCATGTCGCTCGAAGATTTGAGAACCGCTTGGGCCTAATCAATCTAGAGATGCACCTGTTCGGCCTTACACGTCATCAGCTGGATATGATGTTCGTGCTTGGCAAGGACGATACGATCACGCGTCCAGCAGCATCGGATCGAGTGATAGAGTTGTTGACAAAATGCAACCGTTCGCCAGAGGTTCTGCGTCTCAATTGTGGACATTCGTCTGTTGGGATTTTCCCTTACAACATAATCGCAGCCAGGAAGGTGCTGCGATTTTTGAAAGAAACTCCGACTTTGGCGGAGCTCTGGGATGTCCGCGGGTTTCGCTACGACTTTAGCGAAGTTTAAGTATTTGATAGCTCCGCCGCTGACATAGCACGGAAGCGGAAGCTGCCCGGTTTGGAGAAGCCATTCGGAGCGTTTGGCAGATGGTACGATGGTACATCACTGGCGGCCCTCCAGCTCTCTACGGCCCAATCGAAAAGACCGTTCGCTTCCGAGCCGGAATTTGCCCGCGGCAAACGCGACGGTAGCCTCGTCCGGCCCGCGCTATCGATAAAGGGCCGCAGGTGCGGACGGGACGGAATGCAGGACACCACGCTTACGTCAGGCTGCCTCAGCAATATCAAGCCGAACTGTGAGTCCTGCCTGGCTCGCCAGGTTGATGAGCGTATCAAGGCTGAACTTCGTGATCCGGCCTCGAAGCAGATCATTGAGCCGGGGCTGTGTGATCCCGAGCCGGCGCGCAGCCTCTGCCTGCGTCACTTGCCAACTCCGCACGCGCTGTTCGATCGCAATAAGCAGGTTGGAGCGCATCGCCATACTCGCGGCCTCAGCCGGCGTGTTCTCCAAGGCGTCCCACACGTTCGAAAAGCTCTGACGTTCCATCGTCACACCTCCGCTAGATTTGCCGCAATCGGGCGGCGGCAAGGTCCAGATCTCGTCTGGCGGTCGCCAGTGCTCGTTCGATCATCCCGGCAAGTGTGACCGCGAATCCAAGCACTACGTCAACTGCCCGCTGGATTACGACACGAAGATGCGACTGCAAAGGGCCGCCCTGGAGAACGACGTCAAGATGCCCGTGATCATGAAGGCCGCGATCGATCAGTTCCTCACGGGAGGGAATGCGTTTCTGAAAGCATTTTGCCTCAGGTGAACGCAGCGACAGCCGATTTGTTGCCCCATGCTGGGCGCGTTCTGAAGCATTTTGCTTCACCGCCTCAGAGGAGCCAGCGAGCGGAATTTCCCCAAAAAAGAAGGGAGTGCGCTGCGATTCTTCGGAGGTGCCTGCTCCTAAATGCTTCAATTCGGTGCATAGTAACCGCTGAGCGGCGGCGTCGAAAAAAGGGTAAGGTCCGTGACTGATGCAATGAGTTTAATGAGCACGCGGGGTTTGGTTGAAATAACCGATCCGGAATTTGACAGGCCGGTCTTCCGCCAGCCGGGTTTCGACGGCACCCTTACCGCCAAGGAGATGGATGAAAAGATTTCGGCCTGGCTTAAGAAAACGCGCGAAGCCAAGGGTATCTCGCGCGCCGATCTAGCGCATTTGCTAGGACTCTCCGTATCTGTTTACGGAAGGTACGAGCGAGGCTCAGAAGCTCGGTTGTCGATCCCGCGCCTGATACATCTCTGTGAGATCATGGGCTTTATGCCTCTCGATGTGATCTTTGACGCCGCGCCGCACTTGTGGGGCAACACGGTTGAAGAAGCAGAGGACCGCATGACTTTGATGAGGCTAGTCGAACAATTGCCGCAAGACACCATGCGTGATCTGATCCGGCTTCTGAGACGCATGATCCCAGGCGAATCAGCCGCGGACGCTGTCGCCACCAGCATGAGCGAAGGCCGCTAGTCGGCGTAGTCCTCCTTTTCAAGAAGTGGCGGGGGGGGAGGCGGTGAAAAGCCGCAGCCGCCCCACTCCCGTTTACCACAGGCTTCTCTATTCGGCGTGTCGAGGTCAAGCACTTCCAGCTTATGTCATCGATTGCGAATGCCGGTCAGGCGCCGGCCGGGAGTTTCTCCCTGGACCAGCAGAATTCAGTGCCGTCGCTCCACATGCGATGCATGATCACCGCCAGACGGCGGGCCAGCGCCACCATGGCTTTTTGCAGGCCGCGCCGTTTGGCGACGCTCATCGCCCATGCCTTCAGCCACGACCACTTTGCCACCCGATTGAGAAGAACCTGTGCAGCGTCGTAAAGCAAGGTTCGCATCATGCCGTCGCCGCACAGGGAGACGCGGCCGACGCGGTGACTCTCACCGGACTGGTTGAGCACTGGCGTCAGTCCCAGGATCGGTTCTACTGCCTTGGAGTTTTTGAACCGCTGAGGGATGTCGATTGTCGCGGTATAGGCCACAGCAACAACAGGACCTACACCCGGGATCGTCATCAGCAGTCGGCAGACCTCATCGTCCCGCGCGATCATCAAAAGCTTCCGATGCAGGGTCGCAAAGTGCTCCCGCAGCTTCCGGCGCGCGTCAAGCAAGGGCTCGACAATCTCGACCAGGTCAAGGGTGCCCTCGACGAGCTCGCGAATGCGCGCCTCAAACTTCGCGGATCCGACCACGCCGACCTTGAGCCCAAAGTTGCGCAGCAGCCCGCGCAGGTCGTTCTCAATGGCGATTGCTTTGTCCTGCAAGTGCGGATTCCGACGTGAAGCCGGCCGGCATTCCGATCAATATTCGGCCACCGTTCCGATTTGAAGCCGGCCACGATTCCAATCAATTACCGGCCGGATTTCGGCGCTAACGATCCCCTCTGGGTCAGCAACTTTGGCATCAAGCCTCCCGGTACACGAGGAGATTTTGATGCCGGCGAAGAGAAGGCTGACCATGAGACAATTACGACAGATGCTCCGGCTTGCCGGAAGCGGAACAAGTAGCCGCGAGATCGCGGTGCTGCTCGGCGTTGCACGCAGCACCGTGCAGGATAATCTGAAGCGAGCAGCCATGGCGGGGCTGACCTGGCCATTGCCCGGAGAACTGACCGACGATGCGCTTGAGCATCGGCTTTTCGCCCGCGCCGGGGTCAAGCAGGGCCAACGGCGACGCCAAGAGCCTGATTGGGCAGAGCTCTCCATCGAGCTGAAGAAGCCGGGCGTCACGCTGCTTATCCTTGGGAGGAATATCGCAGCGTCCATCCCGACGGATACGGCTATAGCCGCTTCTGCGAACTGTTCCGCGGCTTCGAGCAGCGCTTGTCGCCGACGATGCGCCAGGAGCATGCCGCTGGCGACAAGGCCTTCGTGGACTATTCCGGCAAGAGGGTGCCGATCGTCGATCGCAAGACCGGCGAGGTTCGCGAGGCGGAACTGTTCGTCGGCGTGCTCGGCGCGTCGAGCTATACGTTCGCCGAGGCGACCTGGACCCAGACGCTCCCGGATTGGATCGGCTCGCACGTGCGCATGTTCGCCTTCTTCGGTGGCGTGCCCCGGCTGATCGTGCCGGACAACCTGAAGTCCGGCGTCAACCGCGCCAGCTTCCATGATCCCGAGATCAACCGCAGCTACGGCATGATGGCGTCCCACTACGGCGTCGGCGTCCTACCGGCCCGGAACGCCGTGCGCTTTGCCCAGAGCTGCATTCTCGGACGCCTCCGCAAGCAGACCTTCTTCTCGCTCGCCGAGGCCAATGCCGCGATCGCCGAGGTGCTCGCGCGCATCAACGATCATGTCATGCGCCGGCTCGGCGTCAGCCGCCGGCACCTCTTCGAGACGGTCGAACACCCGGCACTCGCAAGCCTGCCCGCCGAAGACTACGAGTTCGCCGAATGGCGCTTGGCGCGGGTCTCGACGGATTACCACGTCGAGTGCAAGAGCTTCTTTTATTCCGTCCCGCATGCCCTCATCCGCCAGCAGGTCGATATCCGGGCAACCGCCCGGATGATCGAGATATTCCATCGCGGCAAACGCGTTGCTTTGCATCAGCGCCGCTACGGTGGCCCGCGCTATGGAACAGACCCCGCGCATATGCCGAGTTCGCATCGACGCTACGCCGAGTGGACACCGGATCGCTTCCGACGCTGGGGTGCAACCATCGGCCCCGAGACCGAAGGGCTGATCACCGCCATCCTCGCCAGCCGACCGCATCCCGAGCAGGGCTTCAGAACATGCCTCGGCATCCTGCGCCTCTATCGCGAGATTCCCCGCGAGCGCGCCGAGACCGTGTCGGCGCGCGCCGTCGAGATCGGCGGCCTGACCTGCAAGACCATTGCCTCGCTCATCGCCACCCACAAGGGCGCAAGACATTCCACCGAACCTGCCGCCGTCATGGAACATGCCAATCTGCGTGGCCCCCGCTACTTTCATTAAGGAGACAACTGACAATGCTGACCAACCCCACCATCGACATGCTGCGCGAGCTCGGCCTCTCCGGCATGGCGAACGCGTATCACGAACTCGAGGCTCAACCGGAGGCGAGACAACTCGAGCACGGTGAATGGCTCACGATCTTGCTCGAACGGGAAACGACCACGCGCCGTCAGAAGCGCCTCGAGGCAAGGGCCCGTGCCGCGAAGCTCCGCCATGACGCCCAGGTCGAGAACATCGACTTCCGCGCCGCCCGCGGCCTCGATCGCAACCTGTTCCTGAAGCTCGCCGGCTGTGATTGGATCAGGCAACATCACAATCTCCTGCTGATCGGGCCCGCCGGCGTCGGCAAGAGCTGGCTGGCCTGCGCGCTCGGACACCAGGCATGCCGCGAGGACTTCTCCGTCGCCTATCATCGCCTGCCCAGGCTATTCGCCACCCTTGCGCTCGCGCGCGGGGACGGCCGTTATCCCAAGGTCCTCAAGGCGCTCGCCAGAACCGAGCTGCTCATTCTCGACGACTGGGGTCCCGAGAAGCTCAACGACGAGCAGCGGCGCGATCTCCTGGAGATCATCGAGGACCGCTACGAGAAACGATCCACCATCGTCACCAGCCAGGTGCCCGTCGATCACTGGTATGACATGATCGGCAATCCAACGATCGCCGATACCATCCTCGACCGCCTTGTCCACAACGCCTACCGCATCGAACTGTCCGGCGAGAGCTTGCGAAAGCAACGTCAAACACCATCCGCCGCTTGACCGCGCGACAATCACGAGCCATTCAAAACAACGACCCAGGGGAGCATCGACTGGCCGGCTTCAGATCGGAACGGTGGCCGGAATGAAATCGGAATAGGTGGCCGGCTTCGTTTCGGAATCAATGGCCGACTTCATTGGAATACGCACTGCAAGAGCTTGCGCGCCGTCAGCAGCGCTCGACGCTTCTGGCTGGTCAGCGTCTTCACATGCACCGCCCGATACAAGTGCACGCGCATCATCTGCGCGATGCCGCGCGCGTCGTTGCGGTCGCTCTTGTTCGGTTGCGCTTTTAGAAACGCCTTGGTGTGGCGGGTCTCGATGCAGATCACGGGTAGGCCGGCCCTGGCCAGACCTTCAAACAGCCATTGCGACGGGGGCCCGGCCTCAAGCCCGATCCGCTCCATGTTCCAGGCAGGATCCTTCAGTACCACGATGAGATCGTCGGGATGGCTGGTGACTTTCACCTCGCGGCAGATTTTGCCCGTTTGATCAACAATGCAAACGGAGGTCTCTTTCACCGACACATCGAGTCCGGCATAATATTTCATGCTGCGCGTCCTTTCGTGAGGTTCGTGGTGAGGTCCAATAGGGCCACGTTACACCGTCAGCTCGAGGGACAGCACATTCACTCCGTCATTCGGAGGCTGGCTCAAGCCGAATACCCCATCTCCGGCCTTCTCTTCGGCGCAATGTGAAAGCGCGTTCCGGCCTCCGCCTGCTTCGCTCCGCCCAAGGGCGGAGTGGAAAACGGAAGCGACGCGGAACTCTCTGTTCGAGGCTGTCGTGCAGGCGCTTGCTGAGAAGACAGCGTCAAGAGCCCACATCGCCAACGCAATTCGACATATTTTCAAAGAGAGCGACCACCTGAGATACGCGCTGTTGCAGTGCTTCCACGGACGCCGATGATCGAGCCATTGCAATCAATTTCTTGAATCGGTCACCACTGATCGATTCATAAAAGTCATTGGACAGTGAATCCGCGTCCGGACATGCTCCTAGCATGGCCCAGCACTGGTTCTGCCTGTATGTCCAGCGAATTGACGCGACCAAGAACATGGCGCGCTACTATACAATGTCGATCGAGCCGAATCTCTTCGGCGGCGCTTCGCTCGTCCGCCGTTGGGGTCGGATCGGCACTCGCGGCAAAGAGCGCGTTGTTCTGTTCAAGAACGAGCGGCACGCGATCGAATGCTTCCTTGTCTTGGCTCGCCAGAAACGCGCGCGCGGTTATAGGCCGCGACCACGCTCTGACCTCTGACATTCGATGCTTAACCAGCCGCTGCGGGACGAATATATGGTCGCAGTTTCCAAGGGCGGCAGAACTGAACAACTATGACGCAAAAGACCCCCACAAAGTGCGGGCTTTCCTCTCATGCCACCTCGACGGATGGCGCGAAAAACCGGCAGCTACCATCGAGGTGGTGCAGTCCCCGCGGCTTTGCGAGGAACATCTCGGTCCGCGGGCTTCTTTGCTCCGAGGCGAGTAGGGCACCCCGCTATCCGTCAAATCGTTCGAGCATCCTCTTGAGCCGAAAGTTCTGTGCACGAAGCCGTTCAGCCAGTAATCTCTTGAGCCGCTTGTTGTCGGCGTCCAAGGCGGCAAGCTCGTCGTGGGAGACCGGATTGTCGGCAGTCCCGGGCTGGGCCCCTCGATCCTCGTACTCAACCTCAGGCTTACGCACGATTGTTTGGGCGGAGGCGCGCTTGGCCCGCATTTGAGGAGTGCCGGTTGGTGTCAATCGACGCTGCGGTGCCGGTTGGCTCTCCTCTACTTGCACGACAACTTCGGCCGGATCATCGGCCTCATCATGCTTCGATATTTCGACCTCTGCGCCGATGATAAATGGTATCGCCGCTCGTGCAACGTCAGCGCGCTCGTTGACCGACTCTGCATCGATCGGATCGGCCAACCTAGTTTCACCCGAACCGGGCCGCCCAGGTCCCTCATCAGAATTGAACAAATGCGACGCCTTCTCTTCCACTTCGCGGGCCAAGGCCTTGAGATCTGTGTCTCCCCAGATTGAGTTCGTCTGGGCTTTTGGCTGTCGTCGCCGCGATTTGCGTTCAACAACGAATCTCCATTGTGGCGTCTTCATCTACTTCGATCCCAGTCAACCGTAAAAAACAGAAACGCCGATTGGCGCCGCTGCATTGCTGCTGGCGCACCAATAATGGCCTTTCTCGCGTGTTTCAACTGCTCGCCAACACCCACCAGCGGTCGAGCCTTTCACCCGGTAAGAGCTGGGACGGCAAGCATCGTTTGCTAGCGTCAATGAACGGGGAGCAAATATAGGTCTCTGGCGCAGACGGAGGATACAAATGTGACCTCGCGCACTCCCGTTTCTGGTTAGTCCAGACCGAGTCTTTTGCGAAGTTCGGCATTTTCCCCTCGCAGCTTCTCCGCCAGTCGCTTGCGGAGCTTCTGGTTTTCCGCTTCCAGCTCGACAAGATCTGCCAACTCGTCGCCGGCTGGTAGGGGCTCGGTGGCCTTATCCTCTTTTTGCGCGGAAATCTTCGCAGCACCTTTCCAATGATAGTAGGTTTGCTCTGATATGCCGGCGCTCTGTATGGCGTTCTTGAGGGTGTTGCCTTCGCTGACTTGCGTCTCGATCAGCTTAAGCTTGTCGTTTCTCTCTTGTTCGCTATACCTCCTGGGTTTAGCGGCCGGCGCCTTTGGTCGAGTTGGTTCGGCAGCCGCCTTCTGAGGCCGTGGCGACCTCAGCTTCTTGGCCGTTGGTGCTTTCACTTCAGCGTCCGCCTCTACAGCCGCAGCAACTGATCCTGTATTACTCTCGTCAGCCATCAGCAATTCCCTCCTTTAATCATCGCCTGTTTTCGGCCGAGTGCCCGACAGAGTCAACACAACCATCAGAGTCCTGCTTTACGGATCGTTGATGTTGGTTCAGACTTAGCGCCTGATGGTCTAGGGTCACCGGCCACGCAAGTCTGCGTATAGAGCTGAAGCGTTCGCAGCAAAGCTGATCAATGCTTATAATTCAGGGTCCGCGACCACCTGGGCTTGAGTATTGTTGCTGGGCTGTCCTGGGGCGCAGCGCGTCGGCGAATACACGCTGCGGCGATTGCTGTTCCCGCAGTCATTCAATTGGAATACAGGCGAGCGCTTTCCGCCGAGTAAAGATAGCAAGTTCGCCCTTGAAGCCAGCTCCCCCGACCTCACGTAATTCCGAATCGCTCAAGCATCGTCTTCAGCTGAACGTTCTGCAGATGAAGCTTTTGAGCGAGTTGCATCCTAAGCGTTTTGATTTCCTCGTCGAGTGTTGCCAGCTCATGAAAAAACAACTCATGTGAAGACCTTCCTTGCAGGTTGTCGTGACGCTTTGGGGCGGCGGCGCTCTGCGCAGCCACGCGGGCGTTGGCACTCTTCCCGCGTTCTCCACGCCTGATCCGCGGTTTGCTTTGCGACTTTGCGCTTGGCGCGCTCTTCTCAACCAGCGAACTCGCTTCGGTCCCCAAGCCACCGGCTTCATCACGCACGCTTGCTTGAGCCTCGTCAGCACCGGCCGGCGGTTCTAACGCCTGTGCGACATCATTTCTGCCTTTCGCCTTGTCCGATGCGATCGGCCCTTGATCAATCCAGACGTCCTCATCTTGAGCAGGTGGGCTGGCAGCCACAGTCGGACTCGATGGGAGCGCGGACGTATGCTCCACTTCGATCTGGAGAGTTTTGGAACCGGTTTCATTCCCGCCTGAACTCTGTTGCGCTTTCGCCGATGATCGCCCCAAGTTCAATCGCGCAAGGAATTTCCACGGTGTTTTCATAGTGTCCCCACCTGAGCAAGCCAGACTGCGATCCTGTTGAGCTTTCGCCGTCACCCGGTCATCTTTTGTGTTCGGCAGGGGCTGCTTCTTTGAGCCCGCGCCACAAGTTTCATCGGTACATGATGCGATGACGAGAGTACAGAATAGGCGACACTGCACTGCATTCGATTTTAAGGCAGCTACGACGCTCGGCCAAAACCGAGCTTCCGCAGGACCGCTTGTGCACGCTCAAATGCGGCTAGGAGGTCGCGTTCAGCGTCTACCAATTGAAGCAATAGACTGCAACGTTGCTCCACAACTATCCGATACCTCGCTGCAACTGCGTCTAGCTCGGATGCAGGCGCCTTCTCGGCCTGACGATCAACCCATTCCTGCAGTAGCGCTCGCGCTTGCCCATCGAGCTCGTGCTTCCGCTGTCGAAGTCGGTCGGCGTGGCATTCTGCCTTATTGTACCGTTTAAGCGCCATCGCAGCTTCAAGTCTCAATCTCACCGGGAGTGGCCCGACAAGAGGGTTGGCTTTTCCCATAAAATCCAGCTCCGCCTACCCGCAGGCCTTCCTTTTTCGGACATTGTTCAGAAACTGGAACAAGATTACAAGGGCAAAACCGGAAGAGGCCGGCCGGTAAGAGACCCCAGGCGGCAATGAACGCGCGCGGTATTTCTGACGTGTTGAATGCAGCGACTCGGTCTACTCAGAGGCGCTGCTCAGGAACAGCGGCTCTTAAGCTTGACGCCATTCCCGCCTGCCTAACTTAGGGCAGCGCGGCAATCACTTATTGCGCGGCGCTGCCATTTGCCTTGGCTGGACCACTCGGGTTCCAAGAAGTCTAGAGCGTCATAGGGTCCGCAGAACCGATGTGACATACCGTTTTGACGGGTTATCGAAAGAGGCACGCGCCAAAGAACCTGTTTCATTCGGAGCTCCCGATGCGGTGTTTTCCTCGTAGCCGGCGAGCTCGCTTGCAAGCCACAGCATCAGGATGTTGATCCCGCGATATGCTTCGCCAGTGCCGGGGCGGGGCACGAGTGAGCCGCGGCTGTTTCCGCGCCAGGGCCGGAGCCACGGCTTTGTGCTTCAAGCTGCTCGACGATGACATCGGTGATGCGGCTGGTAGTTGTCCTTTGATGCTCTGCATTGCCGTCTCCCGTTGGTTGACGGCAAAAAACGCAGATGGTCGAAGCGAACCCATGCACCCGTAGGGCCGCAACAGAGTGGAGGACCGCGCCAGCGGTTGCGTGGGGGGACGGGCGTAGCTTGTCCGCCAAATCACCCAACGGAAGGGAGGGCAGCATTGCGCCCCCGCTCAGGAAGGATGTCAGAAGGCCGGAAGCTCGATCTGGACAAGTTTCTCAGCGTGACCATCCTTGCCCGGTAAGAACACCGGCATTGTTGCTAGCACCGCCGTGAACCTCGACAGGATTGCCGGGCACATTCGCTTTCTCCCGTCTCTGAACCTGCCGACGACGTTGATGGAGCGCATTCCGGCCAAGGTCTTTGACGAACTCGCCGCAGAGGGGACGCGAATGAGCGCGCAGGAGCTGCGCGACCTTAGCCCCGAACGCCGGCATGCCGTTCTGGCCGCGACGGTGTTCCACCTTTCCCACCATCTCACCGACTGCGTCATCGACAGGTTCAAGAAACTCATGGGTATCCCGACGCGGCGAGCCGATAACCAGGCGGCCGCTCGCGTCACCCGCTCCGGCCGGGAAGTGCAGAAGCCACTGAAGGACGTTTTCGGAAGTTTGCCATGCGGTCATCGAGACGAGGGACAAAGGCGAGGATATACCGACGCTGGATTACTTCACCTGATCGGTTCGAACTACCCTTTCGTAGATGATGTCGGCCATTTCCTGAGACGAGGCGACTGCGCCACGGAGCGTAATATCGGGATTCTCCGGCACTTCGAACGGGCTGTCGAAGCCGGTAAAATTGGTGATCTGGCCGGCCCGGGCCTTGGCGTAGAGCCCCTTGGGATCGCGCGCTTCGCACACCTCCAGCGGGGTGTCGACATAGGCTTCGAGAAAGCGGATGTCGGCGGCGATTTCGCGGGCGATGCGGCGCTCGTTGGCGAAGGGGGAGATGAACGAGACAATGACGATCAACCCTGCATCGGCCATCAGCCGCGCCACCTCGGCCACACGGCGGATGTTCTCCACACGTGCCGCGTCGGTGAAGCCGAGATCCTTGTTGAGCCCGTGCCGGACGTTGTCGCCGTCGAGGATGTAAGCATGCTTGCCTTCAGCGGTGAGCCGTTTTTCGAGTAGGTTGGCGACCGTCGACTTACCCGAGCCCGACAGGCCGGTGAACCAGATGATCTGCGGGGTCTGCCCTTTCATTCCGGCGCGGACCTCGCGATTGACGTCGAAGGACTGGTAGGAAAGGTTTCGCGCCCGTTGCAGGCCATACGCGATGGTGCCCGCGCCAAGGGTGAGATTGTGAATGCGGTCGATGAGGATGAAGCCGCCGGTCAGCCGATTTGCCTTGTAGGGATCGAAGGCAATCGGCCTGTCGGTGGCGATGGTAACCGTGCCGACCTCATTGAGCTCGAGCCGCTTGGCGGCGGCCTTTTTCAGCGTATCGACGTTGGTGCGGTGTTTTAGGTCGGTGATAGTCGCGGGCACCACCTGGCTGCCGATCTTTAAAAGATAGGAGCGCCCGGGATAGGCGGGTTCGTCGGCCATCCAGACGAGTTCTGCCTGGAACTGGTTGGAGAATTCCGGCGTCTGGCCGGCATGGGTGAGCACGTCGCCGCGCGAGATATCGATCTCGCGGTCGAGGACGAGCGTTACGGCCTGTTCGGCGGCGGCTTCGGGAAGATCGCCGTCCATGGTGACGATGCGCGCGATCGCGGCGGACTTGCGGGAGGATGCGACCAGAATCTCGTCACCCACCCTGACCGTGCCCGAGGCGACCGTACCCGAAAACCCGCGAAAATCGAGATTGGGACGATTGACCCACTGCACCGGAAAACGGAACGGGGCCTGCGTGCGGTCTTCATCGACAGCGATATCTTCGAGGTAGGACAGAAGCGGCGAGCCCGTGTACCATGGCGTGCGCTCGGACTTGGCGACGATGTTGTCGCCGCGCAGGGCCGAGATGGGGACTGCGGCAAGGGAGGCGAAGCCCAATTCGGTAACAAAGGCGCGGTATTCGGCCTCGATCCTTGTGAACACCTCCTGGGAATAGTCCATGAGATCGATCTTGTTGACCACCAGCGCCACGTGCTTCACCCCAAACAGCGAGAGGATGAAACTGTGGCGGCGCGTCTGGTTCAAAAGCCCCTTGCGGGCGTCGACCAGCAGCAGCGCCACGTCGGCGTTGGAGGCGCCGGTCGCCATGTTGCGGGTGTATTGCTCGTGGCCGGGCGTATCGGCGACGATGAAATTTCGCCGGTCGGTGGAAAAGAAGCGATAGGCCACGTCGCCGCGCGAAACTGGCGCAACCTCGCGGAAAATCTCGATGCTCTCCGCCTCGAGGCGTTGTCTCTTCTCTTTCATAGAGAGCGGTCTAATAGAAGCCTTTTGGATAAGCAAGCGTCAGGAGAATATACCGGGATATATATTGGGCGCCCCTGAGAGGTAGGGGTAATATTATTGCAGACACACTCAACTATCTTCAGAATATAAGTCAATATATATTTAGCTATATTACGACACGGCCATTTCTGCCCTGCTCCAGTTATTTCCGCTAGGATCATGCCGTAGCCATCCCCTAAATGCATCGTAGGCGATCGCATCGCTGAGGTCGGAGCACGAACACGTCACCACAATAGGATCGGCGGCAAGGGCGCACGCCACCAGCGCAACAAGGCCCTTTCATGCCACGCCAGAAGTCGAAGGTTGCGTCACCACCATGACCTTCACGCCATTCGGCGAAAAGTTCAATCACCGGCGCCCTCGCAACGCGGCCACGATCGCCTGCGCCAACTCGGGCGCCATCGCGCCGATCACATCCGGCTGCAACAACCGCATTCTCACATTTACGTGCCAAGCGACAAGCACTTTTACCTGGCGATCTCAGCGACAGTCCTGCCTCTCGAGACCCACCGATTTCCAATCGTGAAAGTATCCACGACTCCATAACGAAACCGAATTCATCCTGCCACGTTATAACATTTCGCATAACATGTTTATGGGACTGCCTTCTAGACTAGTGCCCGTCCATAAACGCCTGTTTTTCGGCGGTTTTGAAAGGTTGTTTGCCGGCTGACACCGTTTCTTGGGACGCGTGATGGCATAAGGCGGCGCAGGTTATGGCCCGAAGAGCGATC
>Ga0315914_1006119_pt1 | contig 17202 bp, 13 predicted proteins | sample MpolenodulesMG_FD_203920 | JGI IMG/M metagenome (GOLD analysis project Ga0315914, IMG submission 203920) | Medicago polymorpha root nodule microbial communities from Los Angeles, California, United States - elongated nodules | ecosystem: Host-associated > Plants > Roots > Nodule | place: USA...
TATCTTTATTCCAAAGAGGAGACACCGCCACCCGAGAAACAGTCGAAGGTTGAAAAGTAAGCAAATTATAAGCACTACGGACGGAATAAACATGAGATGTTTCCAAAGACCATAGCCACCTGTCAATTCTATCAACCTGCAAAGTCACACTATGGAGTAACAATATAAACTCCCTCACCAACTCCTCTTCCCATGCAAACAACCCCCTCCTCCAGCTCCACGCCTGACCCTCCTCCCCCAACCTAACTGACACATCCTAGACACTGACTCCTCCTTATACATACACAAGTCAAATAACCCAGAGTACCTGACACGAAACGACACTTCTCCAACCCTAGAAATCCGCCCAAAATAAAGTATTATCCCCATTACCAACAACACGTTGGACACTATCCTGAAACCACTCCTCCCTCCTCAACACCTCCATGTCCCGCCACCACAAAGAAGCATTGAGACCCCCACCCCCAAACCGCCCTTCTGTGAAACCATACCTGGCTGACAGCACTTTAAACCACAAACTCTCACTCTCCACTAACATCCGCCAACACCACTTCCCTAGTAACGCAATATTAAACTCTCTAATTATCCTTACCCCCAAACCACCAACCTCCTTACTCCTACAAACAAAGTTCCAATCAACCCATAATATTTTCTTGTGGTCCTCACTGCCCCCCCACCCGAAGAAACAATTTAAAATAGATTCAATAAAGGAGATAATACCTGATGGAGCCTTGAAAAAAGAAAACGTATAAACAGGCAAAGATGACAGGACAAACTTTAGTAAAACCAGACGACCACCAAAGGATAAATGTTTGGAATTCCAGCTAGACAATCTAGACTTGAGTTAATACAATAGAGGTTCCCAAAAAGCCACATGTCTCGCATTACCACCAATAGGCCGCCCCAGATACATAAAAGGAATGGTACGAATCTTACAATTTAACACCATCGCTGCTTCTATAACCAAGAGGGGCGGAACATTTACCCCAACCAACTGACTCTTTGAGTAATTCACCTTCAAACCAAACAAAGCTTCAAAGAGAAAGAGAACTGCTCGCATAGCACGAATATTAGCCCACGACTTCTCACCTAAAATCAAAGTGTCATCCGCAAACAGAAGATGAGACACCACCACAGGCTCACTGTTACCAACATTATAACTGGTAAATAAATTATTATCTGACACCGATTTCATTAAAACGTTGAACCCTTCTGCAGCCAAAAGAAACAAAAAAGGAGAGAGATAGTCACCTTGCCTCAACCCCCTTCCCAAAGAGAATTCCTCAGTTGGAGAACCATTAACCAAAACCGATGCGGTAGCTGTTTTAGTGCATTCTTTTATCCATTTTCTCCAAAGTGTCGGAAACCCAATTTTCAACATCACTTATTGTAAGTAAACCTAGTCAATTGAGTCATATGCTTTTTCAAAATCTACCTTAAAAAGTAACAGCTCCTTTTTGTACCTACTAGCTTCATCAACTATTTCATTAGCCATCAGTAGGGGTGTTCAAATCCAAACCGATCCAAATTAAAACCGCAAACCGATCTAAAAAACTGAAAACCGCACAAAACCGAATATTATTGGATGTGTTTGGATGATATTTTGGCCTCTTTCGTCCTATAATTGCTGAGAAGACGCCACGTGTCCCAAAAAAAGGGCCATGATCGCAACTTTTTGAGAAGATAAGGGGTCAAAAAATCATATTTCCCTTATGTTAGGGGGTCAAAAGAGCATATTTCCTTAAACATAGGGGGTCATTTTTTTCATAGGGGGCCAAAATCACAACTTTTTAAAATTTAAGGGGTAAAAAGTGCACTTTAGCCTAAGCCTTTTATATATAGGGACAACACTTTTTTATAAAATTGAAAATGGTTTATAATTAGGGACCGCTGGAGTAGTTTATATTTGAACAGAAGGAGGGAACGTAACCGGAGTATTCATTCATGGAGATCCCAAATGGTGTATAATTAGTCAAGTTCAAGCCAAATTGCCTGTTTCCAAATGATTTTTGAACACTAAATTCTATTGGAAATCCCAAAGGGCGTTATAGACCCTTGTTCTTCCCCGTATTTCAACTTGAAACCCATTTATCTCACTCTTTATAAATGTGCTATCATACTTACATCAACCAAATCCTTCACCTTCAGTGCATAATGGGGTCTTCTTGGAGTTCATTGATGCAATCTAAACCAAACTGGCTTGAACTTCCTAGAAACTTAACTACGAACATACTGCAGAGACTTGATACGGTTGAAATTGTGACAAATGCACGGAATGTGTGCTCTCTTTGGTGGAACATTTGCAAGGACCCTCTCATGTGGCGCACTATTCGCACGAGCAATGTCTTGTCTCGCTTTGACTTCAAATATACTTATAAACCTTATAGTATACTGGAGATTTGTCTCTATGCTGTTGACAAGAGTTGTGGTTGTGTTGAAAACATTGACATTGAATATTTAGCTACTGATCATTTCCTTCGATACATTGCTAGTATCATTTGTTTATGTGTTGTGTATTGTAAATTGTTATGATAAGTCGGCCTATTTTATTAGATTGTTGTAATTGGTTTATAGCATTTCTTTATGTAATTACTTTAATTCAAATTTTTGCAGAGCAAATAAACTGCTACGCATTCTGTACCTAAACGCGGTTACTATTGAAACTATTGGTCGATGTTGTCCTCTTTTGAAACTATTAGGCGTTCTTATGAAATTTATATGCGTGGTGATTCATGTGACGATGATGCATTTGCTATTGCAGAAACAATGTCAGGGCTACGCGGCCATCTTAAGATTAATGGAAATTCTCTTACTAATGAAGGATTATGTCTTAATCTCAATTGGAGTGGATTTTCATGGAAGAGATGCCATGGTCAGATAAAAGATTTACAACTTCGAAACGATTTTTCTTTAGATGACAGTTTTGATGGTAAAGTTGAATATTATTCGGACAGTCAATGTGAAACTTCAGATGAAGAAGATTTAGATAATCATAAATTTGAAAGGCTCTGTTATGATAAGTAATGTCTGTTATCTGTTATTTCTTGACATGGTTTCATCTTTTTTTTTATTGAACAAGGTTTCTTTTGGCAAAAAAAAATCTCTATTTAATCTCTAATTTTACCATACATTGCAAACTTTTTTTTTTAGTAAATAATTTATTGTTATCTTTTGTCAAAAAAATATCTTAATTGTTGTCTTAAAACAATACTAATGTGCACCCGACCGAGGATAAATTGTTGTCATTAGAAAGATGTTGACAAGATAGGCTTGATCACATAAATTAATATATTTCATTTAGACACACAATGCAACAATCATATCATTCATTTATTTCAAAAATAATAAAAAATATTTTTCCTCCTTAATTTTTTTTCCTCTTGTATCTTTTTTTACTAAAGCCTAAATACAAAAGGTTTGTGGTTGTTATCGATCAAGCCCAGCTCAAATGTTAATAATCTTAATTTATTTTAATAATCCACTTAGTTAATTTGGTGATATTAACTTGAGACCTTTAAATATGGTTTTCTCAAGGTTTCAGATTCCTAAAAATCTAACATTGAAGAACATTCTATGAATGTATAAGCACAATTGGTCATTCAATCCAAAACATACAAGTAGTTTACGAGTATGAATTACATAAAAATCGTGACAATGAATAACCTTTGCTCATTACGTTCCAAATTATAAGTCGTGTATTAGAAAAATAAAATTGTTTTAAATTATAAGTTGATTTATAATATCAATGAAACATTAATGTTAATTTTTATAACATACATTTCATTATTTACTAATATCTTTAATTTATCTTTATCATACAATAAACAATAGTTTTGTAAAACACCTCATAATTTCTCTTTTTCTTACAAAATTAATTACATTTTATTAGTAAAATAATCAAAATGACTTATAATTTGAGATCAAAGAGTACTTACTTTGTCTTGGCACATGAAAGTACCATGGACCGTCCTCTCTATGATGGATAGGAGTATGAAGTCTTTCATTTGGTACATTAAGTGGTGATTTTGCCAAAGACTTCAATTTTGGCGAAGGAAGACGGTCTCGGACAGGAAGTGAAATCCATATTAAATCTACATTACAGGTTATTCATGCTTATGCACACGATTTATGAAGAAAGAAAAAAAATTTGTTTGAGAAAGTTAAGTAAATTAATTATTAAAAATTAAATACTTTGCATCAATAATATACTTTTTTTTCTAATTTGGAGATTAACCGGAGGATTAAAAAAATGTACCTTTTTTACATATACATATTCAATCAAATACCACCATGATGTCATTAGGTTAGTGACACGAATATCGAGGCCTAACACATCCTTACAAAATCGATTTGTACGGCGAGGAGTGCCTCCTCTTTATAAAATCTTATCAATAATCCTATCTATCCGATGTGGGACTAAATCCCACCACCCGAGTGTTTGCCGCTAACACCGCCCCTCACGCTTCAGCCCGACCCAATGGGCCTGAAGCGTGGAGATGCAGAAAGCCCAACAATGGATCCGACAAGCTCTAATACCATGAAACGAATATCGAGGTCTAACTCATCCTTACAAAACCGGCTTGTATGGTGATGAATGTCTCCTCTTTACAAACTCTTCTTAAGAATCCTATCTTAAAATATCTAAGTGTTGGCCGCTAACGGTTAGTTTTCAAAATATCTCTAAAAATATTTACATGTTGGATATGCGTGTCATTTTTTTATGAGTTTATACAACTTATATTTCGACCACTAATTTTATAATGTACAATTATTTGACAAAAATTTATAAAATATTTAAATTTTTGGGGAAAAAAAAAACTCTTAAGCTAAGCACTTACTCTATTTATATATAGATATCTTTTAAATTTGTTTTGTACAAATTAAAATATATATATATATATATATATATATATATATATATATATAGTTCTGATTAATAAGCATTGTAAAATTATTTCTCTCGTAGTTTCTCAAAAGAAGAAGAAATGAAGGCACGTGTGAAAGAAGGAGAAAGCAAAACACATTGCTATTATCTAGGCTTAAGACAAAGCAATTAACTACTCACAACCAATGATTTTGTAACTGAAATTCAAAACAAAAAACCGATGTTTCCTCTAAGCCTTTACCGTGCACATGTATTAGTTCACCACACGTTAGTGTTGCTGATGAAATTTCGGAAACACCTTACTAAGCATTATCAATTCTTCCATACCCTCACTTTTAACTTTCATGTTTCACATCATTTTTTATCTTTAACTTTTCTCTCTTTCATATGGAATTACTTAAATTAATTAATATGTCTTTAACTCTCAAACTTCTTTCTATTACCTTCCTTTCCATCATCAGCATAGTTTGTGCTCAAAAAACCCCACAAACAGTCACTTACGATGGTCGCTCACTCCTTATCGATGGAAAAAGAGAACTTTTCTTCTCCGGTTCCGTCCATTATCCACGAAGCACCCCCGATGTATGTTACTTCTTTCTCAAGTAACATTATATTTATCTGTCTTGTAAATGTGATGATATTAAATGATGATTGTTAATGATAAAATGGATATTTGTGTGTGTATTTGTTTTCAGATGTGGCCAGATATTCTTGATAAGGCAAGACGTGGAGGACTAAACTTGATCCAAACTTATGTGTTTTGGAATGGTCATGAACCTGAGAAAGGCAAGGTACGTAAAAAAATTCTTAAACCAGATTTATTGGAGGTATATTCAGATTAATTAATGTCCTAGTTTGTGACATGGTAATTTGTTCCACTATATATATGCAGGTGAATTTCGAGGGCCGGTATGATTTGGTAAAATTCCTTAAGCTTGTACAAGAGAAAGACATGTATGTTACCCTTAGAATTGGTCCTTTCATCCAAGCTGAATGGAATCACGGGTATGTGTATATATATATTGATTCTGCAAAATTATTTATATGCTTAGTATTGATTTAATACATCAAGATTTGATTGCTACAATGTTAATATAATAGAGGACTTCCATATTGGCTAAGAGAGGTCCCTGACATCATATTCCGTTCTAACAATGAACCATTTAAGGTAATCAACCATAACCTGTTCTCAAAATTAATTAGTGATTGATTAAGATTGATGAAATGCGGAATTAATACTTTATAATTTGCAGAAATACATGAAAGAATATGCATCAATTGTTATAAATAGAATGAAAGAAGAAAAACTATTTGCTCCTCAAGGAGGCCCTATCATCTTGGCTCAGGTTCTGATTTTAATATGTGATCCTTTTCTTTATTACAAAAATTATGGTTCGTGCAGCATTACATTACTTTATTTTTTGAAGAGGCAGCATTACATTACATTATATATAAAAAATCCTAACATTTGTCTTATGTATGCACTGCAGATTGAGAATGAGTACAACCACATCCAACTTGCTTATGAAGCTGATGGAGATAATTATGTTCAGTGGGCTGCAAAAATGGCAGCTTCACTATATAATGGAGTTCCATGGGTCATGTGCAAGCAGAAGGATGCTCCTGATCCAGTTGTAAGTTCATTAAATTATTTTGATTAAACAGCCATTTGAGTCCTTGAATATGTCGGGATGTGTCACTATAGTCCCTGAATATATCAAAAACACCTTCGAACCGCATGTGTATCTTACTAGTTGGTTTCGTCCTCAAATATGTCTTTTGTTAAATTGTTTGATCATCGAATGTGATTTTGGCTCATGAAATTACTAACAGAAGCCAGACTGAGTGATGTTTTTGAGGTTTCGTTATATTGAGAAACTATAATATATTCTGAAACTATAGTGACACCGCCTCCCGCATTTAGAGACTAAAGCCTGTATATAACTTCTGATCTGAATTCTATTTACTTTATTGGCAGATTAATGCATGCAATGGAAGGCACTGTGGTGATACCTTTACAGGTCCAAACAAACCATACAAACCTTTCTTATGGACTGAAAACTGGACTGCTCAGTAAGTATAATTCTTTAGCCTTGCCAATCACTGATAGTTTTAGGTAACATAGTAAACAAGTTCAAATGGGACAAGGCATAACACATGAGCTCTATTCTATATGTTGTGCATATTATGAACAAAACAAAATGTAACAAAGGTATAAAGTATAAACAGTAGTGTATTTTGATTCTATTAAAGAGGTAAAACCTGTATTTATGTTTGCATTACAAAAAGGAACGTAGTATATTTTTATATAAGCTATAAGCTGTTTTCATAAGTTATCCTGGAGAGCTTGCGAAAATAAGCTAAAAACAGCTTATGGATATGTCATAAGTAGTTTTTATAAGCTCTCTTAAACAATCTCACAAGTGTTAATACCACTTGATTGGCTCAAATAAGTCAATTCAAGCATGCCCTAAGTATGTTTATTGGTAATTTGCAATTACAGGTATAGAGTATTTGGAGATCCACCATCTCAAAGATCTGCAGAAGACATTGCCTTCTCAGTTGCTCGCTTCTTCTCTAAGCATGGATCTTTAGTCAACTACTATATGGTAAATAGCCTTATCTTTGTCAAGACCTTCTTTAAATGAAACTGATCATAGGCATAGTGTGTCTCAACTCAATTTGAAACTCTTGTAGTATCACGGTGGAACAAATTTTGATAGAACAACCTCTGCCTTTACAACAACACGTTACTACGACGAAGCTCCTCTTGATGAGTTTGGCCTACAAAGAGAACCAAAATATAGTCACCTAAGGGATGTGCACAAGGCTGTGAACCTATGTAAGAAGCCTCTACTCAATGGTGACCCTACCACACAAAAAATTAGCCAGTATCATGAGGTAAGCATCTCAGGTAGCCTTCTCAAAAAATTATAGCAGTGTTGTCAATCGCAGATCGTACAAAATATTGGTTTGATCGAATTCAGTATAGTGTAGTAATAACTTCTATTTGACCATACTTTGTACTAAATAGCGAGTTGTAGAACAATAGCAATTAGTTCAAATTCTGCTATTTTATAGTACTATAGTGCCGCTATAACTACTATTTGACAACAAAGCATTATACGGAAGAAATGTATGTCACGGACAAATTAAGCTAATCTAAAATTTACAAACTATGCAGGTGATAGTCTATGAAAAGAAAGGAAGTAATTTATGTGCTGCTTTCATCACTAACAACCACACCCAAACACCAAAAACAATAAGTTTCAGAGGTTCAGACTATTATTTGCCACCACGTTCCATCAGCATTCTTCCTGATTGCAAGACTGTGGTCTTCAACACTCAAAATGTAAAATGGTTATCCCTTAAGTTATTACAAGTAACTTTGTTATCTTTGAGTAGTCTTTAGCCTTCAGTTCTTGTAGCTAACTACTTTTAATAATCAGATTGCTTCACAACACAATTCAAGAAGCTTAGAGAAATCAAAGACTGCAAACAATTTCAAGTGGGAGGTGTTCTCTGAGCCTATACCAAAGGAATTGTCATCCAAACAAAAACTTCCTGCAGAACTTTACAGCTTGCTTAAGGACAAAACTGATTATGGATGGTACACCACAAGGTGAGTTCATCTTCAGTCCACATTCCCAAGCATCGAGTTATTTTGAGGCCTTTTGCGAGTGTTTATGTAATAAAATAAACTCAAATAAACTCTTCAAAACGCGTCTTTTATTGTGCAGTTTCTAATTCTAAATGAGAATTGGTGAAACTGAACTTCTTTCTTTTTTAATGCAGTGTGGAGTTGGGTCCAGAAGACATACCAAAGAAGAGTGATGTATCACCCGTTCTTCGTATTCTGAGTCTTGGACATTCATTGCAGGCCTTTGTAAACGGAGAATACATCGGTAAGCATACAACATAGAAATTTGATTTGTAAAAGGAAAATGCTCAATCCAATGTACTTAAATTGATGTCTTACTAATCAAGTAATTATAATAATTTTCTTCATGTTTTTAAGGATCCAAACATGGTAGCCATGAAGAGAAAGGTTTTGAATTCCAGAAACCTGTAAGCTTCAAGGTTGGAGTTAACCACATAGCTATCTTGGCTAATTTAGTAGGACTACCTGTAAGAGGCCTAACTTTTTTCATTCTTTTTAATTCAAATTTGTTTCACTTTGGCTTAGTTCTTTATGTTTCAAAGGAGAACAATAACATTTTTGTATCCCTTTTATTACACAGGATAGTGGAGCATACATGGAACACAGATATGCTGGACCTAAGACTATAACCATCCTAGGTTTGAATTCTGGAAAACTTGACCTCACTTCTAACGGTTGGGGTCATCAGGTATTTTAATCTGTCTTTAAAAACATATTTTAATTAAAGATCCAAACTATGATTGAATTGGTAGGATTGTATTGTTAATTGAATTGATGACAATTTGTAGGTTGGTCTTGAAGGTGAGAAGGATAGTGTTTTCACTGAGAAGGGATCGAAGAAAGTAGAATGGAAAGATGGCAAGGGAAAAGGATCAGCTCTCTCCTGGTACAAGGTATTGGCCATTTAGATTAAAACATATCTTTCGTCCTATAAAATTACGAATTTATAAGTTTAGTCCCTAGAAGAAGAAAAAATCATTTTTAATCCTTTGGCAATACATGTCTAAGTTTACCTCTTGTATGATTTGACAAAATTTATGTAAAGGCTAAATTCAAAAAGTCACGAAGTTTATAGGAACTAAAAATATATATAACTCTAGTTTTTATTTATAACAAGATTCAATCAAACACCTTTGAATTCTTTATGATTCAATATATTCATTTTGCAGACAAATTTTGATACACCAGAAGGAACAAACCCAGTTGCCATCGGAATGGAAGGTATGGCAAAAGGAATGATCTGGGTCAATGGCGAAAGCATTGGTCGTCACTGGATGAGCTACCTCTCTCCTCTTGGAAAGCCTACTCAATCAGAGTAAGAAAATCTGAATCAATTACCAATTTAGTGACTGAATTTTTTATCCACTCGAATCTTGTTAAGAGTCGCACATTAGATCATATTTGACATGAAAATGTATTTATAAGTGGTGGACAGTCATCGCCTTATAAATCAGTTTTGTATGAGTTAAGTTAGATGGTATAACAGTTTGTCCAATATCTGTTGGAGCATCCATAACGGGTCACTGCTATTGGATCACTCGCGTTCACGCGCTCTAGATGTCCAGTCTGCTGGCCTTGAAATCAAATGAAAAACTAACTATGGTTGCTTTCATTATTTCTTTCTTTTCTGTACATTTTAAGATTTTTTCTTGTATCAGGTACCACATTCCAAGAGCTTTCCTTAAACCAAAAGACAACTTGCTTGTAATATTCGAAGAAGAGGTAGTAAATACAGACAAGATTGCTATACTAATTGTCAACAGAGATACAGTATGTAGTCTCATCACAGAGAATCACCCTCCCAATATTAGGTCATTTGCAAGTAAGAGCCAAAAACTCGAACCTGTGGGGGAGAATCTGACTCCAGAAGCTTTTATCACGTGTCCGGACCAGAAAAAAATTACGGCTGTTGAGTTTGCAAGCTTTGGTGATCCTTCGGGTTTCTGTGGAGGCTTTACTATGGGAAAATGTAATGCACCTTCCTCCAAGAAGATTGTTGAGCAGGTAGAGCTCTCGTTTCTCTGAAAACTAACTAACTTTGGTCATGTTTGGATTAACGGCTTCATTAAGCGCTTATAGTACTATAAGTGTTTGCTATTTCTATAATAAAACATAAAATAAGTCAAGTTATTTTTGGTAAAAGCGATATTTTTTTTTACAAGCTATCTTGAAGTGCTTATGGAAATCATTTGAAAACAGTTTATGGACATGTCATAAGTTATTTCCATAAGTTCTCTCAAACAGTCTTATATGTGCTTATCTCAGTAGATAAGCTCAAATAAGTCGGTCTAAACAAACTCTTTCTCTCTTTTATTTTTATCAGTTTCTGTTTTATATGCTGTGACAAATATGAAGGTGGTAAATAACATGTTCTGTGTGACTGAAATTTGAGCAGCTATGCTTAGGAAAAGAAACTTGTTCGGTTCCAATGGTCAAAGCAACTTTCACTGGTGGCAATGATGGTTGTCCAGATGTTATGAAGACGCTTGCAATCCAAGTGAAGTGTGGATGAGTAGAGCTAGTGATTTGGTTGGTGAAGTTGATGGAGTCCATGAGCTCAATTTTTTGTTAGTTTTTATTTTTTTTTTGTAGCAAACAATACCTGGGAAGATTCATGTTTGTATTTGACAGACAAACATTTTGTCAGCTCATTTAGTATTTACATCTAAAACACAAATAAAGTATTTATAAGAATTCAATTTTGTTTCATTTTCACTGCCTTGTCCTTGTTGGAGTATAGTCCCTTTAAATTCCTAATAACTCAAACAATTTTAAGTAAACGGTGCATTGGTGATGAATCACATGTTTCATGGCTTCAAGTTGAACCTTCAATTTTAAGTAATAGTACTTTGAAAACTTGAATTGTGCTTCGGTGGTACCAGTACTATTACTTACTTACAACACCATATGAAACAGCAGAAAAGATTGAAAATTTGCATTTTATCTTGAAACTGCATTTTTCTGATGGATAAAATTACAAACAATACCAAAACTTTCTTTCAAAAAATACATATTACATGAGTAACAAGTAACTGATTTGATTTAGCAGAAGCATTGAACTGTGAAACAAATCACCTCACTAATTCAAATGAGCACAATAATAGATCTTCAATTGTAAATAGAAAACTACAAAACTTCCAATTATCATATGGTTGAAACTAACATTGAGAAATTGCGACATGTTAATCTCGTTCGGTAACTGCTAAACAAATCACCTCATCACTGATTCAATTGAGCACAATAATAGATCTTCAATTGTAAATAGAAAACTACAAAACTTCTCGTTATCATATTAATCAGCTCAAATGATATTCAAACCTAAGCACCAATATAGAGAAAAAACTTGAACAATAAACTATGCATGTATATAGAAAAGAAAAAGGACATCCAACTCATTACATCTGTGAACACATTCAGAATATCAATGGAAAAACAAATCATTTCCTTTGCATAGAACAATGAGTTCAAATGACCTAAATAATACAATGAAAGACCAATTGGTTTCATTCATGTGAAACATCCTCTGTTGGAAGCTCATTCAAATCAAAGTTCATAGCAGCTCCTTTTGGCTTCAATTCATTAGAACTCTCTTCCATCCCAGTTTCATCACCTTCCTTATTTTTCTTCTTTTCTTCACCTTGGCTGCATTGCCAGACCTTGTTGTCTTTAATCTTGAATATCAGTCTCAAACTCTTTTCACTGTTATTATTATTATTGTCCTTCACCTTGGTCGCCAGTGTTTCATCAAGGTCACCAACTTGTTTCTCGATCTTGTCATTATCCACATTGCTTGAAACTTTGAGCTTTTTATGTATGTGACCATGATCACCACCACCACCAGCTGTGGCGCAAGACATATCGAAGAGTGTATGTGCTCCATTAAGATGTTCATGATCAATGATATTTCTCCTCCTGATAGAACGTTTATAGGTTTTATAGGACTTTGGTGGGGAATACTTGGTTAAGTCAATCGCTGGTGGTGCAATACCAACTTAAAATTGAAATTGTTCCAAGGATGTGGTTGGCGGTTGAATACTCTTGGAACACTTTTCACGGTGCAATATCATATGTCCGGAGAAATCCTTGTTGGATGAAAAAACCTTGTTGCAAACAGGACAACTATGTTTCTGTTTCTCATCGTCGTCCTTATTGCCAGAGTTGAACGTTTTTCCGCACAACTCACACTCATACATTCTTGGACCTTGAGATTTCTCACTATCATAGAATGAATGAAATGAAGAACATGGATTATAAAAGGAACAAGAAGGAGTACCTTTCTTCCTCATGATTGCAGCAGGGTTTATGAAATATGAAAGGCAAATTGATGAGTTAGCGATGCTTATTAATAGGATTTCTGTAAGTTTGACAGAGTCTTCCATTATTTTAAAGAAGAGTACACTCTAAAGTCTCAAGTCAACGTCATCATATCAATCTAATAGTTTCATCTATATCTTCCTTCAAAAAATATAAAATAAATAGTTCCATATATCTATTTCATATCAACCGCGAAAGATGCATTCAATTATAGACGAGAAGATACATCTGAGTTTGGTCATATTGCTGCAACTTCTCGTTCAATTTTTCAACTTTGGAGTAGAGTTTGTTGGACGACAAGCCAATGTGGTAGCTCATACTCTCGCTGAAAAAGACCATATTATTAGCACATATTATTATGTTAGTCTCGCAGTTTATTATGCTAATACCCAATTGTATTGAAACTTTGATTATAAATGAAATGTTATAAGCATATTTTTTTAAAATATATAAAAAAAAATAGTAAGGGTTTTTTACAGGGTAAAGTAAGGTTTTTTTAAGTAATGTGTCATTTTCACATTTATTTTCAATATTTTTTATTTTTTTTATTTTAGTTTTTTAAAATGGATAGTTTGATTTGTCATTTTGAATCAACCAATTCACTAATTTATCTAGGTGTTATAGGCTCTTTTTACCGAGCATTTCAGCACTTTTTGTCAAATTTATAGACCACAATGTTTGAGTGTGTTCAGTTTTATCATTTCATCTCAAACAAGTATTGGGTATCTTTAAGATCACAAACACAAACCTTAGATCTTGTAGGATTCAATTCATGAGACCTAATTTGATTGGCAGTATCAATATCGGTATGCTAGGCATCTTATTTGGATTCGAACTCAGGACCTTTGAAATGTGAATTTTTGTGGTGTTTGTCCCTATATGTTTACATAAACAAAAGTGTGGATTCAAATACATTACAGCCTATAACTTTCTTTAATGGTCAGGATAAGGGGGATAATTTGGCTCGTGTGAAAGATAGCCCTATATTTCGAACTAATAAGTCTTGTTTAGTCATTATTGTAGATACTAATATTTTTTATATAGTTAATTAAGCTTTTGATTTAGATTGTAGATACTAATATAGTAAAACGATCTGTCAAAAAAATAAACTAATATAGTAAAACGAATTAATGATATCTCTTTTTTCCTCTTCAAAAAAAAAATGATATCTCTTTTTTAAGGACAAAGTGACAAATAGTTGGTGACTCCATCTCTGACCTTATAATTTTTTTTCATTCATTGGAAAAACAAAATAATAGAGAAAAAAGCAATAAAATCATTTATAGAAAGAGCCAATGACATTAAAAAATAAAATGTCTAGCAGAAATAATTATAGAAGGAAAAAAACATCAAATATCTGTAGTATTCTCATTCATTCATCAATGCACAATTTAAATTGGATATAACAATTCAAACAGTAAGAGTGTTCATGGATCCTTTGCCAAATCCCTGCCAAAAATGAAGTAAAAGAAATGACAATAAATGTAAGGAACTGAAAATTTGCAGGTTAAATGCAAACTTTTGACTGCAATAAGATATGCATGTTACACAGGAGCATCTATACATGTACATAATTTAGGCAAGAGGCCCTGCATACATTGATCCGAAACTCGTAAGTTACAGCGAACAAAAATGGACTACTTTAGTCAGCTCCGCATTCGTTTTCTTTGGCTGCCTTCTTCATAGGTGCCCTGCATACAAAGAGGAAAACAAAAGAATAAACATTTGCTCTGCTTGAAGATCATCAGCACATGCAATAGTCCACTTGAAATAATAACATCATGTGAAGTTGGCAGCCATTAAATAGGCACATATATTTGCAGTTTTTACCACGCCTAGTGTTGCAAGCTATTTTAAACCATGATATCCTCATTTGCAAGACATGACATAGAAGAAGACAGAAAAAACAGGACATTGCATTTGGATTTCAGCCAAAATGTGTGATTTACGATATAATGGATTGATTCTCACTTGAAGAGAAGTCACCAAAAGAACAATAAGGCTGCCGAATTCTGAACATCTCCCCCAAAAACACGTTTTACCAATAGGAAAAGAAAAAACATAAAGTTGTGAAGAAATCTAGTCAACCAGTATTGTTCTCCCCCAAAAACATAAGTTGGTCAATGAGTTAAAGACATCAAGTGGAACAAAAAAAAAAACAATGCATAGAAAAGTAATAATATGAGAAACACATACCCCTTCAGCCATCACAAAAACTTCAGACGGGGTAGATTCAGATCTGCATTTAGCATGAATAATGGGGCCTAACTGCGACATGGCCATGCCTGTTGTTATTCCATTAGGCATATTAAGGTATACAGCTCCTCTATACATCCAATCCTCTGTTTCATCACTGTAAAACTTGTCAAAAGGTTCTCTGCATAATGCACATGTATTTTGGTCCTCGTCAGCAAGAACTGCCAACTCTTCATCTTCTTTCTTTTCCTCAGTGGTCTCAGTTGGCAAAAAACCGGGAGCTGATTCAGCTCCCAATGCCTCTGCACCACTAAGCCACATCGTCTCACTCACAAACCACATGCGAGAGGGCTTCTGCTTGCGGTTTTTAGACATACGGTTCTTAGTCACATGCCAATCCATGTGACTTCTGTGCTCATCTTGGGATTTGAATCGGAGGCCACAAGTTGTGCACTGTCTGGGAAGATCACCATATAAGGCACTGACTGCAGATTCGTGACGAACCTTCAGAATATTTGGATCAAACTCAATGCCAACAAAATCCTACAAACATAATAATATAATTACAAAATTGGTACGCAATCAAACAAAAATGGAAGGAAAATGGGATATAAAAATTGAACTAAGGATAGATTTAGTTACCTGCGAAGGGGCTTGATTAGTTAATGAGATAACACCTTGGGCCATGAGTGAACCAAACAAATTAGAATACCCAACAGTTGGTTGTTGGCTTGACACAGAAGGACCAGGATTGGGATTAGGTAGAATCTGGGGTAGAGCATGTGGGCCAGCTGGAGGTAAAGGTGGCAAAGCTCCCCCCAGGAAACCGAAAGAGCTGTTTGCAATTCTTTGGCCTGGCGAAGGAAGTGGCATAACAAGTTGTGCATTTGGCAGGGTGTTACTCATAGCAGCACAATGTCCTGGCAAAGAAGTGCTATAAGTAAATTGTGACGCTGCTGGATCCTGAGATGGAAAAAACCGGAATGGTGGCGTTTGTCCACTGTTATGCGGGTTAGATGAAATCAGACTGGGTAGCTGATTAGGCAACTGACGCAGGTTTCTTTTACTGGTATCATTGTTCTCAACACCATGTTCATGCACAGGAAAAGGTCTGTTAATTAGACCATTACTCACACTGGTACTATTAGCATTCATTGATTCGAATGGATTCCTAACAGGATTCTTCGATGGAAATATAGGAGTTATGCTGGGAGGACGCGGAGCATGCACATTTATGGAGCGCCTCGTTTCAAAAGTTGCTGGCAGAACTGGTGGACGGTACTCAATATTAGAATTGAGACCAGGAAACACCCTTGACGCTGAAGTAGTTGCACTTGCTGCAACGGTAACAGCCTTTTCTGATGAGAAAGCAATAGTTGGTTGCAAGAAACCATTACTTCTACTATGGTCTACTAGTGTCGGACTCATATCTTCCCAATCGAACTCCTCCTCTTCAGTATTCTGCCATGATGTTGTCATAACCTTATCCATACCGTTTTTATCCAATCGCTCCACTAACAGAGGCTTACTGCCAGAAGTTTCTTGGCTTTTGTCACTACCATAGGCATCAATTAGAGCTCTTGGATTTTGACGCGGTTGTCCATTGCTGAGATAGCTTAACTCATCAAAACATCTCTTTCGCGGAATGTTTGAGATAACTGATGAAGAATTTTTAGGTATTTCGCTCCAAGTATTCCCACCAAGATGAAAATCATCAGCAAGCATCTTCTTGATTTATCAGAAGCTATTCAAATTCTGAAGCCACGAGAAATAATCAACAAATATAAGTTACAGAAAAATCCAACAATGTTCTTGATGTGCCATAAACTAATAGAGAAAAAACATGATTATCAATTTATCATAAATTTAAACAGGCTCACAATTAAATGTGCATATATAAACACCAATGTGAACATCAATCAGAAATCATATAAACATCATAATTCAACTAAAAGTGGTACCACAATCTAATAGACACAATCTAAAGCAAAATTCACAAAGTCTCAAAGATTCTTGGAACCATTATTATTATTATTTATTATTAAACCCATTATTAATAAACATTCAAATAATCAAATTCATTAATTCAAAGAGAGAGAGAGAGAGAGAGAGAGAGAGAGAGAGAGAGAGAGAGAGAGAGAGAGAC
>Ga0315914_1006120_pt1 | contig 17198 bp, 11 predicted proteins | sample MpolenodulesMG_FD_203920 | JGI IMG/M metagenome (GOLD analysis project Ga0315914, IMG submission 203920) | Medicago polymorpha root nodule microbial communities from Los Angeles, California, United States - elongated nodules | ecosystem: Host-associated > Plants > Roots > Nodule | place: USA...
GTTTGTGTGAATATATGCATTGTTGTTGAGTCATATGTTCATGCATACATGACTGATGGTGATGGATTTTAAATATCCGAAACGACGACGACCATGATGTTTTTGTTGCATCAAAGGTGACGACCTTGTTGGTGATGGTACCGCATGCATATAGGAATCATGTATAGGTGCATTATACGTCCTTGCATGAGTCTTATTTGCATAAGTGTTTGGTGAAAGAATGTGATTGGTAAATTGCATGTTGGTGATGATGTGAACTTGTTGTGTTGTTGAATGATTTTGGAAGTTGAATTATCTATTGTACTATTGGTTGAATGTTAGTTCAATGTATATATTTTCAAATTGTTTATGTTTGATTATGATTGATGTGAAGCTAACCCCCAATGGTCTGTGGTGGACCGCCTACCTATTTGTACGAACGGGTAGACGGCGTGCAGGATTGATTCTTTACCGTGCTGGGTGAGTTGCTTGGGGATATCGGGAGCTTCCTTTGTTTATATGTTAGAGTTTCAGATTAGGCTCTGATTAGGATGTTAGTTGTTTTACTTATTTCAGATTGTTATGCTATGGAGATTTTGCCCATGTGTCGGGATTTGGAGATTTTATATGATGATGTATGCTGATCTTATGACATGTATATTTTGGAGATGTATGATTTATATCCGCTGCGACTGTTGAGAAATTTTCTATATGCATGTTGTTTGAAATTTGTTGAAGACGTAGCGTCTATTTCTTAAATATTTGTACTATTCACATGTATTATCGCTTTAATAGAAATAGAGCGTTACAAATGAGAAATTATGATTGAGGAAGGCGGCAATTATATGGAAATTTTCCAACTGAACTTGGGCTAAAACTGTAGGTTTAAAGGGAAAAAACGTCACAAAATTGCGACTTTTGTAGCAAGGTAGCATGTTTGTGGCGCACAGAACATCCCCGAAGCACACCTGCCTTGCATCTAAACTGCCTCCATGTGCCTGGAGCACTATTCCATGTGTCAGGCGCATGTTCCTGGTTGCTCCATGCTCCAGGCACATGGTTTCATCCACGAGGCGCCTATGGCTGACTTTTGGGGTGCTAAAACGTCTATTTCTTCGCCTTTTTAGTTGTTTACTTCTATGTAAGGTTTCTTGGAACTTGGGAACAAAATTCCTCCCTTTGTAAAGTCTTTTGAGGCCTCTTGAATATTCATTCTTCGTCTTCCTAAGGACCACATAAATCTTTTGATGTCTTTGCTTTGCCGATTTGGATGATTTCTTTGTGAATTACATAAAAAAACACCCAAAAATTGCCATTTTTTGGGAAGAATAGAATTACAGACTCAAATATAGAAAACATTACAATCGACCCAAAATCATAGGAAATTGCTCTGCTCTACTCGTAAAACCTACTAAAAACGACTGAAAAACATGCTAAGAATAACATAAGATGACCTATCATCACTGTGTTTAGGCATAAATAGAATTGATTACCTCAGGATAATAACGAGTCTAAAATATAAACCGATGATAGTGGAATAAGAGGATTTAATGATGTTAAAAGATAACATGGCAATAGGAAGTGAAAAACATTGACAGGAGAAGACATAGAGGAATCGTTTAATATAGATGAATATGATAAAAATAAGTTCCTAGAATTAGTGATAGGCCTAAAATAAAGTGAAGTAGATTAAGCAGTAGAAGGAGAAGAAGGAGATATATAGATAGATAGTTCACGACGGAGTGATAACGACGAGGGTAATCCCTTGAGATATTTAAAGGGTCTAATGTGGTAAGTCGATTAAGAGGGTATATGTAACAACCCGTTTTTCGCTAGGATTGTTTTATTTATTTATTCTATGCGTTTATCTATGTTTAATTGCTTGTTTGTACATTTGATTTGGTATTAGTGGATTTTTAGCCTAGAAGGATATTTTAGTCATTTTTTAGGCTAAGGGTATTTTGGTCATTTGGGGTAAATTAGTAATTTTGGTAGACAGATTATTTTTAGTGTTTTGGAGGGATAATTATTTTTTTTTAAGGTAGAAGTAACTAGTGGTAATTATTTTGGGATGGTAAAATAATTAGATGTTTTATGAGTTAAGTGTGTAGTAACTTTTTAGAATTAAGTGACAAGAGTTTTGAGGCCCAATTAGAATAGAGTTACCCTAGCCCATAGCATGGTATAAATAGATAACTCATGAGAGAAAATTAGGATTTTGTCATTCATTTCATTTTTCACAATAGGAGGGTAGAGAGAGAGAGAGAGAGTTAGTGGTGGTGGTGGGGGGGGGAAGATTTTCGATGAGTTCCCGAGAGGAACCGAAAAATCAGGGTTCCCTGTGCTGGTGTAACTTTCCTGACGAGCTAGCCTTCGCCATGGCGAGTTTCTCAGGACAGAACCCATTATTTTGGTCGTCTCGGGCAGTTGGGGGTCGTTTCCAGACACCCCTAAGTGTTCCTTTTGATGTGTTTAACTGTTGTTTTGCATTTTAAACCTACTGAAACGTATTTTACTTGGCTTAAAATTGATTTTTTAGAATTGAAATGAACTTGGTTTGAAAATGATACAAACTTAGAATTTTTCGGAAACTCGTTTTTCTTGAATTAAATGAAGAGGATATGACTTGATTTATGGAATAATGGACTTAGCAAGATTGTGTGAGGTGTTAGTGGGTTTATAACTTGTTGTTTTGAAAAAGAATGAATTTTGGAAAATGAGGGAATGAGATGAACTTGATGAATTTTGGAAATAATCGGAATTATGAAATGATGATGATATGAATGTAATATTGTGATGCTATGTATTATGTGAGCATGATATGTGAGGTGTTTGAACATGTATACCTTTCTTTTGATGAGATATTTGGAAATGAACTATTTTATGGAAATATACGAACTTTATCAAAATGTTGGATTTTTGATTTGATAATTGAAAGTGACTTTGTATTCATGATAACATGATTAAATAAAAATGAATCAATGTTTGGTGGGTGTATAATGTGTTGGTTATCATGGAATGAATGATTATTTGTCTATTTTTTAGAATTGTGCTTTATGAAACAATGATGTTTCTTTGTGGTGATGTATTCTTGACAATTGTTGATGATTGTTAATTATGAATATGTATAGATGATTTATTAATTGATTAATGCTTGATGTATGGATGTAGAGAATGTCTTATGTAGGCACAAACATTTAGGCACAAAATTTAGGCGCGCACAAACATAAATTAAAAAAATTAAAAGATAAATAAAATAGTCACATCAATCAATATCACTTTAATCATTTTCTTTTTAATTTTTTTAGCTTCATGGGTGTGTGCTTAAATGTGAGGTGTTAGTCCTGTAACCAAGTAAGAGTTTCTCATGGATGTATTGTTTGATAATGAAATATATGGAGATATGTGGAGAATATGTAGAGTAAATTGGTGTTGTGCATTATCGAATCAATACCTGACATCCATGCATTCATAAGTCCTATATGTGGAGATATGTAGAGATATTCAGAGATATGTAGAGGGATCAATCGGTAAAATTAACTCCGACATCGAGTCTAGAGCATTACATGCATTTGAGATATATGAAATGTGCCATATGTGAATACGTGACTTGGTGAGATTTGCGTTGGTGAATTATGTTCTTAGTGAATTTGTGAAACATGTGGAGTTGTGTACTTGATTTACAATTGTTGATAATCTTTGTGAATGACGTAAGTGATATGGTGTTGATTATTCGCATGAGGATAGTATAATAGAATGATAAGTATGTTTATGCTTAGTTTATAATTGAAATCTTTTAATGCTATTCATTTGATTATAATTGATTATGCAATCGGTATCTAACCTCAGTGGTCGTTTGGTTGACCACCGCGTCATTTCTTTGAATGGCGTAAGTGATTTGCAGGATTGAGGTGATTGCTTTCTTTTGATGTTTGAGGACTAGCTTGCATGCTTCCTCATTTATTTTTCTGCTTATAGTCTAGATAGTCTCTGATGTAGGAGTGTCAGTCTTGAGACCTTTTTATTTTGATGCCATTTGATGGCTTATGTTATTTATATGATGAGGATAATTGTATCATGGCGATGAATTTATGTGGAGTGACACATGACATGTTGAGAATTTTCTATGTTGTCGAGAATTTTTATGTTGCTGATTTTCCGCTGCGAGTATTTTGAAAATCAGATTATGCATGTTTGTGAGAATTATGTAGATGTAGCATCTAAACTCTTTTGATATATAATTTATCTACATGATTATTGCTTTCGAGGTTTAGGGTGTTACAATATAAAATATGAAAGAGATAAAGAAGTGAAAAAGACGATGATAAGAGTGAATATGAATTAGGTGCTTTTCGGGTAACTGATGAAGTTAAACATAGTCTCCTTAAACCAATAATGAGTTTAGGAATATTGATAAGTTGAAGACTAAAAGAGTCAAGGTAGTTAAATGACTTAAGATGAATGTTAGATAGGAACGTATAAGGTGTAAAAATGAATAAAGAATATAGAAGTCGAATTTAGATGATCGTAGACGATGAGAGGATCGTTAAGACGAAATGTAAAGGACGATAGTGAGTTGTGTATTAAGTAATGAGAGATAATAGGAATGATGATAACGATGAATAAGACAAGAATCAATTAAAATGGAGCAAGATGAATATGAAAGAAGATAAGAGGTAATAGTTGTAATGTTTGACGATAATAATAACAGCCAGTGTCGAGAGAATAAAACCTTAAGTTATAAAGAAGTTTTTGTGAGGAAAGTTGATGACGTTGAAAATAATGATAAGGAGAGATAATAACTTTAAAATTGGAATGAAGTTAAGATTAGGGGATGGTTGATGTTATATATGAGGACGAATGTGAGACGAAGTAATAAGATATAAGTCGCTTTAATGATAAGAATAAGTATGGAAGAGTTAATGACAATGGTGAGGTAAAACCTAGTTGTAAAGAGAGGAGACGTTATATGTAACGATAATGGAGAAGTAAACATCTTAAGACTAAGAATGAGCAATAGGGTATGCTATCACAATAAAGTATATAGAGAGCCTAGAATAGATGAGAGAATAGAGTATGTCTGTAAGATGAATGATAAAATAAAATAGAGGGATATTAACGTAGAATGAAGAATATGTTCCTATGCATTCATATAGAGTATAAGACTGGTGGAGTGCATGACTGATAGAGAAGTCCAGTAACATATCTCTGGCAAATTACGACAACGAGAGTACAATAATATAACTCTGGCACAATGGTGATGATAGGAGTTGTACCACGCTCATATAGGTCTTAGGGGGAGTCATGTGCATTTAAATGATGATGTTTGTACTTGGTGTTTTAAGTGTAAACATGACGAGACGGTGTGGTGATTTATGGAGACAAATATAATAAATGTTGATAATTTTGTGATGATGGAATATTGTTCTTACAATACTTAATGTTGTGCATGTTTTCCCTATTACTATTTTATAACATGATTTCTCACCCCTTATTTTGTTGTGTTGTTTCCTTTGTGGTGACTGTACCTTGAGTACAAACACTCAGGTTGGCGAAGAGTAGTTGTGGGATGTTTTAGAAGGTGGAGATGGGAGAAGTCCTCTGCTTAGTGCTTTTATTAATAGTTGAATAAAATGTAGTCGCTACGAGCTCTGATTCTTGTAACACCAGGGTTGGGGACAACGATTAATTTTAATTGTTTTTTATTTGAATATTGAAAACTTTGTTATTTCTATTTATGCTCGTTGAACGACAAGCACAAATTTATTATGGTAATCAGTGAATGTTTTATTCTACAACGATGAATTTATTTTAAAAGGAGATATTCATGGTATTCTGTGATATAATGTCGAGTTGTGTAACATCCTTATTATTAAATATATTATTGTTATTTAATATTTATCGACGGGAAATAGGGTGTTACATAGTTGGTATCAGAGCATGTCGATCCATCCGGCCTAGGTTATATAATTTTGTTGCGTCCCCACATGCGGCATGTGTGCAGACACTATCAAAACCTAGTTATGTTAATAGTTATTTAGTGTTGATGGTACATAGGGGGAAGGTTAGAATGAGATAGTCGAGCGAATTATGGCACTACAAAAGTGCTAGAGAGAAGAAGTGTAAGAATCAGGAATGTAGTAAGCCTCGTAAGGTTCCGGCTGATCATGGAGAGTGGAAGTTTCAACAAGAGGTTGCAGGTAGGAAAAGAAACAAGTGGGGGAGACACTCCGGCTTCTCAGAGATGTTTCGCAGGTGGTGTCATTTCAGAAGAGAAGTTTTAATCTTCGAAGTGAGAAGTTAAACGTTATGGTAACAACCTCGGAATTAAATTAATGATGGCTTCTTCACAGATTTTATTTTTGTCTTTGGAAGACATGCATTTCTGAAGTAACTTTTCATCATTCTCTTAAGAGAAATAAATCCAACATTGATCCCAAATATGAATAAATAATACAATTTTTCAGCCAAAACCAAAATAGGCAGAATCAAGTATATTTGATACACCATGAGATCAGGCACCCTCTACATTCCTAACATATGGTAGCCGTTGAATTGAAGTGATCCAACCGTGGCTGGATTAGTCTCCTACTTCTTGAAATAATTCGACGGCCGAGATTTCCCTAGAGTTATTCATGAGAATGGACCTCTACATAATACATTAGTACCTATTACAAATTTTGTAATATTTCAACAACTGAAGTATATGTCCCATATATTCCCATTACTATACCTACTAATATTATAACCACTATTGCCACTGTCTCAAACCCAAATGTCCTATAACTTCCAGAAATCTTTAAGTAACAAAGACATGGAAGCAAAATAGAAGCAGTGACACTTAGAAATGCTCCAACAAGTGCCATGAGAGACCCAAAAAATGGAACACTCAATGCAACAATAACATTGCTAATTACAAGAACAGTACTCACAAAGATGTTGGTCACTCTTTTATTCTTGTATGTCCTTGGAAGAAAATCTTTCATAGCATTTGTAATTGGTGTTACCATCATAGCAAATTTTGATATTGGATTCACCAAGGTTGTGTATATTGCTATTCTTGAACTTATTTTGTTTAGTGGTAAGTTTAATGTTACTTGTGATTCAACTTCTGAACCAAACATTAAGTAACCAATTATAGCCATTGATGCATACATAACTGTGGTTAATATAAAGCATACAATTAAGACCTGCAATGTAACATGGAAACACATTAATACATTAAAATAATATTTATAAAAAGATAAACCAACTAATTTAAAGTTAATATATTAAAATTAAATGCTTTTCTATCTATTGGAACTTGGAGGTATTTCTCTTACACTAAATTTAAGTTAATATATGTCCCCGTGAACTTAGCTCAGTTGATAAGGACAATACATAATATATGCAAGGTCCGGGGTTCAAACCCCAGACACCACCAAAATTTAAGTTAATGTATTAAAAATTAAATTAAATTATTTATAAATATTGTTCTATCTATTGAAAAATTTAAAGAAGCCAGCCAATTTTTGTTGAAATAATAAATTATCTTAAGTTTTTGATTATAAATACTCATGTTTTTAAAATCAAATTGTTCAATCGCTTGAACTGACACGGCTAAGTTGTTTGAGTAGTTCACCCGCAATTTAATCTTCAATTGAGTTGTTTGAGATCACACATAGAAAAAAGGTACTCCTATAGGCTACAGAGATCCATAGGGATCTCCGGGGATGGGGAGAAACATAGTGGACGAGGAATGGGAGCGGGAAAGTACTCCCTACCTCCACACCTCGTCTCTTTGACATTTCTAATTAAACCATGACTCCGAGGTTTTGTTAGCACAATTTTTTTTTTTTGAAGAAACCAAAATGGAATATAAAAAACATCTTAAATGTTAGCACAATGTTATTAATTTCAACACAAGTAATAATTTATAAAAATCACAAATCAAAACACACCCAAAAAGCAAAAATCAAAAGCACACTTACATTAGAGAATTGATGTTTGTTCTTCATGGAGGTGTAGAGAGTAGGGAAAACTGGATGAGCACAATAACAAAAAGCATACAAGCTAACAGCTGTAGGGATCCCATTCCAATTGACAATATCACCCTTTTGATGAACACCAACTCCATCAAATGCAGCAGTCCATGATATTGACAAAATAATGATAGCAGAAGCAAACACACCACTTGCAGATACATAAGAAAGCAAACTCAAATCATCCAACCAAACTGTAGGCAAAACAATAATAGCCACTAATATCACAAAAAATTGCTTTGCACTAATTGATAAACCAAAGACTTGAAAATCTTCAATTGGGAATATGTTACTCAAATTGTCTCCTTCAAGAATCAAGAATCCAGTTGAAACTAGGTAGAGTTCTGTGTACATTGATATTGATACTACTAATCTTCCTATTTTTCCAAATGCAAGTTCACCTATTTCAGGATAGGTTTTAATGTTGGAATTTTTTTCCATGCATCTTTTCATTAATATGCCTGAATAAAATGCTCCTGCTGCAATAGAAAATAAAAGTAGTAAACTTAACCATCCTCCTGAGGCTAATGCATATGGAACTGATAGAATTCCAACACCTGTGAAAATCAAATTCATATGAAACATCATTAGCATTTTCTTTAGGCGTTTGAATTGTAAAAATTGAAGATAAATTCTAGTTTTATTTTTAAGTTCTGTTGTTAATTCATGTTTTTCCCTATGAGGAAATGTTTTGAAGAAATAAAAATAGAGTACATGCCAAATCATAATCATCGTAAAAAATTTATAGGCTTAATTAATGATGTGGTCCCTTAAGTTATTTGTTGGTTACATTTTAGTCCCATAAGTTATTAACGTTACAAATTGGTCCCTTTTAGCTATCTTCCGTCAACCAAATAAATCTCTACCGTCAAAACCATTAATCCAATGTCTAAGGTGGATACACATTGCAAGTTGTCACGTCACCGTTCACATGTGCCTATTTAATTTTTTGGCAGAAGACTGACGGTGAGGATTTATTTGGTTAACAAATATTAACTTAAGGGACCAAATTGTAACGTTAATAACTTATGGGACCAAAATGTAACCAACAAATAACTTAAGAGACCAAATCATTAATTAAGCCAAATTTATAAGGTTCCAGGCGTTGTCTTTAGTCTCTCTTTTTTTTTTTTTTTACAATACACTTTAGTCTAAATATTTTAAAATATTACAAACAGATCTCAACCGTCTATTTTGTTGATGTCATTGGAAAAAAAAATTATAGTTCTTTTTTTTAAAAGAAAAAAATAATTATAGATTGTTACAATATAAAAGTTAAAAATATATATTATCTATACATATAATTTTAATAAAAATAAAAATAATTCTAACCAAAATTTCATTAAAACTATTATTCGTAATTTATACGCATTAGCGCAATAAAAATAATAGAGAGACAGGCGTCATCAGTAGTATAAGTATAAATTATAAATATATGTTACTTTAGGGGTATATGTTATGGAGTAAAACCTGAAATTGCATTAGCTCCATTAAGACATGTGCGATAGAAAGATACAGTATTTTTGTTTGGAGAATGAGAGGCAATGATTTTCTCCTCATCATCTATGGAATGTCCTAGATTCCATTCAGATAGTAAAGGCACGTTTAAGGTTGAGTTTTTGAGAAGCTTTTCAGACATATTGGAACAGAAATAAAAACAAAATTTGATTGAAAAAACCTAGATGTTCTCAAATATAATCTGAAGTTTCAAACTCTCAAAGGTTTTATATATACTAGGTGGTAGAGGGATAAGCAGTGATCTATACCAAATAATAAAGTGACGTGTGCTTCCTTATAGAAGTTTAAGGTATTGCCAAATTCAGCAATTAATTCTCAATTGTCAACCACAAAAAAGCCACCTTATATATCTATCAATGTAAAATTATGTGTTTAGGAAGATAAAAATATATACTATTATGTCAAGAGGTATAAAAAGATATACTTGTATTTTTTATTTACTGACTACTATTATTGTACCATACATATATATAGAGACACACTATTTTACAAAACTAATAATATATTGTTCTTGTGAGTTTAGTTCAGTTGGTATGGACAATGCATAATATATGCAAGATTGGGAGTTCGAACCTCGACCACCATAAAAATAAAAAACAATAATACATTGATTCAAGTCGGTGGAGATTTGAACCCCGTAAAAATATTATCAAGAGTTCAATCTATCGGTTGGAAGAGTCCGAATCTACCTTATGTATTCTATAGGTTGCTCGATAAAGATCACGCACCGTTAAACAATTAATGCAAAATTTCGTACCAATAACATCATGAAAAAAGAAAAAAAAAACCTTCTAAGCAAATAGGAAACAAACAGTATAAACATGGGTATGTACTTTGTACGTTTGAGAATGTGTGGTGGAGGAGAAAAAGATTGACCCATCTTGGTATTTAAAAAAGGTGACACCACCAATATGTAAAGATATTTGGAAATGCAAAGATATCTGGAAGAAAAAAAAAACCTAATCTCACCAACCTGTGTACGTTTGAGAATGAATGAATGCTGAAATGTAAAATGAGAAAAATTTTAAAAAAAATAAATAAATCATCAATTTTATTCTTAAATATCGTGTTTCTACAATTTAATTCTAAAATATATAAATAAAAATATAAATAGTTTGAAATTTTCACATAATTTTATAGTACTCTATTCGTTTCAAATTATATGTCACTTTATCAATTTAACATAAATTAAGAGACATATTTAATGTTGTATAGAAAAGAGTATTTGTGAGTCATTTTATAAAAATGACCTTCATTAATGTATGGAAAATATAAACTAAAAGACTTTGAAAAAAAAAATAAAGTAATTAATAGTAAAGGGTATAATAGAAAAATAAACATTAATGATCCATTGATATTGCAAAATGACATATAATTTAGAACAAATAAATTTGAGACGGAGGAAGTATATGAAAATCTGTACACGCTCTGGTCACTATTACAAGCAAAAATCCACGTTTTAGATTCTTTTAATAAATGTTGTATGTTGTCTATATATTACACTACATGCATCATTTATTGAATAAATTTAAAATGTAAATTTTTGCTTATAATAATGACGAGAAGATGCACAATACAAATGAAGAGGTTTGGAAGACATACGTGGTGGACAAAGTTGAGGGAAACTAATTAGGCTTTAATTTCTTGTTCCATCACAATGAATTCCTAATTGGATTATCATACATTTCTTTTTAAATAAATAATAACCAAAATAAAGAAAATCCGCCAACATAAAACAAATCCTAAAATAAATCTAACAACTAAAATAAATCTAAAAGGATAAAAATAAGTCTAAAAAAAGAAAGAAAAACAAGTTAAGTTGGTCGGCCCGTCTTGTCCCGTTTTTTCAACGAATTAAATGGGGCGAACCAACTATAAGAATTGAGTTCAAAACTTCGACTCAGCACATCAAAAATAACCGGCTAAACGGGTCAGCAGGTTGGACTTGTTTAGCTACCTTTATGGGTATCGCTTCTTTAATATTAAGCGCACACACAAAGATAAAAAAGACATTATATTTTGAAAAGGAAACATATCATACATATTCTAGACAATTTTGAGGGAGTTTTGTTCATAACATTGCGTATTTGTAAAACTATAAAATAATTTTTATTGACTTTTTTTTTACCTCCGTAAATAAAAATTCTTGATCCACCACTCTAGTTGGTTAACCTATTCATTTCTTTCCATGCAATTATATTTTGTTTTTGAAATTTTCAAATGAATACAGAAAATGTGAGGTCAAAAAATAGAGTTAACAACCTTAATTCCAATCCAAACAAAGAAGAGCCACGAGATGAAACTGAAAATGCTTGAACCAAAGAAAAATTTAGTGGTGTATATTCAGTACTGACTATTAGATTAGATAAAACTCATCTTCACTAACCAAAAATCTTTATGGTTTGCAATCTTTCATACACAAGAAAGAGGCATTGACATTCACCTTCAATATACATCCCATGATAATTCATAATTAAAATCCTCAACGAAAACAATTTCATCGTAGGAAAGGTTCCAAAAGAATAAAAACAATTTCTTAAACATCTATGTGGACATAAAATTTCAGAAATCAACAACATAGCTCGTACAAGACTATAACACCAGACATTATGTATCTTTTATTAATTTGTGGTCCAACATAATTATCATCACAAATCTCTGGTTTTAGGCTAATCAAATCCATTAACTGTCAATTAATTCAAAACAACATGAACAACAAAAAAATAATCTAATTTGGATTTTATCCAAAAACAGGTTGCATTTTACAAAACAAAACAACTAGGGCTAATAAGGTTACCTGTTAAAGCATTGAGACCATTGAAACAAGTTTTAAGGAAAGAAGTGGTGAGATTGTCGTTGGGACCGCTACCAGAAATTTGGTTTCCTTCATGTTCTGTTAATAGGGGAATATTCAGAGAGACGTTTTCATCACACCTCTGCCACTTATCACCTTCACCTTCCATTGATATTTTCAAGGAAGAAATGAGACAGATTGTGTTTTTGTTTGTTACTACTTCTCTTGTAAAAACTAAGAATGTTTCTCTTTTATACCAATAAAATATACTTCTATGCCATGCACGTGGGCAAGTATATATATATCTTCAACATTTATAATAAAGATTGGTAGACACTCTTAACATGTACACTCTTTTCTACCACTCTCGTAAATTTCAGTTAACCAAATATATGGTATGTGTGATCACATTTTTTCAGTTGTCTGACCACTATTTAGAAGCTGAAAAATGTGATCATGCACTAAAATGCGCGTGATCACTCTTTTTCCACTTAATTAACTAAATAAATCCTGGAAAAATAGTGGTCACCCAACAAAACAAAAAAATGTGGTCATACAGACCATATATTCGGTTAACTGAATTTTTTCAGAGTAGTACAAGGGGTGTACATATTAAGGGTACTGATAAAAAGTTTAAAATAGTTGTTATTTTTCAATAAAAATTTGTTACTTTAATTGTTTTAACATAGTGCAATATTACACATGTTAGACAAACTCATAATACCGCATCGACCAACTAACTCAACCACTAGAGGCCTACTTATCTTTACGTTACTTATGAGAAAGTTACTTCTCCATACCCTACCACTACCCTACAATATTAAAGGACCTTAGTTTTACTTTTATTTTTCTTTTCAATTTTAACCCTTTTTGGATTAACGGTCCAGAGAAGATTTGTTTGAATTGTCCAATTCAGATGTATAGAATGTTAATTTGAAATTTTGCAAGATTTTTCACACATCCTACATGTAGTAGAATGCCTATTCAAAATTTTCAGATTTTTTCTTACACATATAAATGGACCAATTCGTGTAAAAGACATACTTCAATATTTTTACAATTTTTTGTATATCTAGATTGGCCAAATCGAATGTATAGAATGTTACTTCAAGTTTTTACATGATCCACCTTGTATATTTGGGAATATGTTTATGAATTTACCATTTTAACTTTGATGCAGTTGATACGAATATATATTAGATTGCCAACAAATTGCAATACCTTCATAGGAGTTTTCAAATTGGAAGTATGAAGAAGTTGATACAATGAGTATAAGACTAACTTTGTATAGTGATCCAGAGGTAGCTAAAGTAAGCAATTTTTAACCAATCTATATTATATAAATTTGCGGGTTTTCCTCAAAGATATATAAGGGAGTGTTTTTCTTAAGAAGAATGCTAAGCACAATCGCTTAAGCACCCTCTCTTGGTCCACGTTGCTAAGAGTGAGAATTCGTGAAACTCGCAACCGGTTCCATATAAAAATCAAAAGTCTTGTCTTACAAAAAAAATCAGTCTTTAATCTTTTTTAATAAAAATGGTGAAATCAAGTATTCATTCAAAAAAAGTATTCATTCATCGTTACAGATTCATCACAGAGCCTCCTTCATCATCAAGTGCAGCAAAAATTGCAGGAAGTGAAGAAATTTAAGAATAGTCAATGGACTTTCCAATGGCGGAGCCGTCGGTGACGACACCAAGTTCCACGACAACGGCACGGAGGCTTCCCTCCTCCAGACAGAAATCATGGCCAATGTCAGGAGAAGTGACGGTAACAAGCATGATATTGTCGGCGAGATTGTGGCAAGACAGCAAGTGTTGGCGATGGAAATCTGCATCTTATTTAGGCTTCAAGTGAATCTGAGGAATGATAAAATAGGTGTAAATTTATTTAAATTTATTGAAAGGAAATTAAGAAATTTATGGCAAACAAGTTCAATTAGCCTTTAAAAAAAAAGAAGGTGTGTATCTTAATCCAAGCTGGTAGAGCAGGTCAGCAGGTAAAGGGTTTTAAGAAAATGATGACATGGACTAATAGTTAAGAGAGTGTTTAAGAGAGAGTATGAGAGAGGTTGTCTACGACATTCCTCTTTTCTTAATTGCCACGTGGTATCTTGAGCCAAACCAAGCAATTTGGTGAGTTTGGCCATTAATGACATTTTAAAAATGGATACAAATATTTTTCTTAATTGATATTTTAAAAAACTTAATTGCACATTACCATACTTTATAGGCTTAATTGCAGTTTTAGCCCCCTAACTTTTCCAAAGTTGGGATTTTGGCCCCCTAAAAAAATCTACAAAACAGCCCCTTAAGTTTTGCAACTGTAGCAGTTTTGGCCCCCTAGGCAAAAATAAAATAAAAATAATAACACGTGGCACCTCACTTAGGGTGCCACGTCAGCGTAAACCAATATCAGCCTTGGGGGCCAAAACTGTTACAGTTACAAAACTTAGGGGGCTGTTTTGTAGTTTTTTTTCTTAGGGGTCAAAACCGCAACTTTGGAAAAGTTAGGGGGTTAAAACTGCAATTAAGCCTACTTTATATATAGCGCAACAATCTCTCCATTTTTTAGGGGAATATCTCTATTCTGTACATCTCATTTTTACTATATCGGATCGCACAAAATTCTACATGCTCACTCATTTCACCTTGAAAAATGGCTTCTATTGTTGAAATAATTTCTAGAATATGTATTTTCTACATCTTATTGTCGGATATTTCACTTCTTAATTATTTTTTTATTTTTAGGTTCTTATGTATTTCATCCACATTTAGATTCTCTTCCAACAATTAGAAGAAGATGGTGTCAAGATCAATGATCTTAGAGTTTATTTTCTTCTTTCTGTCAACCAGTTCTATTTTCTTACCTCCGGTTGTTTATTACATATGATAGATGATCGATACATTACTTTAACTTTTGTGCACATGCATTTGTTGTTATTTCTGCAGGTATACATGGAGAAGTTTTACATTGAAATAAAAATGAGTTAAAAATTAATGGGTGAATAGTGTTTTACCCCTGTAATATAGGTCATTTTCGATTTAACTCATATGAAATTTTTGGTTTAGATTATGTCCTCGTAAAAAAAAAAATCCAGAAACCCCCCTCCCCCATATGATATTTGTTGACGTAGTATACTATGTGGCACATTGACTGTGCATATGTGCTTATGTGGTGTGCTGACTGTATATTAATTTTATTTTTCATTTTCTTAAGGGTACACGTGGCATTTGTGCCTATTTTTATTAAAAAATAATAAAAAATAAAAATGAATTTATATTAATTTATATTAACTTGCCTCAAAACTTGGGAACAAAATTTCTCCCTATGTAAAGTCTCCATAGACCTCTTGAATCTTCATTCTTGGTCTTCCCAAAGTCTTGACAATTCTTCCGATGTTCTTGATTTGCTGATTTGCATGATTTCTTCGTGAATTACTTTAAAAACCCCCTAAAATTGCAATTTTTCAAGAAAACTAGAATTACAGACTCAAATATCGAAAACATTACAAAAATCCCGAAATCATAGGCAATCATTCTAATACTCCTCCTTTTTGCTACAAAACCTATTGAAAAACATGCTAACAATAACGTAAGATGACCTGTCATCACAACCCCTAATTTAAATTGTTGCTTGTCCTCTAGTAACGAAAGAAAAACATATTTTATTCTTTGCATTTTTTTCCAGGGAAAACATACCTTTCGGGAAATGTGCTTAGGATATCATTCACACATTTATAGCAGAGCAGTAACTAACTTACCAGAGTACATTCAAGCGGGTCTGACTTGGTAAAAGTAACCTATATTCACAACCATACTCTTTTCCATGATACACGTATGTATCTCCTAAAGCCAGTAAGATTGGTCATGATATTTTCTCACTCCAGTCGTCACATGAAAGTACATTGCTATAAATTTGAGACAATTCCAAACAGACAGTCAAAATTATATTATTTACACACTTAGAGGACTTTGAGGGGTATCACTTGGCTTAGGTTAAGGGTGGATATATTTGGGAAAGTAGGCTAACAAAAGAACTTGGAGTTAGTTCACTAACATAGGGACTCCTACTAAACATTACTGCACTATCATCCTTCCTCCTTGGTTCAAACAAAATGGGTAAAACAGTAGAACTATTTGTCTTTTATTTTGACAGAAACATGCCTTTTTTTCAAGAGACCATTTTTTTGGCTCTTGATTTTTTTTCTTTTTTTTCTTTTTTTTTTGTGTAGATCCATGGTCATCTAATTTTTTTTCATTTTTTTCTTTTTCTGACAAATGTGTTCTACTGTTACCGGCCCCAAACTTTAAATGTTGCTAATTCCAAAGAGCACCTCAAACTTAGTTTCAAAACACGTGCAGTCATAATAATTCTTATATAACTCCAAGTGAAATTAAATAGGGTTCATGTAAGTGCAGGACTATGACATGATTCGTCACTAATAAAGAAAATAAATTTTTGTCTTGAGGCTCAAAGTGGTTTCACAAAGGATAATAAGAATATAAAAAGGGTGGCTTGAAAAGCTCCATTCCACCAATCGTGTTGAATAGCGATAGTGACATCATATTTGCATTGGATCCAAGGTCACACATTACTTCTCCAACATAGAATCCCTTGATATTAACTAGCACACTGAAACAACCAGGGTCTTCCTTTTTCGTGGGAAAGATGTCTTCATATTCCTTGCTATCTTCCTTGGTAACAGCTACCATTTTATTGAAAAGTGGTTTACCCATTGGTGAGAATAAGTATTCTAGAAGGTTGATGCTGAAGGTGAGAAAAACCACAAGAAGGGGGGGGGTTGAATTGTGTTTTCAAAAACTTCTTCCTTACATTCTGAAGAACTGTTCTCAGGTTCAGAGTCTGAGTGAGTTCAGAGTCTT
>Ga0315914_1006124_pt1 | contig 17188 bp, 10 predicted proteins | sample MpolenodulesMG_FD_203920 | JGI IMG/M metagenome (GOLD analysis project Ga0315914, IMG submission 203920) | Medicago polymorpha root nodule microbial communities from Los Angeles, California, United States - elongated nodules | ecosystem: Host-associated > Plants > Roots > Nodule | place: USA...
GTTGGGCTTGAGCAAGCCCACTGGGTCGGTTCAGATGGGTAGATGGGTTGTTGGAGCGGGTTAGAACATGGTATAAATAGGGTGTATGACCCATTTTTCCTTCATTTCCCCAACATCTTTCCCTCTCTTCTCTTCCCTCTCCCACAAAATACTCTCTTCTCTCTCTTGTTCTCTCCTCTCTCTTGTTTCTCAAGAACAGATGAATGTTCTTCATCTCAGCCCAGAGTCCGGCGACGGTGGGGGGCGGCGGCGCGGCGGCCGGCCGTCGTAGGCGGCGGCGCCGCCGCTGTTAATACCTTTTTTTTACTTTTTTTTTGCTCTTCCCCTTATAGTCCTATTTGCACTTGTTTATCAACTCAGAAATCACAAAATCGAACCCCAACTCACTAGATCTACAAAAAAACACAACACAAAAAAACAAACGAAAAAGACTACCTTTTCTTTCTCTTTTTGAATCGCGACGGGGTTACGATTCTGGTGTTGTGGAGACGTACGACCTCGGCTGTAACGTCCTCTTCTCCTCTTTTGTGTTGATTGCGGTTTGGAAATCGCGTCTGTGTTATGATTCGGACTATTGTGGTTCGATTGTGTAGGTGACGGTTGTTGTTGTATCGTGTCCGGTTGTTGTCCGTTTGGTTCCGACCTCGAATGGATTGTTACAGTCTGCGTTTTGATTCTGTTGTCAGTTTGCGATGTGTTGATGCGTGAATCGGTTGTTTATGAGTTTTCTGGCTTTTTCTTTGCAGGTTTGTGCGATTGGAATCCCCCTCTGTGTGTGTGCAGGTTCTTTATTTATAGTGCAAGGCTTGGTTTTTAGGGTTTGTTGAACTTAGATGACTTGTGCCTGGAATCTTGGCTGCAGACGTGAACCGGCTCGTGTTGGGGATCAGGAGAAGGATTTGTTCCTGGAAATCGGTTTCCAGTGGAACTGGGTTTGGATATGGACGCGTGGCAGACTGTATCTTGGATTGGGACTGTGTTTTTTTGAATAAAAGAAATAAATTAAAGAAAAGAAGAAAGGATAACTATTCACACTTATTTAAAAAAAGGGTAATTAATTAATTAAAAAGAAATGAATGACTAATAAAAATTAAGATTAAAAAATGAAAGATGGAAATAAAGACCAGAATATAAAAATAGAGAGAAGAGGGCCCGACTCGGAATCAAATATGAGGTATTTTAAAATACCTCTCTGCCGAAATTTCCACTGAAATGTAGAGATCGATCAGGTTAAACTGCGTATGAATGTAAGGTCCAACGACACGTGTCAGTGACAATTTGGGTCAAAAATTGGGGTATGACAACCATCAACCCTAAAGATACCTCCTTTGATTTCCCAAGTTTTCCTCTCTTGAACCCCCCTTCAAAAATGAGCTAAAACACTTAAATAGTACACAGTGACAGACAAAAATCGCGACCGCCTGAGAAAATTGTGCCACGATTTATGCGTACGACCCAAGGTGCCATAATTTTGCCTTCAGCAGAAACCATACATTCTGCCAACAAAATCGAGGCACGCCACCAAAAAACCGCGGCACGATTTTGGGTTTCACAGCATCACAAATTTAAAGGCAATTTACAACATTTCTCCACCTTGACTTCTAATTGGTGATGATGTCAATTTAACCATCAACCACCTTGCTCCTTTTCTTTTCCCTTGCATCCAACTACACCAAGTAGCTCCACAAGTATACACCAAACCCTCTTCAACCACGGAATGTCTCCCGCTTCCTTAAAGATCGCCTTGCATCCAATCACCCTTGGTCTTTTAGGTAATCACACAAGAAACACCATACATTCTTCAAACCCCGGAATGCCTTCCGTCCTCATGAAGAATTCCCATGCTCACAACTAGAGCATAACACCCAAGGCCTCCATAGTTGTACCATTCCAGTGTCATTAACTCCACCTCAAGCTGAGCTTTCTCCACCTCAACTTCCAAATGAATACTTCCACTATGCCTTTAACCTTACAACTCCACCTCAAAGGTTGATCACAAGTATTCTTACCTCCGCCTCTCTAGGCTTACTATGAGTATTCTTCCCACCGCCTCTCCAGGCTGATGTTAAGTGTTTAACGTCTCTCTAGATGACCACCGCTCTACAAGGCATCAATACCAAGGTGAGAAACCTCGCCTTCATCCTCCCAACAACACACCATCAAAGCACCCGCATCCTCATACTTCTCAGACACAACTTGCGCGGAGTTATCATTGTCCTTCGGACAATCCCTCTTGAAGTGACCAAACTTGTGACACTTAAAGCACTTATACTTTGAGTTGTTACTACTGTTTGAGCTTCCTCGGTTACCTCTACCTCCACCATTTCCTCTTGAAACACTAAGGCCTTCACTATTTTCATCCGCTCTCAAGTCCTTGGACTCGGTCAACTCCTTGGTTCTCAAAGCCGCTTGAACTTCTACCAAGGTGACAATGCCTTCTTTCCCATAGAGCATGGTATCCTTAAATGATTCAAATGATCTCGGTAGAGCACACAACAAGAGTATAGCTTTGTCTTCGTCCTCAAGTTTTACCTCAATGTTCTCCAAATCATCAAGGATTTGGTTGAACTCTGTTAATTGCTCTGTCACGGTCTTTGACTCCACCATCTTAAATGAGTAGAGTTGTTGCTTAAGGAATTGCCTATGAGACAAAGATTTGGTCATATACAATGACTCCAACTTTGACCACATCGACGCCGCGGTAGGTTCCTTGCGACATCCCTCAAAACATTGTCCCTGAGGCACAAGACAATGGCAGTCCTAGCCTTGTCCACCATCTCGATCTACTCGGCTTGTGTCATGGTAACCGGAAACGCACCTTCACCCTTCAAAGCTTTCTCACACTTTTGTTGTATCAACACCACTTGCATCTTCACCTTCCACAACCCAAAATCATTACTTCCAGTGAGCTTCTCATTATCCCACTTTGAACCCATGGTACTCACTAGACCAATTCACTCTTATGCCTCATGGTGGGCGCCAATTGTTGTGAATTCCGAACTCAAAATCTCACACCAATAAAAACTATGATGTGTGGATCAAAGGAAAGTAGTAACCAATTTCAAAGTAACAACATGCAACAGAAATAATAACAACACCTAGATCTAATCTAGTAATCAAAGTGAAAAGCTCAAAACCACAAGCAAAAGATAAAAGGGAGAAGAGAAACAAACACACCAAGAAATTTTTACCTAGTTCGGTCCAACTTGACCTACTCTGGGGGAGAGATTGATCTCTCCAATCCACTATCAATGGGTTTTTACAAAGAGATGCAAATGGGTTACAAGAAATTAGCTTCAACAAGCTCCCAAAGAACAACCCTAATTTCTACCCATTTTCCCAATCTCACCAATGAATAAGACACTTAATGATTTTCACTCACCCAAGGTGTTTACAATGTTTCCCAACCCAAGAGAACTCTAATCAAAGACCATCAACCCTAAAGTTACTTCCTTTGATTTCCCAAGTTTTCCTCTCTTGAACCACCCCTTCAAAAATGAGCTGAAACACTTTAATAGTACACAGTGACAGACAAAAATTGCGCCACGCCTGAGAAAATTGCGCCACGATTTTTGCGTATGACTCAAGGTACGACAACCTTATCCCGAAATCGCGTCACGCCTGTATAAAATCGTGTCATGATTTTGCCTTCAGCAAAAACCATACATTCTGCCAGCAAAATCGCGGCACGATTTTGGGTTTCACAACATCACAAATTTGAAGGCAATTTACAACAATTAGTTAGTTAGTTTGATTGCTGGTTAAATGTCAAATATGTTCTATAAATAGAGTCATTATACTCCTTACATTTCTTTTATCAATATGATTTCCTATAAATTTTTATTCCCATTTGAGCTATCAAAGCTCTTTTATCTTATTTTCTCCTGACTCTCAATGTTCTAATAGCCACGTTTCTAGCACGATTTTTAGCTACATAATATGGCGATAGGTATAAAGAAAAAGTATAATTTTTACTACATAGTAACGAATATTATATAAACGTGTAAACAACAATTAACTGAATGGTTTAGTTGGACTGTTTACACCAAAAAAATGAGGATCTTTTTGTTTTATTTTTGCTAAAGGATCTTTTTATTTAAAAGTGTGGATATTTACAAAAATTGATTATTTGGTGATATTTACAAAAAAGTGTAAACATTTACAAAATTATTTTTTCTTTTAGGGTGTTTCTGTGGTTCCTTTTCCAAGTAATTTTCAATCGGTGGTTGATTGCTTTTCATCATAGTTTTTTGTTGATACTCAACGAATCAGCATTGCATGTTGCTCATCCATAATCAGTTCTGTCCGATAATTGGGGTTTTTTAATGATGGTTTCCTTTAGGGTTTCTCATAAAGTCTCTGATCAAGAAAGAGACCTTCGTGAGAGGAGCTCTTGGAGGGTTAAAGATATGCATCAAGGTTACTATGTCGTACACTTCAATGTAGAGGAAGATTATAAACATGCTCTCTATAAGGGTCCATAGAAGGTAGCAGAATGTTCAAAGACGGTGTCCAAATTTTTTTTTAGAATGCACAGAAGGAGAAAAGAGTCGTTAGAATTCCAAAACTCCCTTTAGAATTGCATAATGACATTTTCCTTGGAAGAGTGGAGAATACTTTCGGCACTATGCTTAAGGTGGAATAAAAATGAATCTGGAGAAATCAGCCTTTTAGAGACACATTTCGGTCGCTACATCATCAAAATCGGTCACTAAAGTTAGTGACCAAAAATACGAGTCGTTAATACGCAGGTCGCCGATCTTTTGTGACTAATATAGCGACTGTTATTCAGCGACGGCTTCTGTGACTTAATTTTGAGACTGATTTAGCAACAGAATCTAGAGTCTGATTTTGGAACGAATATTAGTGATCGAATTAGCAACAGACTTTAGCGATTGATCCATTAGTGACTGATGTGGGTCACTATTTCGGTCTCTAAATGCTGATTTTTGAAAAAAAGTAAAATATCTTTATTAATGGTCTAAATCATATTTAATATCTCTCAAATATTTTATACACACCAAAAACATTTAACTTGTTTTAAAAAGAATGGAAAAGACAAATTTAGTAATGAGATAATTAAGTTAACATAGGTGCCATCAACACACAATACATAATTGTTACAAGCCAAAGCCAAAGGTGCCATCAACACATAGTACATAGTTGTAACAAACTAAAGCCAAGAAGGAACAAATAGGATGCAACAAAACACCTAATGCCATAGCACAAAATGGAACTAGCCTACAACTAGAAAGAAAATATACTAAATTCTAAAATCACTTATAATGCTAATCAAAACTGAAGTTACAACAAAACATGTAATTTCTTGGGTCTGCAGACGAAGTGGCAATCAACACTTAAATTTACACACACAACTACGAGGTTCCGGGTTTGAACCTGGATGAAGGTGTCTAGCCTAACAATATGGATATTTGTCGGTTAAACTAGTCCTTACAACAACAAAAAAAGCATGCTTATTTTGTTGAAGAGAAAATGCTTACATTACTTTTTAGGTCCAAAATCATTTTTGGAAGCACCATGCTTAATAATATAATCATGAACGCGATCATATATTGATCCCAGTATAAGATCAAAACAAAATGATCGGAATAAAAGGAATTAACTATGATAAATTAAATCAAATCTGGAATTAAGTACAAAACTCATTGGAATATGTTTCCACAACATTATGAAAAAAATTACAAAATAAAAAATATTCTTAAAATAAATTATAAAAACTGAAGAGAAAAAATACCTTTAAAGTCTCAAGATAAGTGAGAATCATGAGAGAAAATAAATTGTTGATCATGGTGTTGATTGGATTGAAACCACGGACATCCATTGAAGCACAAGTTCTGAGTTTATATAATATCTTACCCACATGAAGACCACAACTAATCTGAGCAATTTTTGTACAAAAAATAAAGAAGAAAGTTTGGGTTAATAATTGGGGCTTTTTAGGTTTCAAGAATAAGCTAAGCAAAACAAGTATAGAATACTAAAACGGTCACTATTGTGACCAATTTAATTCGGTCACAAATTAGGTCACCAAATGGCAGTTTTTTAGTAGTGAGACACAATGCAGTACGTAAAAAGAAAATAAATCAGTTATTATTGAGACAGAAAATCCCCAAGCTATACCAAAAAATTGGACGAACCGTTTATTGAAAAAGAAAAAAATTATTCAGACAACCAGCCTTAATAACTACTTAGTGGTTAATAGTAAAAATCGTGTTTAACCTCAAGTTAGAAATTCTATGGGAGGGAAGAATCCTCAAGTTACACCACGTAAGAGACTATGGCGCAACAAGCTAGAGCGAAAGACAAAACATGGGGTTCTAACAAAAAAAATTAAAGCTGGTATTAATTAAGTTGAAATTAAAGGGTGTATCACTTGAAAACTTAATTGAAGATGAAGTGAATCCCCATAGATATATTCTTCACCAAATGAAGATTACGCAAAAACATCAAGATATTTATATTGCTTGATCATGGCTTTCTTCTTCCCCTATTGATGTTAAGACATCATTGGTGCCTGTCTCCACTAAATTTGAAAGAGGATGACTCCTTGTTCTTGATCTCGTGTAAGAGGAGCTTGCTATGAGAAAGGCGATGAAGGAAATGTCAAGATCACTGATTCTCAGTGTAGTTCTGGTGGCCTCATTGTATCCAATATCCCCACCTCTACTCAACATGATAATACATTTTCTGACATTTACATCGTAGTCCTTGAAGCGATGCAGTGATAGAGGATGACTGTATTCGAGAATATAAGAATAGAATCCTTATGTAATATGATGAGTTTTATTTTATTTTTTTATTATTTTATTTCTTCTATTGGATTAGGTTTATGTTTCCTTAGTTGTTTGTTTTTCATTTTTCATAGATGAATTACTAGCTTAAAAAAATTGATTATTTAATTGAATTAAGAATGATTTATTTTATAGATGAATACAACCTAGTGGCCACACGCATTCACACATAGACAAGAAAGGATAGAAACATATGATTTAACTAAGGCATCCACATAAAACGTCATAAGAGTCTATCACTAACATTAACATGGATAAATATAGACACACACTAAAGTTCAATGGTACACCAACGATCTCGTCTTTTTGCTTTCATTGATAAAAAATCGTAGAAGTTATAAGATTATCTGATTATTTATTTAAAAATAAATAAATTATAAGATTAGTAAGGAATATGATAAGATGGCCAAAAAAAGCGACTGGTAAAATGAGAAGAAAAAATTTGTAAAAAAAATAAAAATAATTAATACATTTTAAATATAAAAGTTAAAAAAAATGAGGAAAAAAGTAAACATAAATAAAAAATTGTTTATTTTATTAAATAAAAAAATTGTATATAAAATAGTTTATATAAAGGTAAAATTGAAAAGATAAATGTCACCAAATTTTTTAATCTCATTTATATATATATAGTTTGTGTATTTGACCAAGATAAGTTACTTATATATATACTCCTTAGTAACAGATATAAACGTTGCATTTTATATATTAATATATTCAACTCAAGTTAACGCCTTCAGGAAATCATTAAGGTCGTTTTACTAAATATACAATTTACCAACGGTCTAAATTTTGTATTTAGGTTTACATTTACCCACAAAAGAATCCAACGAGTTTGTCCTTATCGTTTCTCAAATATATAGGTTTACCCTTGTCAACTATCAAAATATAAACAAGCCACTCACACAGTTTTTTCCAGCTTCAAGCTTAAGAGAAAAAAAGAGATCGAAAGAGTAGCAGAAAATCTTCCTGAAAGGAAAAAAAAAAAGGTAAGAGAAAAGGTAAAAATAAAATTATACCAAAAGCTTTCAATTGTTCTCTTTCATTTTATAGATAATATACTATATATAATATATTTTTGATATACAAACTAAATAGGTTTGTATATGCGCATAGTTGTAAAGAGTAATCTACGCAAAAATGAACTTTAAAGCTAATATTGACTTTTTTTGCTTAATTAGTTGGTGAATTTCAATGATGGCCAATGGATCAAGTGATGATGAGAAGAGAGAAGATCCACCAACTGAAATGATGAATGATCCAAAAGAACAAGGAAAAATCGAAGAAGTGGTCAAGAGCCTGAAGCTGACTGTTGTTATCCCAAAATTTGAGATGGAAGGGGATGATGAACTTGAAGAGTTCAAAACCCCAACCGGTCCGAAGTATAGGATACCTCCACCATTGGTGTGTCCACCTGCTCCAAAGAGGAAGCGCAAGTTCATGCCGGAGACACCACATATGGTGTTCTTTCAAACACCATTGTCCGTGTTGTACGGGAAGTTTGCTAGGGCAAACAAGAAGCCCAAAAGCGATTGAAATTAGGTTATTATATCAAAGTCTATTAGGCATATTTTAGGGGTTCTTTCATTTGGTTTGGTTACATTTTTAGTGGATCTTTGTGAGTGAGATTGTATTCAACTTCCATATATGAGGGAGATCATATAAATCATGAAAAAATAAAATAAATGGAGGCAAATAATTTGTAGTTCAATACAATCCATCTTATATTTGGTTTTTATTGTTAATTTACATTATACTGTATATGAATTTTATCTTAATTCAGTCATAGATTTTCTTTCCTCTGACCATCCCATTTAGGGATTGAAGATTGGAGATCAAGTTCAATTATTAAATAAAAAAATAAAAGAAGCTAATATATTGATATAAAAAATCAATACATCTATGTTATCTTGCATTTTAGCTCTTATGTTTGTGTAATCTTCTTGTTTTGTTGTTGGAATACTCTTTATAAAAAATTTACTTTTTTTTCTTTCCATCATATACATAATTAATATGAAAAGAGATGATTCTAATGGTCGCAAAGGATACTCATTAAACAAATTCCGAGTTGGTTTGTTTGTTCATTATCGATCCCTCAAGTTTTTGTTTATATAAGCATTTGAATTTCTCGAGTTTATTTAATGTATAAAGTGTGCTTGGAATCAATTTTTTCCTTTTAAAATAAAAATATAGTGTATAGCTTTAGTATTCAAGAAGTTTTGGTGTTTCTTTAGATGCTACACAGATTCCTGGAGGAAATGGTGGTGGTTTTATTTGTTTTTTGTGTAAAAACAAGTGGTTTTGTTACATAAGCATCTTTTGCCTTTGCAAAACAAAACAATAAAAGAGAGCTTATTTTCTGCTTGTTTGGGAGTAATTTGATTGATATTGAAGGAGGGAAACTTTGGAGACTGGTGGCTCTAAGAAATATTCAAAAATATTAATCACCCTCTTAAAATTTGAGTGTTGTAAATATTCAAAACAAATTAATCAAGCTTAATATAATCTTCAGAAAATTGGGCATCCGATTCAATAACAGACTACTTAATATAATCAATTTTTTTTAATCAATTTGTTTAATATAGTTATCATATCTTTTGTAGTAATATACTAACATTTTTCTTTTTCCTTCAAAAAAAAAAAATTTCTCTTTTCTTTGTATTTGCTTTACTACTTTAATTTCTTGTATTTTTGAACACATCTAAATTCCATAATGATAATGTTAAATAATGGACCTTTTAATCTTTCATAGTTTTTTCTTAGTAAAAAACAATCTTTTTCCTAGTAATTAATATTATTTTTGTAACCAATTAGGACCAAATCTTGAAATAGGATTTTTTTTTTTTTTAAAGGAAAGTAGATATATAGATTTCATGTACGTAGCCCAAATTCCATCAAAATACATACATATAAAAAGTTATCTATTTTTTTTTTTTGACAAAAAAAGTTATCTATTTTATATTTAAAAATTGAGGGAGGAGAAATGTTTATTGACGGAAAGACTTATCTATTTTATTTTTTAAATAAAATTAAGGTGCCTCTGAATTTCATTTTAGTCCTAAAATTTTAAGAGTCACGTAACTGAATTACCAAATAATGCAATCATGATTCCTAACACGTTGCTTTCTCTAGGTATTAGGCTATAAGCGTTTTGTGCTTAAAAAATATCCGTTGTCATTAACGTTATTTTTATTTTATTTTATCGGTCAAAAGAACGTTGGCTTTAGGTAGAACTGCAATTGAGTCAAAATAGTTAAATAATTTTGAATAAAGATAATATTATATTAATTTTAAAATATGGAAATTATAATTGATTAGTTCTTGAAATATGCATAAAAAAATTAATGGTTTAAATGTATATATTTTTATTTATAATCTTATGACTTAAAAAAAAATGTAGGTCAACTCACTATATGTGTGTTTTTCAGGCAACCTTATAGTCAAAAGATAAATAAAGGAAAAATTGCATTTGAATATGGATAATAAATTTGGCTATTGAATGTATGCTAGATTTAATTTTATTTTAAGGAAATTCTAAATTTTAGGGAATTTTAAAAATAAAGGAGAAATGGAATTTGAATATGGATAATAAATTGTTGAGTATATATGCGAATTTTATAAAAACAAATTATAAAAAGTTATCAATTACAATAGAATATTACTATAACAGTGGGTGAATTTATGCCATGCTCTATTGATGAATAATATTGTAGAAAGTATTGTTTGGTGATAGGTTGGTCAAGTTATGTATACATTTTCTATAAATTATAGTTTCCTACTTTCTTTTTATTTAATAAATTTGTAATTTCAAAAAAAAAATTATCATTTTTCCCCTTCTTCAAGCCAAGTCACGTGCCATCCAAAATATGACAATATCTAGGATGAGAAGATGCAAAACAAAAAAAAACAAAAAAGTGAAAAAGTACCATCTTAGGGTGCTCCAATCCAATTCTTTGAAAAACTGAATTTCTAGGAGCAACAATATTGATCGTACGATCTTGATATAGAACACAATGCAAGATCTCAAAAACAAATTAAAATATGATTATGTGATTTCAAAATTTTAACTGTTAGATCTTAATCGAACAATTTTGTTTATTATAGATCTGATGGCTGGATTTTGATCTTCTACCCTTTGGAAATATAGACTAGTCAAACAATCTAGATAGTTCTATATCCATCACATGGCTCACCATGTGTGAATTAAAAAAAAATCAAATAATACTCTAAACTTCAAATCTAGATCGTCTAATTTTAATCTAACAATCATATTTTGTCTGGTTCTATCTTACTTTTTGTGCTTGCATAAATTTCTGCATACAGAAGATCGAGTCCTTATTGGCCACCACTATCTTATATGACTGGCCTCAAGAACCGTTGTCACTATACATATTCTTTCTTTGCTGATTCCCAATACTAATTTCACTGAAAGTTTTCCCCTCTCTCTTTGTCACTCTCTCTCTCTCTTCAAACTCTTCTCTAAAATCAACTCTCAACACTAGCAGAATGGTAAAGCATACTCACTTCAATTACAATGTCAATTTTAATTCTTTTATTTTTTTTCTTATTACAATCGTTTTTGTCACTAAGGATATGATGTTTGTGCCCTGGCTCAAAAATTTGCTTGCAATCACGACCTTCTTCACATCATGTGAAGTTCACCCGAATGAGTCAAAAAATGAACGCAACATGTTCTGTCTCGAGTGCAATGACAATCCATTTTGCGGATCTTGCATAAAATCTCATCACAAAGATCATCGACTAATCCAAGTGAGTGTTCTTTAAAGGGATAGCTAGATCTATATAATATCTCAATAATCTACGTATCTTTATGTGACATCCACTTCTCTTTATTTAATTTTTGTTACATTCAAATAGTTTTCTATAACTTTTTTTTACTTTGGGATGTAAATTTGAACTTTTATACTTGCAATTACAAATCAGGTAAGGAGATCATCTTATACAAATGTCGTTAAGACAACTGAAATTTACAAACATTTGGATATTCTAGGAATCCAAACGTATGTGATTAGCAACTTTACAGTTGTATTCATAAACAAGAGGCCTTATTCCCAACCTACGAAGAAGACAATTGGTATAATTGGCTGCAGTAGCGACTATCTTTGTAAGATATGTCAAAGAAACCTTGTGGGTCCTTATTATTTTTGCTCTCTAGCATGCAAGGTAAATTGTTTTTCTCGATCTCATTTTCTTTTTCTTTATCATGTCTCTTTTTTTAATTTATTTTGTAAATAAATTTTTAAAATTGTGTTCAAATATTTAATTGAGAATGTAATTTATGTTTAATTTTTATTGGTATTTAAATCGCTTTATTTTTTTTATTGGTGTAAAGAATGGGAATACTTTTTTCGTTGATTATGATTGTTGTACTTTTGTTTTTTTTTTATTTTTTAAATATAATTAATTAATGTTGCATATTGTGTGTATATGATACAAGTTTGAATGCATAAAGAAGGATGGGGGCTTTTTCCTAAGTGCAAAGGAGACAGAAGAAATGGAAAGATTGTTGGAGGAATCGGTCAGGACACCAAAACAAAAAGCCAAAAAATCGCGTGAACAAAATCTAAAACGAAAAGGAAATGAAGCGAGTATCAATAATGAAGAAAACGAAGAGAATGAAAAAAAAAGGGACGAAGAAGAAAATGAACAAGAAGAAAGAGAAAACATGCTTCCTATCAAAAAATCAAATTCAAGAAGAAAGGGAATACCTCGTAGGGCACCCTTTTTTTAAGGCCTAAATTTTGTAATAGAGAGATTTCTAGGTAGATCCATATTTATGCTCTCATGATAATAAATTACTTTTGAAACATTTGATTTCGTCTCCTTTGTAGATTCATTAAATTAATATTTGAAACATGCTAAGTTTTCTATTATCGTGAATCCATCAATCCATCACAAATAATGCCATCATGATTTAAGACCAAGACAAAACAACCACGAGCTTCACAGGAAGAAAATATAAAAGAAAAGAACAAAACATATGTTAGTTCACAATATGCATGCTTTCTCTTAGTTTGTAAAATTAAGCAAATAATGTTTTCCCAGATAATGCCATGATTTCATCGGTTTTGAAGCAAAAACTCATCTGATCCAAAGATAAAATTATATGTGGTTTGGTTCAATTTTGGATGATTAGTTTTAAAAAACCGATCCGATCCAATCCAAATTAATGCGGCTTAATTTGGATCGGTTTTTGGATGTCCAAATTACAAATTGTAACTTTTTTTTATTAATAATAATCTTATAAAAATATGATAAAATGATAGGTTCGATACAAAATATAGCATATGATTTATAAAAAAAATAATAGTGTGGAATAATAGTGATTGATTATCTTTAAAACATACGAAAAAGAAACAAAATTGATTAAATTAAACTCATACATAGTATTAAAAGAATTAAAAAGAAAAAAATAATAGCTTAATATAATATATTCTAATTATAAAAATGAAAATATATATTAAAATATTTGTACGCGTTTGGTTCGGTTTTGAAAAATCAATTCAAAATCCGATCCAATCCAAGCGGTTTTCACAAAATGTCATCCAAACACATCCAATAATATTTGATTTTATGCGGTTTTTGATTTTTTTGGATCGATTTGCGGTTTTAATTTGAATCGGTTTGTATTTGAACACCCATACATGATGGTTTTCGGAGGGTGGGGGTGTGTGTGAGGATGATTATTAAGCGTTTTGTGTTTGAAAAATATCCAATGTCATCAATGTTAGTTTTAATTTGATTTTATCAGTCAAATGAACGTTAGTTTATTTAAATGACTAAAAATAATTCTACCCGAAAAAGATTGAATAAAAATAGCAAAATAATTTTGACTAAAGAAGACATTATATTAATTTAAAACTACGGAAATTATAACTGATTAGTTGTTCAAATATTTTAATCAAATTAATGGATTAAATGTATATTTTTTAAACTTATAGTCTTATGACTTTTTGTTTCAAAATTTAATTTTACAAATAAAATATTTTATATTAATTTACAGTTTTTTTTCAAAGAGTATTAATTTACAGTTATTGACTATATCATTGAGAAAAATTAAGATGCATATCATTTTATTGAATAACTATTATAATATTCTCCCATAAAAAGCTATTATAATATTCTCTCAAAAAAAAAAAATCCTTTCTGGTTCTGGTGTTAGAAAAATTGGTGTCTATAGATAGAGTTGTTGTGCAAGCTCGCAAAATTTAGCTTCAACCGGTTGGTGGTTAAAAGCTCTCAATTGTCCACAGCCCACAGGTCTCTCAAAAACGGAACTTCCTAAAGTTTGAGAGTTACAATCTGACTCGTTTGCCTTTCAAACCTTTTTTTTTTTTTACATTTTTTTAATCCAAACACTTTCCTTAATCCAACAAATAAAACTCAAACAACAAATAAGTATTTAATTTCTCAAAACACTACACGTTCTTTCTCATTTTTTAGGTTTGGGTTTTTTAAGTTGCCTAAATTGGATTGTGAATTTGAATATTGTTTAGTTATTTTTAAAACATCAATCAACAAATTTTCAAAACTCAAAAATAGGTTGTAAAAAGTTGATTTATTTTGTCCAGATTTAAAATAAAAAATACATCATTTTTTTAACCAAATTTTTCATATAAGTGTTAAGATACTTGTGATCCTAATTAAAATAAAAAAAGTTCATGGTTATAAAAAATAAAAAAAATAAAAAAGGAAAATGATATTAACAAATTTACTAAACTCATTTTCCCAACCTAACATTCATATACTAATAGATTTTTTTTAGGCCAAATTACATTAAGTTATATTTAGTAGTTTAACGGGGTAGACTTTTAGGCTTTGTTTGCGAGTTTAGAGGGGAGAGGAATGGAAGACTTTGAGGGGTAAAAATGGAGAAATCTTTCAAAAAATTTAAAAGACTAGTCTTTTAGAGAATGATAAATTAATGCATATGATTACTATAATTTTAATTTTAAAAACTATATAACAACATAGATTAAATTTTCCTTCAAAAAACATAGATTAAATTTGAAGATTTCATATACACCCCCCAAAACCCTCCTCCAATACAATTTTTTAGTTCCCCAAATGAGGAGGGTTTAATATTTTGAAGAAAAGTTAACCCCTAAAGCCCTCTACTTCCATTTTCATCTATTTCTTCCACTTGCTCATTCATTTTTTCACAAGTCTTTCCTTCCCTTCCCCTCCAAACTCACAAACAAATCCTTAGAAAAAAGACATGACGAAAAAGATAGCCTCCAACTTTTTTTAATTGAAGGAGAGCTTTTCAGATAGCCCCTAACTTGATGGAGGAATTTATTTTTCTTTGTAACATAAAATCTTTGCAATACGGAAAGAAAAAAAAAACTCAAAAAACATAAGATTTATTATGAAATAAACTAAATGACAAGATAAAAAAAAATAGAGAAGATGATAAAAGATAGAAAATATGAGAGTTTTTATATTATTCTCTTTACAAATGTATCTTTACATCAAAACATGAGTCCTCTTTATAAAATACAAATAAGCGTGAATGATCACATGCAATCATAAACCATTAACAATCCATTCACTAATGGGAGTTATAAGAATTTGGAAGATCAATAATGACATCCATCAACTTTATTATTCATAACACTCTTCTTTGGATGTCCATCAAAGATATGTCTCATTAAAATCTTACCAAGAAAAGACCTTGTAGGAAAAAAAATCTCAGTGAAGAAAAAAGAGTACAATATCTGGTATATTTGCCTCGTTAAAACCTTACCATAAAAACTCAGTGGAAAAAAAACCATGGTAAAGAAAAAAGAGTGCAGAAAATATTTATTTCTCCCCCTAAACCAAATATCATCTCTGAGACGATAAATACCAATCTTTTATACCGGTTTTGCTCAAACATTTTACTTTAGAGTTACTTTGTAAAAAGCATTCAAGATTATCACACGAACAAATTTGTTGTATGTTTAGATCACCACTCTTCTTAAGATCATATGTGACATAGAACTTTGAAAAAACATGTTTTTGTTTTATCTCCTTTAATGTATCATCTTTTCAACCGAGCAATGCACATGATATTATATTCATAAAGAATTGTTGCATTCATTCTTTTAAAAGACAAACCGCAAATTTTTTCTATTTTTTCTATTTGTAATTCAATCATAGACATCAATCAAATACATTAATGTTGAGGATCAGACAAATAACCTGCATATCTAAAATAACAAATAATATATGATGACATGAATAATTATCAAGGTACATTATTGTCCCTTAATATTGAACGAAAATATGGTACGACTAATTAGTACTCAATTATTTACTCGAATTCTTAAACGGACATTGTCTACATCTAGTGGTTTTACACTCATTTGAGTGTATAACAAATGTGATTTACCCATATATAATCATTTTATCACCTTGAATATAAACTTCATGATTCAGAAAAATACTCAACTTGTAATCTCAAATAAATATTTACCTTTCCTACATACTTCGACTCAATATCTTTTATTTAATAAATCAAATATCAAAAATCTCTTCGAGAGTTCTCAAATTTATTTTCAAATAAACAAATGATATTCGCTAAAAATATTATACCACATGTTTCTCTATTTCAAAGTTGATTAAGTAATCTCTTGGAGAATATGAATTGTATGTCTTGATAAAATTAATTCCTGAGGAAAAATATGAAGTGAGTCATATTTAGATTGAGGCTTCGGAGAAAAAATTAATGCCTTGAAAGATAACGTAAACTTCAAAAATAAATTCATATAAAATTACCTATAATTAAGTTCTTCTTTTTGGTTCTTTTGCTTCTTCATCACTTTTCATTGTAACAAATGCAGAGGCTCTACTCATGTACGTTTGTTACTCGATCATATACAATCCTCATAATTGAATCAAGGAAAACCAAAAATAAAAACATTCGGAAATAACATGATAACATGATCACGAATCAAATTAGTTGAAAGAAAATGAGAAAGAGAAAATCTATCTCCAAAATAATAATCAAGTTGTCATCGCTTCGATAGAGTCTCGTGCTGATAACGGTATAAAATAAATTAAATGACAGAATAAAAAATAGAGAAGATGATCAATGATAGAAAAGATGAGAGTTTTTGTATTATTCTCTATACAAGTGTATCTTTACATCAAAACATGAGTCATATTTATAGGATACAAATAAGCAAGTGAATGATCACATGCAATCAAAGACAACTAACAATTCACTCACTAATGAGAGTTATAAGAATTTAGAAGATCAATAATGGATATCCATCAACTTTATTATTCATAACAAGATTCATTATATTTTTAGTCCATCTAATCATCTACTATATATATATATATATATATATATATATATATATATATAT
>Ga0315914_1006125_pt1 | contig 17186 bp, 12 predicted proteins | sample MpolenodulesMG_FD_203920 | JGI IMG/M metagenome (GOLD analysis project Ga0315914, IMG submission 203920) | Medicago polymorpha root nodule microbial communities from Los Angeles, California, United States - elongated nodules | ecosystem: Host-associated > Plants > Roots > Nodule | place: USA...
TTTTGTTCCATAATTGTTATTCTCTTGAATCAATCTTAATTTATCTTTTGTTCACTATTTGTGCATATTTAAGTAATTCTGTTTCCTTAAAGAATGGGAAGGAAAAAAAACATATACGGGCCAGGGCTGGCCCATTAGTCCGGTATATTTATGTTGTTCTATATGTTCAGTACTTAAAAGAATGGAAAAGGAAAAAAAAATACGGGTCAGGGCTGGCCCGTTAGCCCGGGAGCCCGTATAGGGTCGGGCTCGGGCCCTATTTTTTGAGCCCATATTTAAATCGGGCTTTTTCAGCCCGGCCCTTAAAAGCCCGTCGGCCGTTCGGGCCAGGCCTAAACGGGCCGGGCCGCCCGTTTTGACAGCTCTAATTATGATCTTGTACACTTGAACAAATGTTTAGCATATCCAATTGATAATTTTTAATACCTTGTTATCATCAAAACTCAAGAGGTGATTTTGCGAAACACCCTTTGTTCCAACACAACGTTGTTGTATGGTACAGAGTGTTGGGCCGTTAAGAGTCAACACGAGAATCAAGTAAGTGTAGCAGAGATGAGGATGTTGCACTACATGAGTGGTAAGACTAGACATGATAGGATTAGAAATGACACCATTAGAGAGAGAGTGAGGGTAGCACCTATAGTAGAAAAGTTGGTAGAAAATAGGCTTAGATTGTTTGGGCATGTAGAGAGAAGACCCGTAGATGTCGTGGTAAGAAGAGTAGATCAAATGGAGGATAGCCAAGTTGAAAGAGGTAGGAAGACCTAGGAAAACTATTAGAGAAACCATTAGAAAAGATTTAGAGGTCAATGAGTTGGATCCAATTTTGGTTTATGATAGAACACTATGGCGTCATTTGATCCATGTAGTCGACCCTACTTAATAGAATAAGGCTTGGTCGTTGGTTTTTGTTGTTGTTTTTGAGGAATATAGTTGAACTTGTTCATTTCCTTTTGCATGTGGTAGATTTGCCATGAACTTCTTGATTTTATTTTTATAGTTTTTTATTTCAAACACAAGGTAAATTTAGTATTATTAATGATGACCTTAATAACTACTTTCACCAATAATATGAATTTTGAAGATGTATATTTATTCTTTTTTATGAACCAAGTCATATTCATGTAAAAAATAAAATAAACCAAGTGATATTATTTATTTTTTAAAGAACGAACGTTTTTCACTAAAATCTGAAGGAAATATAATTGAAATCTTTTCTTTTTTGAGGTGATTAAGGAAATAAAATCTGAAGTATGAAAATGTTAGCCACATTATTTGGTCTATGTTTTTATATTAATTTTTTTTATTGAGAACGGGGTTGGAAAAGGTTAGCGGGAGTGTTAAAAAAATACTGCATCTCCCTCCAATAAAGAAAAAAACAAATCAATTGGGTTCAAATTATAATTTTGAAACAGGGGTACAAATTGGAATATAAAAGAATAGGGAGTGCCTATTTCTATTCCTAACTTACATTCTTTAAAGAGAAAATGATACATTAGATTATGAACAATATTCTATAACAAATACTAACAACAATTTTAACATAAAAATGAGAAGGAAGTTATGTTACCAAAGTTGCACTTGCAAATATATGGTCATGATCAACTCTTGTTGACTATACCGTTTCAACAATTAGATTAGATGCTAAGAGTTGTGTGGTTAAAATCATAGATAAAAAAGTTTACATGTAGTTAGTAGTTAGACTTAGATATGAGATGGGATCTTATGGTGCCGTTTAGCTATGAGTTTGAATGGTTGAGTATCACTTCGTTGTTGGGAACCAAACACATTTTTAATTAAAATTTATCTTCTCCTCTCTTTTGAACCAAACATATATTTAATTAAAATATCTCTTATCCATTTCCTTTTACTCCATTAAAATCCATTCCCTCCTCTCTGTTGAACCAAACAAACCCTTAGAATATTTTTTTAATAAATAGAACAAATAAGCTTTGTATTATTAAATTGGTTGTAGTGATTGTTGTTATTGATGGTTATAGAAAATATACCAATGCACATGTACTTATACTAGTACTAAGCTTCGTTTTGGAAAGAGTTATGTTATTCGAACAATTATTTCTATGACAACTTTTGAGACAACCATAAATTTATAAAGAAAAATAGGTATTGACAGAAAAACCAAAGTATAAAAGTTATCAAAAATAGTTGTACAAATATTATTTCTCTTTTAAAAGCACGAAGATATGCACAAATCTAACTAACTTCTATGTGTAACTACATCTGACAACCACTAATCTCCAACACAACTTAGAGCCTGTTTGTTTCAACTTCTACATCCTTCAACAACAATTCTGGTAGCTTCAAAAGTGAAGACTAGCAATTCCAATATGTTTGGTTCAACTTCTCAAAATCAATTCTCATCTTCAAAAGCAATTATGGTTGAAGTTACAATTCCTAGTTTTTGAGTTTACTAGAATCAATTCTCCATTAAATTTTATATTTTAATTATTACAACCCATTATTTTTCTGTATTGTCCTCTATAAATTCTCCTTCATTTTGGTTTGTATTTAATTTGATGAACCAAATTTAATCAAAAAATATAACGAACCAAATTAGCCTTAGAAAATATTTATGGTCACGAGTTACCAAATTTTGGATTTTTCTTTACGATTTTTCCGTCCAGATTTACTGTGTGTTGCTAGCATTCCTCTTCTATCAAAATCAATTCTTTTAGAATCAATTCTATCAAAAGTTGAACCAAACACTTACTTACTTATAACTAAAATATATTTTACAAACTCAGCTAATTCAAAATCAAAATATGTAATCTTAAAACCAAACATACGATTTTCTCAAAAAAAAAAAACCAAACATACGATAGTTTTACTAAAAAAAAATTCAATAAATTTACATACAATATATAATTGTAGGATTCCTGATTAAAACTCAACTAAGTATGAATACAATTTTTCTTAAATAAATTAAATAACAATAGTTATTAACAATTTATGCATAAAAAATAGAAAAGTTGAAGTTGAAACTTCAATCACGACATTTAACTTAAAAATTTCGACATTATTATCTACTCCCTCCGTCTCACAATAATTGTCTCTATGGCCATTTTTTTCTTCAAAATAATTGTCATTTTAAAATATCAATGCAACTTTTTTTTTCCCATTATTATATTCTTATTTATTGAATTTCATTCAACTTAACTAATCTACTAACAATTAATAAGAGTATTTAAATAAAAGGTCTTGTTAGTGCCCCTGGGACACTCTTTAAACATTACAAAATAAGTAATTATTCTTTAAAAAAGTCAAATATTTCAATTTCTAAGACAATGATTACATGCATTTTTTAAAAACTTACTACTTATGGGTCTTAAAGAGTGCTCCGGAGGCGCTCATTAACATTTCTCTTAAATAAATGATATTAAGTTTACCATTAAAATCAACATAATTAATCATTTCTTTAATAATCGTGCACAAACCTTAAACAAATAATAGACGGAGAGAGTATTAAGAGATGACATATGAATATATGTGAACTCAACTTTCAATCGAGTACTAGTAGGGGTGTTCAAAACCGAACCAATCTAACAGAAAAACCGCAAACCAAACCAACCCAAACCGAAACCGCAAAAAATCGTATTTGGTTCGGATGTAATCAGATCATTTTCTTACTCAACCGTATGGTTTGGTTTAGTTTGCAGTTTTCATTTTATCAACCAAACAAAACCGAACCAAACCGCAATATAAGAAAAATATTAATTAAACATATGTGACCTAGACAAATACTCATATAAACGCAATTGAAATTTTTATAAAATGATATTTTTTTTTTCTCATTAAGTTCATTCTCTTCTTTTTATTTCAAAAACGTATTTATGTGCTTCTTGAACTTTTAGAAAAGGATAAAATTTTAGTCATTTCTATTTCTTAAAAAATAGAATTAGTTTTTGTCCACGTTTTTAATTTGGTTTATGTTGTTGAAAACATTGTAAAATGAAAATTAAATTGGAATGTTTGATGAAGTTTAAAACATTGTTGAAAATATGTTGTGTTTCATCTTTTTAACTTGATTTTAATGTTGAAAACAAAAAATTATATTGTATCAAAAAAACCGCACTAACCGATCTAACCCAAACTGCATTGGTTTGGTTCAGATTTTATTTTAAAGTCAACCAAACCAAATCAAACCGCATGTTCTTTTATCTCGCAGTTCGGATGACTTTTACGTTCAAAACTGAACCAAACCGCATCGCAAATACCCCTAAATACTAGTACAGTATTAAATTAAACTAAAAGACATATTTTTTTGACCGACAGATTAAATTAAGCACGTCTAATGATTGTATTAACAGCAAATTGTTGATAATCAACAAAGCTGGTCAATGAAAATAGCAAAAGTCCAAAAAAGAAAATTAAGAAAAAATAATAACAATAAAGAAAAAGAAAAGGTAGACAGAAAAGAAAGGAGAGAGAGAGAAGAGCTGGAATCACATGGACTTGTCTTTCCCTTGCTGGGTCCTCCATTCTCTTCTTCTTACTTTCTCTTCCATTCTCTTCTTCTCTCTTTCTTAGATTCATTCTTCTCCCCCTCCTCCTTCAACCATGTCTGAGGATAAGGTACTTTTTTCTAGCATAAAAATCCCTTTTTTTTTTTTAGCTTTTTTGATTGGTTTGTGAAAAAGCTGTGATCCATGAATGTTAAAATTGAAAAAGTTGTGATTTTTATTGTTTTTGTTGGATTATGAAGCTGTATGTTTATCTGGGTTGTGTGATTTTTGTTTAATATTTTTTTGTTAGTTGATGGAGGGATTGTTAGGGTTTGTTATTTTGGGGGAAATTTGATTTGTTGCTAAAAATTTGGTCTTTGAGGTTAATAGAGAAAACCCATTTTGCTTATTTTGAAGTTGATCTATGGGTTTCTATAAAGTTATAATTTTTTTTCTTTATTGAACTGGCTTTGGTGTGTGTGTTTTTTTTTTTTTTTTTTTTTTTAAGATTTGTTTGTTGCCGACAGTTATCTTATAATCAGATCATGGTTCTTATGTTGGTGTTGGACTCTCAAGGTTTTGTTTTGCTTGTTTGTTTGTCATGAATCTGTGATTGGTTGCTAGTTTTGCTTTATGTGTAGTTTATTAGTTTGATTTGTGATTCTGATGAACATATTTTGGTGCAATTTGTTGTTATCTGCTGTTAGCTGTTGTATTGTTTTAAAATTTTGAGATATTTTAGCATAATATTTTGTTGTGTTGCTTTTTGTTTCTTACTTCAATTTTTTCAATAGAAGTTTGTCAAAACTAAGTTTATTTTCTGGATTGAGTGCTGCTATAGTTCTTGGTTGCTTTGTCTTTAGTTTTTAGCATCTTATTTCCTTCATCGTCTTTGTGCGGTATCATCATACGTTGCGTACCAGATTTGTTTCTTCATGTTATATCTTTTAGAAACCTACCTTTTGTGTTATTGAGTATGCGGTTGATATGTGATGGTTTCATTAATTGTTTATCTTGTTCTTCATGGTAGTCCTTACTTACTATTTTTGATGTGTTCATCAATTAGTTAATCATATTGTTTCTATTTTTAGCTTCACTTTAAAACCAAAGTGTTTATAAATATTTTGTCAGCAATTCGAAATTCTAATGTTCCATCAATTTCAACAGGAGATGTCTACTTCTGTTATCAATGGGAACGATTCCCTCACTGGTCACATTATATCTACTACAATTGGAGGCAAAAATGGAGAGCCAAAACAGGTATTGTATTCTGTAAATCCCGTTTTGCTGATAATATTTCAATTTTGAGATTGAGTGATTTGCCGAGTTGTTAACAGTTCCATTTGATAATTTTTCCTGGATTGTAAGTTTGACATCTTGTTCAATGGTTCTTGTAGACTATTAGTTACATGGCAGAGCGTGTCGTAGGAACTGGATCATTTGGAATTGTTTTCCAGGTATGCTAAAGCTAGATTCGTAATTGTTGTTGTCTCCACCGTTTTTGTGTCGCATGCTGATTTTTTTCTTCCTCTTAGGCAAAATGCTTGGAAACTGGAGAGGCAGTAGCCATTAAGAAGGTTTTGCAAGACCGAAGATATAAGAACCGTGAACTACAATTGATGCGTGTGATGGACCATCCAAATGTGGTCACTTTGAAGCATTGTTTCTTTTCAACTACAAGTACGGATGAACTTTTTCTGAATTTGGTGATGGAATATGTTCCAGAATCCATGTACCGGGTCTTAAAACACTATAACAATGCTAATCAGAGAATACCGATCATCTATGTAAAACTTTATATGTACCAGGTATGCCTTTAACTTTCTGGTGAATAAAAAACTTCTCTAATTCATTCATTCATTGGCTGGTATAAACTTGTGGTGGGCATGCAGATCTTCAGGGGGTTGGCTTATATCCACACTGTTCCCGGAGTTTGCCACAGGGATTTGAAACCTCAAAATATATTGGTATGTTAATATGCTATTGCTGAATATACATTAAAAGTCAAAACTCTTTTGTAAACGTAGTAGTTACTTCTGGCCCTGATTTCATTATGTTTGTTCTCCAGGTTGATCCTCTCTCACATCAAGTTAAGTTATGTGATTTTGGAAGTGCAAAAATGCTGGTATGTTGACATGCTCATCATATTTTAATATGCTTCGTTTTCTTTCTTCGGTGTGCACCTGTATTTATTTATTTATTTCTTCATTTTGAGTATTCAGTAACTTAGAATGTCAACCGAAATCAATCAATTTCCATAAAGTTTTGACACTTGTTGATGAAGCGTGTATAATTATTAACATTGTGTTGATATCAGTTTTTCTTTGGGTGATGTCTTTCGCTGCTCAACAGCAAGCTCTGGAGCCTCCCTACACTCTTTTTTCTTTCTTCAAAGAATTCATTCATAGTACTTTCATATGGTTTTCACCTTTTGTGGAAGCCAGCATATATTGTTTTTTTATGAGGGTCTTTTCATGCTCATGTATCCAACTTATTGAGGGTCTTTTCATACTATATCCAAGATTGTATATTGGAATTCTTGTGGTACTGACTTTGGATATTTTTTTATGGTCAGGTCAAGGGTGAAGCTAATATATCATACATATGTTCTCGTTTCTATCGAGCTCCAGAACTTATATTTGGTGCCACAGAGTATACTACTTCAATTGATATTTGGTCAGCTGGATGTGTCCTTGCTGAACTGCTTTTGGGCCAGGTTTGTGCCATTATTTTGTTTTCATACTTCCAGTCGTCACCATCATCATCTACTTCAAAATGATGTATTTCTATTCGTATCTGCCACCTACCTGTCATCTGATACAATACTATCTTTTGTAGCCGTTATTCCCTGGTGAAAATGCGGTGGACCAGCTCGTACATATTATAAAGGTGCTTGGAACACCCACCCGGGAGGAAGTACGCTGCATGAATCCCAATTACAATGACTTCAGGTTTCCGCAAATAAAAGCACACCCATGGCACAAGGTCTGCATTTCTCACCTGACTGCTGATTTTTTAGATGATCAAAATGAGTTGCTTTGCAAATATTTTTGCATATTCTAATACTTCTTTCTAATTTGTGCAGATCTTCCACAAAAAGATGCCTCCAGAAGCTATTGATCTTGCTTCCCGGCTTTTGCAGTACTCCCCAAGTCTTCGTTGCACTGCGGTGAGTGGTTGACTGCCCTTTCTCTCTTCATGTATTCAAAAACACATTGCTTACATTAGTTTATGTTTCTTCTGAATTTGATTAATCAGTGGATAATTTTTTATTAGAAAAACCAGCTTATCAAACTATTTTGTTATGCAGCTTGAAGCTTGTGCACATCCTTTCTTTGATGAACTTCGAGAACCCAATGCTCGCCTGCCAAATGGCCGTCCGTTCCCCCCTCTTTTCAACTTCAAACAGGAAGTAAGTCCTTAAAATATCTTTCCTGGTCAAATTTTCTGTAGAAGTAAACTATATGTGCAGTTTCAAAACCAAGAATAAAATTGATAGTAACTATTTTACAAAGTTCTGAAATTTTCTCTGGATTATACACAAGATTCATTTTGTTTTTTTACACAACTCTGCATTGAGATAATTCAAGATATGCACTGTGTTAATCATTTTGTGATCACAATAGTTACTTAAACAAAAATGATGGTAAACTATAATGTAACTCTTCCAATTTACAGTTATCAGGGGCATCTCCAGAGCTTGTTAATAAGTTGATACCTGACCACATAAAGCGGCAAATAGGGCTACAATTTGTCCAATCAGTCGGATCATGATGATAAGCAATAGGAGGGACAGTGTATACTAGTCGATAAGTTAAAACAAAAGTGGCACCATTATTTTTGTCTAAGTTATCATGTTCTGTGGCCTGGCCATTGTAGTTTCACGCTGAACCCGGACCGAAACACAGGTTGCTGGATGGCTGCAGTTGATCCCTCAATATATGTGTATACCTTTTGACTCTATCTTGCTTCAGGGGAATCTATATTTTTCCCCAAAAGAATAGCTTTTTCCCTTCAATGTTGTTGTAAAATGTCTACATGATGTCATGGTATAGTTGGCCTAAATTGGTCAGAAAATGCTTTTGTGAGGGGAAAACCAAACCCTTAGCTGGATGGTGGGTCCCATATAAACAAGATGGGTCTTTGGAGTTTTGATGGTGGTATTGATGTTGGTTGTTGGGTTTGGTTTTCTTAACTCTTTATCATGTTAATATGTGCTTGATTTCTTTGCAATGTTGCCAGACGAGCTACCTTCCTGGTCAAATGTAATATGATATCTGTTCCTTTTAAATATGCTACCTTCTAGTGTTTCATATTTGTTTTTACTATTTGTTAAGTGTTTGTTATAATTGGCTTATTTGAACTTATTAACTAGCATAAGCACTTGTGATACTAATTGTGTGAACTTGTTAAAGGTACTTATGACATGTTCATAAGCTGTTTTTGGCTTATTTCTACAAGTTCTTCAGAATAGTTTATGAAAACAACCTATAGATTATACAAAAACAGTTTGGTGTTATTTTATTCTATGTTATAGAAACAACTTGTGCATAAGCCCTTGTGCTATAAGCTGCAAGTAGATCTGTTCATCCAAATAGGGTCTAATTTTTTAAATTTGAGCTGTTAACTCGATATTATGTTTCTGTTCATTATTGTTTGTATAAAACACACTTGTTTTGGATAAGTTTTATGGTATTTTGGCGCTTTCACTTTCTACATTGAAGATGTGCAAAACATCATGTCTTACGACCTGTAGATATTGAATGTAACCTTTTGATTTTTCTAAAGTGGATAGTCTTAACAATCTTAAAATATCTAAAACGCGGCTAGGAATTTTAGATTATGCGTGTAATTGGAATGAAAAATGAGTTTTCACATAATGAAATTTGGAATGAAAACTCTGTTCATAGCAATGGTCGTATACCACATGTGAGAATTGATGAAAATAGTTTGTCTGTAAATTGTTATTTCTATCAGCCCTTCAAGATATTATATGAAAACAATTTATATTAAAATAGTTAGACTTTTATTGTCATTAGTTATAAAAATAAAAGTTTACACAAAAACATACATTGGAAATGCCTTGAATATAACAAGAGTTTAATTAGTGGAGTATGTTATTTTTACAATTATTTTAGATATACGTTATTATATCAATTAATGAATATGATAATTTATGTGTTTTCATATTTATTAATTTACGCGACAAAACGTAATAGTAGGCTAAATTCATACCAAAATGATCTACTAAACTAACCCAATTATATTTGTAGAATGTTACTGTTTTTACTCAACGAGTGACCGTAAAAAATGAAGTGATGAAAAATTAATGTCATTCCAAAAAAGCAAGTAGGATAATGCTATCTGAGAGGTAGCCATCTTGAAGGATAAGGTGCCATCTCAAATGGCGCTATGTAAGGGAAATTTTCAATGTAGAGCACGTTGGATATTTTTTTTTTGAAAAGTAGGGTATGAAAAAAAAAACTTTCCTTATTACTCTTTTCTGTGTCACTAGTACTAGTACGTGTACAAATCATAATATTCCAGCACCACCTTATGCAAATTTATAATCCATAAAAAAAAAAAAACATTATGCAAATTAATATGAAAATTAGTCCTAACAATAATGCTGCTGGCAGTCAAACAAAGTAAGAGAACCTCGAGCTCCGAGACATGCAATTCCCAAAATGTCCAAACATCACAAAACTATAAAAATAAATTTTCGCGCCATGACTGTCCGTTACCATACGCAAACTCACTCACACCTCGTTTTACTACAACAACCAAATCACATCTCCACCGTCCATTTCTAATCACCACCTTAAATCCAACAGTTTTAACTCTCTCAATACACGACACTTCCACAACATAACTATCACGTGATCATAACCATTCGACAAACACTGCCATGTTCCCACATCACGAGTCACCATCTTCTTATTAATACATTTTTTTTTATCCGTAACATCTAACTCAACTGATAAATGTCAATATTGTTATGTTTGATACTTTTCTCCGGTAAAAAAATATGATTTTTTTTCCTTTTTTAATTTTTTTAAATATTTTCTTTTATCTTTTTCAACTTCACTTCTTTCAAGGCAAGAAGCTAGATTTATATCAAAAGCTTAGAACAGAAGATCCCACTAAAAAAGTTTCAAACCTTTTTGTTTCCCACTACTTGAATCAGTTTTTTATGTTTCATGGAACGTGTTAAAGTGTTTGTTTGGTTTGTTACCTTTTTTGTTCTGTTACATTTGGTGTTAATGGTTGTTGAGGGTAGTCAAAGTCTTCTCTCTCCAAAGGGTGTTAACTATGAAGGTTTCATTCACATTTTCAACTGTGAGAGATTGTTTTGTTTTGTTTTGTTTTGTTGTTTTTTGTTTGTGCTAACTTGGTTTTGTTTTTGTACATGTTTTAGTGGCTGCTTTGATGTCAATGAAGAATAAGATGAATGATGGGTTGCATGTTATGAATGGTTGGGATATTAATTCGGTTGATCCTTGTACTTGGAACATGGTTGGTTGCTCTTCTGAGGGTTATGTCATTTCCTTGTAAGTGTGTTTTCTGGTTTCATTTTGTAAGTGTGTGTTTGGTTCAGTAGTGACAAAAATTGATTTTGAATTAATCAATTATGCAAAATAGATATAAGCTATAAGTGAGTTGAATGTAAAGTGAGTTATAAATGTAAATTAGATGTAAGAATGAGCTGAACAATAAATTCGAGAGTGAAAAATCAATTGTAGAGACTAAAACTCCAATTTCTAGCTTCATGTTAGAATCAATTCTACTCAATAACATAAACATTCAAGTCAATTAATACTTCACATTTTTGAATCAATTTTGGCTCCTCCAAAATTTAATTTTTTTGGCTGTGAGGAATGTAACAGATTTTGCAGTTTAGCATTGTCATCTTAACGACTGGTGTTTTTCTGATACTATCGGTTCTTCTGATAGTTGAGGTGTTAATGTTATTCATGGAATTACTTGTTCAGTTTGTAAAGTTATTGATATGTGGTGTTTGTCAGGGAAATGGCCAGTGCAGGTTTATCTGGAATAATTTCCTCCGGAATTGGAAATTTGAGTCACCTCCGAACATTGTGAGTTGCAATCTCAGGACTTTATTTGCATTACCCAGCTTTACTTATCACTGAGTTTTTTCGTCGTATTATCTTAGGTTATTGCAGAACAATCAGTTATCTGGTCCCATCCCGGCCGAGATAGGAAACCTGTTAGCGCTTCAAACCCTTGATCTTTCCGGGAACCAGCTTGTTGGGAACATTCCGAGTTCTTTGGGCTCTTTGACTCATCTTAGTTACTTGTGAGTGTTGCTTGAAAATTAGATTCAGCGACGGCGATTGTTTATTATATAACTTGTTAGCCTTTCTCTACTTGTTTACTTCCTAATTTTTTCATGCCAAGTATTTCAGGCGGCTCAGCAAAAATAAACTATCCGGACAGATCCCTCAACTTGTTGCTAATCTCACAGGACTTTCATTCTTGTATGCACTCTGTCACAGTTTTTTTTTTATTTTTTTTTCCTATGTAGCAGTTTTCCTATTAAACGACGTTCTTGTTGCTAATACTTGGTTTAATAACCCTTCTACATGTTGTAGGGATTTGTCATTCAACAATCTTAGTGGTCCTACTCCAAAATTTTTAGCAAAAGGCTTTAGGTGAGTTTTATCATGGTATAAGATTTGGTCTCATATTTTCCATGTGAATTCTTATATTCATATTGAAAAAAACACTTGTACTGATTTTTCTTTACCGTTTTTATCATAAATGTCTTGCTTGACATTTTACTGTTTTTTGTTCGTAGTATTTCAGGAAACAACTTCCTCTGTACATCAGCCTCAGAAACTTGTATGGGCGGTTCGAAGCCAGTAAATGGTATTATACATTTAACTTGCATCTACAAAATCCTAATAAATTAGTGAATTGAAGTAGAAGTGAAAGATGTTTTCACTTGCAGATACAGGGTCATCTAAGACGGTCAGCCGTCATCACCACGTGGTGCTTTCTGCTGTTATTGGCTTTAGTTGCGCATTTGTAATTTCAGTGATGCTACTCGTCTATTGGTTGCATTGGTACAAATCACGCATCCTCTATTCATCTTATGGTACTTCCTGAAATGAACTTCTTTTCTTTTTTCTTGCCTTCAAAACATGAACATATTCTGACAAGTACTGTTTTACATTTGCAGTGGAGCAAGATTGTGAATTTGGGATTGGTCATCTGAAAAGGTTCTCCTTCCGTGAATTGCAAATTGCTACTGGAAATTTCACTTCAAAAAATATCGTAGGACAAGGTGGTTTTGGTGTTGTATACAAAGGATGCCTTGCAAACAAAATGCTGGTGGCAGTAAAGAGGCTTAAAGATCCTAATTATACTGGAGAAGTGCAGTTTCAAACCGAAGTTGAGATGATTGGCTTGGCTGTACATCGTAACCTCTTGCGTCTTTATGGATTTTGTATGACACCAGAGGAAAGATTACTCGTATATCCGTTCATGCCCAATGGCAGTGTTGCTGATCGCTTAAGAGGTTTGTAATAATTATTAAAATATTTATCTAGTAATCTATTTTATAGAAAAATCTTTTGGTACCTCCAAAATTAATGCAAAATCTATATTCTATATGAAATACATTTCCCCCTCTGCTGCGATCTATTGTCTATAGAGTTTAATTGATTTTCTCTTATTCTTGAGCAGAGAGTTTCCGGGGAAAACCATGTTTGGATTGGGACAGACGAATGCACATTGCTGTTGGGGCTGCACGCGGGCTTCTATATTTGCACGAACAGTGCAATCCAAAAATAATCCACAGGGATGTTAAGGCTGCAAACATTTTGTTAGATGAAAGTTTCGAAGCTGTGGTGGGAGATTTCGGTCTTGCTAAGCTCTTAGATCAAAGGGATTCACATGTAACTACTGCGGTACGTGGCACTGTAGGACACATTGCCCCCGAGTATCTCTCAACTGGACAGTCTTCTGAAAAAACAGATGTTTTTGGATTTGGCATATTACTCTTGGAGCTCATAACAGGACAAAAAGCACTGGATGCCGGAAATGTTCAGGTCCAAAAGGGAATGATTCTTGATTGGGTAAGTAACTATCAATTTTGTTTGAAAGTTCACCTTTCGGGTTGTATATGTCTTCATTGTCCTCTTGATCCTTACACAATGGCTATAAAAATCCTTTGACTTAAGACCATATTATGCTTTTTAATTAAAATTGCATAAAAACTAGCTTGTCAAAATCGTCCTGAAGGAGTAGCTAAAGTGGTTGAGCTGGAATAGTCGAAAGTGTTTAAGAAAGTTTACAGTTCTATCCCTGACCACTGACTTAACATATTAATACCTAACGGCATTCGCTAACAAAAAAATGAAGCTTGTTGTGTATGGTGTTCGAAATATAGTTTCATGAAATTCATGACTTTTAGCTTTTTATCCAGAAGTCTGTATTGACCATAGATTTTGAGTAAGTCGCTTAAATCGGTTAATCATGCAGGCCAGAACTTTATTTGAAGAGAAGCGGCTGGAAGTGTTGGTTGACAGGGATCTAAAAGGATGTTATGATCCGGCAGAGTTAGAGAAAGCGGTCGAGTTATCTTTACAGTGTACTCAATCTCTTCCTAGTTTGAGGCCAAAGATGTCAGAAGTTTTGAAGATTCTTGAAGGTCTTATTGGATTGTCAGTGAGGCCAGAGGAATCACAAGGAGGGGGTAACCTATATGATGAAAGGACTCATAGTTTCTCTCAAAATTATAGCGATGTTCATGAAGAACCTTCCTTTATTATTGAAGCCATTGAACTTTCTGGACCTAGGTGACAATGGTTGTAGTCTTCCATTTTGTCAAGTCTACATGTACATGAATTTTGCATTTTATCAATATAATATAGATAACATATAGTTCTAAATTATATATTTAATGGAACATTTAGACACCTTTTCAGATTGAGCATTATTATATTTTCCCCCTTTTGCATGTTTATTTTTTAATTCCCAAGTTATTGGACATATAAATTCCTAAAGTTTTTTTCCAGGATTATAGTTATACAAGTTTTGGACACTTGAAAAGGAATTCCTCTAGGATAGGAACTAATGATTTAAAAACCAAACTTGACTGTTTAACTTGAATTGTGTACCGGTAACGTTTGTGGTTCGATTATCGAGCAGTTCAATTTCGTCTTAGTTCAAGCGGTTTAAATCAATTGAATCATGATTAGGATGTCTTGTTGGTTGTTTAAAGGTATAATGTATGTAACTATTATAGTATAAGATAAGATAATGACACAACATTGGGGAAAGAACTATACTCTCTACCTCTCTTATGAGTATGTAGTCCTATAATCCCATGATATGTCACATTGATAAACATTTTTTTTTTCTTCTTCAGCAAGTTTGACTCTCATCTCATTATTGAATGGTCAATTTTGGTTCCACAATTGCATATCAAAAGAAATCAATTTGATTCGTGAGATATGTGTGAATTTAGATTTAGTGCATAATTAATGGACACATAGAATACTACACGGCAAAGAGGTTTGTGGCTGCAGGCATTAGAGTCAACTAGCACATGGCATTGCCTGTGCCAGCCTTTCTGATTCAAATTTCAAGCCAATTGTTTTAGGCCTCACAAATAGCTGGAAATGTGCATGCCCTTCCAAACACTTACAATCATTATATATAGGTACACCTCACTTTCTTCCATATGTGACAATTATTTTGGTTCACTCACTCATTGATTTTTGTAGGGGAGATCATGTACCTGGTTTTTTTCTGTACAAAGAAGTAAATGAAATTAAGGGTATGTTTGGATCGATAAATTTGGAGGGAAGAGGTGGGAACAACTTGTCATTTTAAAATTACTTATACTATAAAATATTTTTAAAAATATATTAAGTGGGGTTTAAGTATTATATGATAAATAAAGATGAATATTTATGTTTGAAGTTATTGACCACTATTTTTTTCTGACTTAAAAAAAATTGAAGACGTCATAAATCGTAACTCAACCGATAAAAATATTAAAATTATTAGGTCAGATGTTGTAATCAGGATTCATACCATGACTCCTCCACTCGTGTGAGTTTTTAAAAATTATTTTCATTTTGTCTATCTATCCAAAAAATATGAAGCCATTGAGATTAAAGTACATAATTGATTCATTTTCATAATTACGTTTTTTGATTTCGGCTCTTCACTCGGCACAAAACACTTGCACCCTGCAGCCTTGCCCAAAATGCCCTTGCGCTAGTTAACTAACGCAAATGTAAATCAAACATGACTTAATTTTACACATGTGTGACTTAAGTCACGCCGCATGAGTTAACTCACGCAGATGTTACCCCTTGCGTGAATTAACTCACATTAGTTAACAATTGCAAAAGTATAATCACGTTTCAGCTGTAATTACCATGCAGCAAGCAACCTTGTTCTATCCACTAGTTCATATTAGAGAATTTTATCTGCAGCAAGCAACTCTCGGCTGAACAAGTGGACATTTTCTTAAGCTTTTTAGACAATAGTGGTCGCCACCTAATCATAGGCTAATATAGCCATCTTAACATGTGTTCTTTGTCCAAAACTTCACCTCATCCATCTTCTTTTTCATTGAATGCAACTTGGCCAACTTCTGATTTTGGATTGAAATGCATCTTGGCTAGGCAGCAATAAAAACGCGATTGTCCTTTTGGAATTATTAACTAGCGTGAGTTAACTCACGCATCATTACTTAACTAGCGCAGGAGCATTTTGGGCAAGACTGCAGAGCGCGAGTGTTTTGTCCTGGGGAAGAACATAAATCATGTTTTTTTCCCTTCATTTAATGAGTCTTTTCCTATATTGGGCTATGTGTGATATATGAAGCCTTTTATGTGGGGCTTTGACTTGTACTTTGTGAGTACTACACGAAAATTGCTCTTCTTCCATATAAAATTGCTCATTCCCATACAAACCGATCAAAATACTCCAACCTGAGTTAACTCACGTTCTGTATATTCAGAGTGAGTTAACTCACATTCATGCCGGATATCAGCGTGAGTTAACGCACGCCGAACCCCAACACTGGATATGAAAGATGCTGCTCCCAAAACAAACACCTACCCTTGATTACCTTATAATTACCTTATAATCTTTAATGAAAGATGCTGAAAAAAGTGGCACCATTGCACCAACTGAAAATGCTAAAGCTGAAGCTGCTGCTGCTTGTAAAGGATTTGGCAAACTTTATTTCTCAATAACATCTTCCTCTTTAATAAATGGGGGAAAAGTTAATTTACTTTATTAAAACAACACATACACATATTCTCGTATGAATTTGGTGAATACAGAATTTGTCTTTTAATTAGTGGGGTTGTCCCACCATTCCCTCAACACATACACCCTTTTTCATCCATAAATACCTTTTTAATTGAGTAAATAGGCAATTACCCTAGTTTCGTCAATTATCCCCCGAAATTAACAAAACATCAATTACCCCCCTGAAATTGCACAACATTAATCAATTTATCCCATTCGTCAAATTTTTCTGTTAGTGAACATGACGTTTTGCAAATACTCCCCTGAAGTTTTGCACTTATGTGTAAAATGCCCTCCAAACTTGAAAATTTATATTTTTTTTTATGTGTAATGAGAACTATTGTTGTTCTTTTTTATTTATTTATTTAGGGGAAAATAAGATAGAAAGGTAACATAGTGATTTCCTTGATGGTTGATTTATTA
>Ga0315914_1006126_pt1 | contig 17185 bp, 12 predicted proteins | sample MpolenodulesMG_FD_203920 | JGI IMG/M metagenome (GOLD analysis project Ga0315914, IMG submission 203920) | Medicago polymorpha root nodule microbial communities from Los Angeles, California, United States - elongated nodules | ecosystem: Host-associated > Plants > Roots > Nodule | place: USA...
ACTCTGAACTACTTCAGACTCTGAACCTGAGGACAGTTATCTAGAACGTAAAAGAAGAAGTTTCCAAAAACACAATTCAACCCCCCCTTCTTGTGGTTTTTCTCACCTTCAGTCACCTCATGATGCCAACAGAACATCATAATCATCTTCATTTTGAATACAAAGTATTCGATCACCTCACTGGATATAAATATCCTACGACTTATGATGCATTAACATATGACACACTATGCACATGTTCAACAACAATTCACCATCATTTTCACCTTCATTGGATATAATATCATAAATCACCTTCATTTTGCATACATGCATTCACCATCAATATCACCATCATTTGCATGTAATAATTCAACAACATAATTCATCATCATCATAATCAACATCAAAACATAAACATGTTTATCACCAAACATTTATCAAATAGTCATCACCAAAAAAAACACCTTCACCTCATAATTCACAAGTCATATTCAACAAAAGTCATCATCAACTATCAAGTTAAAATCACCAAAGAATCATCATCAACAACTATCGTTAACAACAATCAACTCAAGAACGAACAAGTTCAAAATCACATTTAGCATATTCACATCAACAACATCGACAACATCATCACTATCAAATTATCATCAAAAGTCAACATTTTCAAAGAAAGTCGACATCAAGGAATTTAACTAAAACTAAGCAAACATATTCCATTGCCTCAACAAAACACATGCACTACTCATATATCTTCATAGTAGCTTAGGCATATGATTATCCTAGGCCAATTCCAAGAAATCACAAACTCACACCAAGTTCGTATCATTTTACAAAAACAATTTTTTCAACATTTTCAAAACAAGACAACTTATTTCAAGTATGCAAACCAAAAATTCAATCCTAATCGATCATATAATCATGAACATAGGCCACTTACAAACTATCAAGTCTTAGTTTAAAGTTTCACCCAAGTTCATTTGAGAAAATCCTAAGTTTCGTCTATTTCGGTAAAAATTCACATTTTTCGGTTAGCTCTAAAGAAACAAGGAAACCAACTCATTTGCGTCAACTATGCATATACAATAATCACATTTGTGTGCAGTTGCATATACATGTGTGTTTCACTGGCCAATTGCGATTAAAATGATAATCCGACAATTTTCGACTCAAAGACAAAGTTAACCAAACATAAATGAAAACCAATTGTAAACCAAGGTAGAATCAAGCTATGACACTCTTAGAAGCTTAATTATACATTGATTGAATAGGGTTAGGTGTTTGGAATCCATTGGCATGCTTAAAAGTACACAAAAACACGAAAAAACGAGGTTTCAGCGTTCTGCAGAACTGACATGGCCGTGTCACCCCTTACAGAAGACCCTGACATGGTCGTGTCACCTAGGCACACGGCCGTGTCACCTCACCAGTACATCAAAAGTGCATTTTTGCATTTCCGCGCATAAAATCTTGTTTTCGAATCCGATTTCGATTCCGTTTTCGCCAATGCATCCCTACCACTTAGACCATAAAAACTACACTTGAAACTTGACATTTCAACATCAAACAACTTAATCAACCTCATCCTAAAATGACTTTTACTCAAAAACCCGATTTTTACAAAAGTTGCAAAATTAACACAACTCAATCACAACAATACTTTCATCAACACCCAAAGCATAAATTGATGAGAACATCATAACACAACAACAACTACATCATATAATCATGATCTCACCATAATTCAACAACCACAACATCATTTTTCATCAAATTGAGCAAAATCAACAAAGTTCAATATAACCATAATTCAAGTATGTAAAATCAACAACAACAACATGTTTAGCATCAATTTCACTTACCCAAAATTAGTGTCAAAGTAGGAACACGAAAATCACCATTTAAATTCACAATAATCACGTTTCACAATTAAGCACTTATGAATTTAAGCAGAAAAAGTGATTATAACTTAAATTATGAATGAACAATATCCCCCTTACCTCAATTGAGCACAAACCTAGCCTTGGCTTCACTTTTTCTCCTTGAATCACTACCCTTTTCTTCTTCTCCCAAGCTTCTTCTCTCTAGCCCTTGTTCTTGCTTTTTCTCTCTCTACCTCTCTCAAAAGTTTGTGAAATGTGTAAATGACCTAATTTCTCTAAAGACTAGAGTTTATATAGGCTCTACACAAATAGGCTCAACCCTCAAATGTCTTAATGGGCTCAAAGTTCTCATTAACTAATTCACAAAGTTTCTACTCACTTAAGGTTAAAAATAATGAATAATTATCGACTCTTAATTAATCACTCTACCTGACTAGTAACTTGGTAAAAATAATTTTGCCACTAAAACACTACAAATAATTCTCATAGTGAAGTTACTAATTTACCCTTTCTCGCAAAATGACCAAAATACGTCTGAGTCCAAAATGACTAAAATACCCTTCCAACACCAAATCCCACTAAAATACACACAGAGGCAAATAATCACATACAAGCACATATAATCACACATAAAAAGAGATAAAATATATATAACGAAAATCAGATTGTTACACCTTGCACTTTTAAGGGAGTTCACAATAATATCAAAGATTACAAATTGCTCAAAGACTCCTCCAAGAGACTTTCCAATGCTCAAACACACTTGCAAGAGACTTCTTTGCCCAAGGTCACTACCAAAGGACTTACACTATTCAAGGACAACTCCAAAAGACTTTTAATGCTCAAGCACACTTTATGCTTAATCACAACTGATTGAGACTTTTGGTGCTCAATCACAACTGGTTGAGACTTTGATGCTCAAGGTTTCACCAAGAGACTTATGTTGCTTAAGCTTAATAAGCAAAAGACATATGTTTGTTTACAACAAATATAAAAAAAATTGTTCTTACAATTTTCTAGGATTTCTAAGATTACACAAGTTGAAACAAAAAACCTAAGTGAAATTCCGGCACGTAGGTATACCAGATGTTGAACACGATGTTATGACAAATCAGATGTCACGTAAGATGTCAGAACATCAGGACACCAGTAATAACAAATAACTGCTTTAATTAAAGGACATGAAGTAAAAGGCACAAGTTATTTGTTAACCTAGTTAGGTGCAACTTCACCTACATCTTGGGGATACCAAGCCAGGAAGGAAATTCACTATAGTAGTATCAATTCGAAGCATACATAAAAGTTTTCACCAGCTTACTAACTTCTCACTTAATCACTACCCGTGCAATTTCTACCTAAGACTCTCCTAGTCCTAGATATGAGAGATCCCCCTCCCACTTCCTCTTAGTCACAACCCAGTGATCGTCCTTGAAATACTAACAAATATGGAGACACTCTCCTAGACAAAGAATCAACTCGTGCTTACAAGCTTAGAGAGATTCGGAGTTTTACAACTTGATTACAAAGTTCAACTCTAATATTAAAGTGATATGAGAGTGGCTCACAAATGACAAAGACAGACTAAAACCCTAAAAGACTCTTTTGTAAATTGCAGCTTCAGTACTCAATTAGGTCTTTTGTCTTCCTTTATATAGTCTGCTTGTTGAATGGGCTTGATGCACAAATCAAGCTAAACAATCAATTGAATCACGAGATTTCACCACATGAATTCTGAAGCATATCAGATGTTTCCTTAAATGTTGCAACAACATTCTTCGGAAACACGTTAAGCATAAACCGCCTATCTCTGCTTCTAGAAACACACTTTCTTGGTCAACTCTTCACGTGAAACAAATCTCATGAGAACATATGGAAATCTTCACATTTAAAATGAATATCCAAGTAAGCGGAACAAGGCACATTATGATATCGTACCAACATGTTAAGACATCGTGTCTGACATCTGGCTAGAACTAATGTTTTAAAACAATGCAGCCAATATATGTCTAAAAACCTAACAATCTCCCCCTTTGGAAAATTTTGGCTAAAATAATCTTTACATCATGAACAATAGAGCGAGCGATCATATGGTCATACCTTCTTTCATTTTAACATAAGGATTCAGCTCGAAAGAAGATAACAGAAGAACTTCAACATTATTCAAAAAGAACTACTTTAAAAATAATGCACAGATGGACATGTTGAGATATAATCCAGCACATCAGAGGCATACGCAGCAACGGATTAGAGATAGAACACAACCTCACAGAAAATAACAGGAGAAATAAACTCCACAGAGAGAAATAAACTCTCAGCAATTTTTCAGCCCAAGGAGAAATAAACTCCCACAAATAATGCATCAAAGAAAAAAATAAATTTCTCATATCCTCAAGATGTCAGGACAACTAGCAAGACATTAGTTCACCAGAACGCACACACCCACATGCATTTTAATCAAGCACATACTAGCATAAACCTATCATGTATAAGCAGGCTAGTAACAGGTAATACTCCACCTCAATGGTAGATCAGAGAAAAATTATGCTCCCCCTCAGGCAATGCTTCTTTAACAACATGCATAATGATAGTCTACCATAATATTTGAAGCTTAACATACCATAAGGGCTACTCCCCCTTAGGTGTAGAAGTCATGCATATCAGAAACATGTTAGAACAACATGCATAATATCTAAATATTACTCCCCCTTTTTAGCCATAAATTCTGACAAACTACCATGCATAAGTAAAATAACTAAAGTAGCAGAATGTTAAAGTGGAGAACATAAGGTAGCAGGACATATAGTGTAGATATTACAGACCAGGCACATATAGTGCTGAAAAATTCAGGGCATAGCCCACAAGTAAGGAAAACAAAAAATAATGAAGATAACAGAGAATCAAGCATCAACTTCAGAGTCATCCTGATCATCATTCTCATCCTCTGTGTTCCTAGCTACTTCTTCATCTTCATTCCCAACATCATTTTCTTCATCTAATTCCTCATTCTGAGCTGACAATGCAGAATCATTTTATCCAGACTTATCTTCCTCTCAATGCTTGTCATAATAGTTTCCTCTAATGTTTTAAACATGTCCTTAAGTTCAACAAGAATTTCATCCTTAGATGTTGATCTTGCAACTTCATTATTTGATGTCATGACAATATCTGGGACATGTGTCCCCTTGAACAGTTTATAGTGCAAAGAAAGAGGAGATTCCATCTTACTAACAACATCATTGCTTACCAAAATTCCAGGACGCTGACCAAGAATGATACCACAGATAACAAAGGGAATACAATAGTCATTTTCACAGCAAAAGATTGGGCATGCTTCATTGTTTGGTCATAGATATAAGAACCAAAATCATAATCAGTTTTGTACCAACAATAAAAATGAATTTACCTAAACCAGTAGGAATGGTAGAGGTATGATTTGTGGGCACCCAATTTGCAGCTTCAATCCTGTGCAGCAAGGCATATTTCACACTGAGATTGCTTGAGAGCATATTTTCTTTGACAGGCCATTGCTTTACTTATTGAGCAATAATTTCCTTGCAGATTTGATTGTTTGTCGCTTCCACTTCTGCATTGGAGTCATCATCTCTTCCCAAATATTTGTTAATTGTTTCAGGTGAGAACTTCACACACTTACCACACACATACACCTTCCTAAACTCCTTGCTTAGGTTATCATCACAGCTACTAGATATGTTAACCAGAAATTCTTTCACAAGTTTTTCATAGCAATTTCCCAGTCCCTTCACAATTTTCAGCAATCCAACACTTTCAATCAATTCCATCACCTCCTTGCACTCAAGTGCTTCTTTAATTAATTCTATTTTCAAGGCTAACCTTCTTTGATATACAAACTTCCATTTCTGAACACTTTCTACATAATGGAACGAAATATTATCGAATGGTGCCTTAGGTACATTAACAGGTACCTTCTTTCCTCCAACAATTATTTTCTTAATAGGGGGCATGATGTCCAAGATATCTTGCTCAACATCATAGTCAAACTCATTCTCAGAGGATTCCTTCCTCTTATTGGGTCTCTTATTGGTTTTCGAAACAATTACCTTGTTCCTTCCTTTTGCAGGTCCTACACAAGTCTTCTTCTTGGTGGCCTTTGAAGATTGACTCTCACAAAGAGTAGCCTTCTATTTTCTTTTCTTCAATATTTTTGCCACTCCTGCTGTCAATCTCCCTCCAATTGGTTCATCATCATAATTTAAGTCCTCCAAGTCCACAATGTCAGGATCTTGATCTTTCTCATTATCAACGGTTTTCTTGCCCAAGTTCATTAGAAATGCTCTCATCAGCCTTTTCTTTGTAAGACACACCATCAGACACAGTATTATCATCCTCCCTAGTTCCAGTTGAGTTATCATTCTCACCCTTAGAACCATTGTTTTGATAATTACCAGATATAGTCCTATTACCTTCACTAGCATCAGTTGTCTCTTCTTGTTGTGATTTTTCACCTTCAGGGACTGACTCTGATTCAGGTTCTTTACTAGGGTTGTCATGTGATGTAACAATAGGAGCATCATATTGGACAACAAATGTTATGACATCTGGCGTAACATCAGACTAGATCATTATTTCTTTGAATGGTTCAACAGATGTATCATCAACAGTTTTAGAAACATTAGGTATCGGATCATCCACCAAAGTCTTAGGTGGTGATTCATATACACATGTACCGACATGATTCTGAACAATAATCTCTTGACTGACATTCTTAGCAGATCTAGGGTTTGCAGGACTCCTAGACTCAGAATTAAGTTTTCTAGGTGTTTCAACATTGATTTTGGTTACAGTGGGATCACAAGTAGAAGTAGTAACATTATGACTGACATTTTGGATTTTGATGGGATCAATATACAGACTAGTCATGGTATGGGGTTTCTTAACAACATGCACAATGTTTATGGGGTTATCCTCCTTAGTCTTACTTGTAGGAATACTAGAAGATACAAAAGTAGTTTTAGAGACACTTACACACGGAGACTTGATCTTTTTCGCCGCAGGAGTCCTGGTTTTCTTCTGGATTGGAATGCGACTAGGAACAACAGAAATAGGAACAACATCGATCACCACTTTTGAGGAGCCCTCTTTCGCTTTGGATCGAGTGATTCAGGTTGCAGAAGGAGTTTGATTAGTCTGGTTAGATGCTTGTGATATCTTGGTTTCTTGATCTTTTGTGAAAGTTACTTTGACGAATAACAATAATTCTGGAGAGTTGGGGTGTGAAATAGTAAGAAAGATGAAAAAGATGTGGATAGGTTTACAGAATTAAGAGAGACAGTGTAAATAAAGGATATGACTGAAGGTGAATTGATGGTGAGATGTTAGGGTATTATATGAGACTTCTAATGATTTCCCTAAAATAGCGTGCACCAGTAACTAGAGGGAAGAGAATGTGTCTGTTGCACGTTCGAGCTGCAATTGCTACAATTCAACAAGGAAAATACCTAAATTACCCCTTAATTTCTCAATCTGTCCTGTGTTTAGACCTTTGGAAAACAGAAATCCTGATAGTTTCTCTACAATCAAGTACTCACACGTGACAAACATTACTATATTCCATTTTTTGAAGATACAATGAAGAATGTCAAGAGGTTCATTCCTTTTGATTTTACCAGGAGTCTCAGAGGTGATGACAGTCTTCAGATTTGTTAAGCAAGATGTTATAGCATTCAGCTTGACATTGTGCCCTTCTGACATTTCCAACTTGTCACATTTTCTTTGTTTGTGAAGAACCTCAGCCATAGTAGAATGCAGAAGTTCACATATTTGCTCTTTGTTGTCCAAGAAAACAGACATATTCTTCACACTAAAGCATTCAATGATTGTGGGTTCACGTCGATTTGCAGTGTTTATTTGATCATTCTTAGAGCATTGTTGAGAAACCTGAATATAGTTCTCAACATGTTCCCTTGTAGCTCTCAGTTCAGACTTATGATGTTGAATGTGTTGTTCCAACATTAGGTCTTCAATATAGTTCAGTGTATTCATGGACTTCTCTTCCATATTTTCAGCATTGCAAGTAATGATCTCCTGATTTTCAGCAGTCCTGCATATGTAAAGATTATTCGTTTGTACATTTCTATTCCTATAATGAGATTCTAGATTCTTCTTCATTTTCATTCTTCCTTGAATCTTGTGGAAGTTGTTTTCAAAGTTATGCTTCATCTTATAAAAGATTGAGTTCCCATCATGAGTATATATCTTCCCATCAGTACACTTAACAGAAGCATCCTTAAAATGACTCAAATGAGGTTCACCAGTTCTTGAATTGATCTGACTCCCCATCATTGTTTCTGACTTCCAACTTCTCCTTCGGTAAGAGATGGTTTCACAAACTTGACTTCCTACTTTAGGTCTCCACAAATAGCAGTTTTCGACTAAGCAATTTAAATTACTTATTTGTAATTGTTTTTATTTTTCGTTTATTGTTTTAGTTATTTATTTATAAAAAAAAAAAGTTATTGTATCATAATAATTATAATAATAATTATTATTATTCACAATCACTCCCAGAACAGTGTTATTAGGGTATTTTTGTTTATGATTGTTTCAGGAAACGATTCATGGATAATTTTGCAACAACCCAATTCAATCATTACAACAATACATACCCTATGGAGTCATATCAATCCAATTACTATGCTAGGTGGTATGAACGGAGCAACCCAACTAGTTCTTATGAACTACTAGATTCGATGCATTTTTCGTTAAAAAATGCTTTCATATCATTTATGAGCACCACACAGTGAAACATATGTTGACTTGCAAAAATTTATAGAGAAACAACCCAAGCAAACCAACAATGGATCGCGCGGTTAGACACAATGTTTAACATAGCACAAGGTGTAACGCCCTACTTCTATTAAAGTGATAATACACGCGAATAATATGAATATTCAAGAAATAGACGCTACGTCTACACATCAAAATTCAAACAACATGCATATATAAGATTCATCAATAGTCGTAGCGGATATAAGTCATACTTCTCTAAGGTATACATGTTATAAGATCAAGATACATCATCAAATAAAATTTCTGAATCCCGACAAATGGGCAAAATCTCCATAACAAATAAATCCAACAAAAACATAGAGACCGACGTCCTAATCAGAGCCTAATCTAAGACTCCAAGAAACGATAACGGAGATAGCTCCCGCTATCCAAGTACTCACCAAGCAAAACTACTCCTGCACTCCGTCTACCCATTCATACAAATAGGTAGGCGGTCAAAACCACTGGGGGTTAGCTTCACATCAATCATAATTAACATAAACAGTTTGACGTAAATGAATCAAATCAAGTCTCAAATAATTAACATGAGTAATTAATTTCCATAACCACATTCACACAACAATTCTAAATATCACAAGCATGTATTCATCAAACACACTTACCATCAACATTCATCATTCAAATGCAACAATTAAGACTCATGTCAATATGATATGCGCCTATACTCGACACATACATGCATGTGGTACCAAATCACCTCAAGGTTGTCACCCATGATGCAACAAAAACATCATATGTAAGATTTCACACCCGTCTTACATTATCACCGAACTAAAAGAGTAACCCTACTTTACAACATAAAGACTCAACATGACTATGATGCATGGACATACAAGCAAAGACTCGACTATGCAAATCACCTCATAATATTCAATAATAATATAAAGGATACCCTCCATTTATATTGATCACCTCAACAACAATTACATTATCAAGTATTTACGTCCACACGATCAATCAAGTCATAATTCAATTAAGAGTCATCAACATCAATTGATATATATATACATTAATCAACATCAACTACATCATATAGTTCAACAACTCCATATAATTTCTCACAATTCAAGTAAAAGAAAAATACTACACATCATGACAAATACCATGTTCAACACCTAACAATCATTCATGCAACTTTACGTAATCATATCAACTATCCACAAAAGATTTTCCAAGTAATTGGTCTTAAAGATTATTTTCGACAAAGTTCGTCTCTCATTTTACAACTTTAGAATAATTGAGACAATTGAACCAAAACCAAGTAAATAAACTCTAGGGCCTCGACTATATATACACTTAGATCACATATGAGTGTAGTAGCGTATACATGTGTGTTTAATCGGCCAACTTCGACAAAATCATCAAAATCACAAATTTACGATAAGTTCGTATCATTTCTTCTATATTGCAAAACCAAATCATTTTCAAAACAAAACCAAGTTAGATTCGACAAGACATAGGTTAAATACTCTTAAACCTCTTAATTGAACTCCTAATACTTCTAGTTTTGAAGTTTGGAAACCAACCATTAGTTTTGGGTCAATTTGGAAATAGTTATGCTAAGTTTTCTTAAAATTTCTTCAAGACCCACTTGGAGTGTTTTCATCATAACTCAAAATCCACAAAAAAAATTCAAGTCAAACCAAATCCATTGGAAAGCTAACAAAATTATCTAAAACTTTCATGTTTACATCAAAGGCCAATTCAAAACAGAAATGGGTGAAAAAGCGCGAAAACCGAAGTCCTGACAGCACGCACGGCCCGTGCCGTGCACACGCACGGCCGTGCCAAAAAGGGCAGAGTGTACACACGGCCTGTGCCATCCACACGCACGGCCGTGCTCGACTGACGGCACAGCTATTTTTCCGTTTTCACCATTTCGCACATAAAATTCGAACCGTTAATCGGATTTTGATGTCGTTTTCGCCTACACGCTCCTGACACATAGCTCTATCATAATCTACAGAAAAATTCAAGTTTCAACCATCCCAAAAATCATTTTCCAAAACCTCACATAACCACTTATTGGCAAAAACACTTAAACATCGACATTTCACACGAAAAACCCGTTTTCTCCCAAACGACTCGACTAACACCACCACAACATGAAAACAGAAAATCTTCTAGGTTCAATTCCCTCAACCATGTCAAAACTCAGTCAACAACCTCATGTAACAAAAGTTCATTTTGGTCCTTCACATGAACAACTTAACTCAAACTTCACCAATTCAAACAACAACTTCACAAAATGGAATACGCATGGTACAAATCAGCAACAACAGCATATCTAATTCAACAACAACTTCATTTACACGTGAATTCATCATAATCATCAACAACAACACTAATTTATACCAATTTGAGCAAAATCAACAAAGTATACATATAGACATATATTGAGCATGTAATTTCATCATCAACAACTTGATTATCAACCAATTCAAATACCCAAACATCACATCAAAATACAAGCACGAATTTCATCAATTAAATTCATGAAAATTACTTTATACTAATAAGCACTTATGGGTTTAAGAAGAAAAAGAGATTATACAAAAGATTATGAATGAAAACTAGCCCCCTTACCTCAATAAGCAATAATCCTAGCAAAAGCTTCAATTAAGCTCCTAGAGTCTCTATCACCTCTTGGTTCCTCAAGCTTCTCTCTTCAAACCCTCTCCTCTTCCTCTTCCTCTTGCTCTTTCTCTCTCTACCTCTTCTCAAAATTTGTAAAATGATTATGTAACCCTATTTTCTTTTATGACTAATACTTATATAGCCTCTACACAATTGGGCTTAACCCACTTAATGTCTTAATGGGCTCACAACACATATAAACTAACTCCAAAAGTTTCTATCCACTAACGGTTAAAAGTTATCGAATAATTACGGTTCAAAACTAATTATCACTACCGAATAGTAACTTAGTAAAAATAATGGTTCTCACTTGAAACACTAAAAATAACTCTCACCATGAAATTACTAATTTACCCTTGCTCAAAAAATGACCAAAATACCCCTGAGTCTAAAATGACTATAATACCCTTCTAACACTAAAATCCACTAATTCTAACCCAAAATACACACAGAGGCAATTAATCACATATAAGCACATATAAACACACATAAATAAATAAAGTTAAATCTAGTGAAAATCGGGTTGTTACACAAGGATGCTGCTGGACTTCCGAAAGGAAACTTGTCAAACTAGGATGGAAATAGAATTAAGAAGCAAAAAGGTGTTGGTTCCTTTAGAGGTTAAGAAGAAGAGAATAAAGGAAAATCTTCCCTCAACTGGAACTGAGGAGGACTCAAGAGATGAAGAGCAAAGCATAGTTCAGCTGGAGGAACCAGTTAGAGAGCAAGATCCCGATGTAGGAACAAGTCGGAGGAAAAAAGGGACCGACAACACGAAGAATTCTTTAAGCTCATGGGAAAACTTCAAATTACTCTTTCCTTTGTGGAGATGTTATAGCGAATGCATGTTTACAACAAGTTCATGAAAGAACTTCTCTCTAAAAAACGGAAACTGTAAAGGGGATAGTCTTTTTCTCGAACCGAAAGATGTAATGCCCTCTTTGGCAGACAATTACATCTAAAGAAGAAGGACGCACGGAGTTTCAATTCTATTAAGAAGATTTCCATAAAAGAAGCTCGGTGTAGTCTAGGTGAAGGCACTAACTCGAATCCAACATGGCTAATAGGAAAGCTCGAAAAAATTCTATAACCATCAATTGTCACTCTAACACTTGCTTCTTTAAGGAGGACGAGCACAGATTATGAAATCCTAGTGATAGGAGCATGTGAATACTTTCTTCTTTATGCCAAATTCATGAACATCCTTCCAAACAATAGGTAGAGGAAGGAGGACATGTTCTTTCTTTCATATAAGCCGCCCTAACAGGATTGAGGCATCGAGCTAATAGGTGTTAAATGAAGCACTGAATAGGAGGCAACCTATTGATCGTTTTGACAGAGACGTTAAACAGACGTTGAATGGGAGGCAACCCATTGATTTATTTTTATCCATTTTATTCTCGCTAAGCTGATATTTCCTGACTAATCAATTTCATTTCTTTTTCTATTACTAATCCTCAAGTTTTATCTCATAAAATTTTATTCATTAGCATTTACATTTACAATATTTCCTTTTATGCTTTAATTTAGTTTTAGTCTTAGGAAGTCATTTCAATACTTTACAGTGGAGGCTAGTTTTCCCTTACATTCAAGAGCACGATACTTTCTAGGGCTTGCTACTGAAGGTACTTGTAGGATCACCATCTCATTTATGAATAGCATAACCGGTGAGGTTTAGAGCCAAATATTTCCAAATTCATTCTAGGTTGTTAGATAATTAAATTATTTCTATTATGAGTGTTCCATATTAATGCTATTTTTGGTCGAATTTGTCTTTACGGACGATCGGTTGGATTATAATACATAGGAGACATTTTTCTTTGGTACCTTGCGTGTTTCAAGCCACCCTTTTATATTCTTATTATCCTTTGTGAAACCATTTTGAACCTCCAGAAGTAATTTCTTTCTTGTTACTACGTGACGAATCATGTCACAGTCCTGAACCTTAAATACACCCTGTTTGATTTCTCTTGGAGTTAGATAGGATATTATTTTGATTGAGTATTGTTTGAAGCTAAGTGGGGTTTCTCTTTCAAATTAGCAACATTTTAAGTTTGAAATGGGGTAACAGTAGAACCTATTTATCATAAAAAGAAAAAAAATTAAAAAAAAATTAGATTGCCATGGGTCTACACACACACAAAAATAAGAGCCAAAAACATCAAAAAATTTGGTCTCTTAAAAAAATGTTTATTTATGTCAAAAAGAAAAAAGATAAATAGTTCTATTGTACCCATCTTTTCTGATTCAAGGAAGGAAGGTTGGTAGTTCATCAATGTTTAGTAGGAATCCCTAGTTTAGTACACAAACTCCAAGTTCTTTTATTAGCCTACTTTCCCAAATATATCCATCCTTAACCTAAGCAACGTTATAACCCTGAAAGACCTCAAAGTGTGTATATAATTTAATTTTGACTGTCTGTTTAGAATTGTCTCAAATTTATAGGAAGGTGCATTCATTTGACGACTGGAGTGGGAAAATTCCGTGAATACATACGTGTATCATGGAAAATGAGTATGGCTGAGAATATGAGCTACTTTCTCTAAAATGAGTATGGCTGAGAATACGAGCTACTTTCTCCCGAAAAGATATGTTGTAAACAAACTACAAAATGCAAAGAATAATTAATGTTTTTCTTTCGTTACTTGAGGACAAGCAACAATTTAAGTTTAGGGTTGTGATGATAGGTCATCTTACATTATTCTTTGCATGTTTTTCAGTCAATTTTAGTAGGTTTTACCAGCAAAACAGAGGAGTATTAGATCAATTCCCTATGATTTCGGGTCATTTCTATTGTTTTCTATATTTGAGTATGTAATTCTACTCTTCCCAAAACATAGCAATTTGAGGGTGTTATTCATGTAATTCACGAAGAAATCAAGCAAATCAGGCAAAGCAAGACATCCAAAAATTTATGTTGTCCTTGGGAAGATGAAGAATGAAGATTCAAGAGGCCTCATAAGACTTTACAGAGGGATGAATTCTGTTCTCAAGTTCTAAAACATCTTAAATTGAAGAAAACACCTCAACAGGCGAAGAAAACAGGCAAAACAACACATAAAACGCAATGAAACGCCCAGGTGCAAGACAGGGGGCGTTGGGCGCCCCAAAACTGTTGAACTAAAGCGCCTGGAGCATGCCAGGGGGAGCTAAGTGCCTCAGGTTGGCAGTCACATGCGCCTCACGCATGGCCTTAGGCACATGGAGCATGAAGACTTGCGAAAAAAGTCACTTTTTGTGGCTTTTTTGCCCCTAGAAGCCCATGTTTTTACCCCAAGTTAGGTGGAAAGTTTCCCTATAAATATCTCCTTCCTCATCCACAATTTCTCGTTCATAACTAAAGCAGTTCAAGCGGAAGGCGATTGTAGGAGCTAAGGAGGAGTTCTATCTTTTCCTATCTTTTCTAGGGTATGTTTTCATCTTTTTGTATTTTGTCTTAGTTATCATGTATAACTAGATATCTATAGGCTAGGGTTTTAAGATGAACCTCTATTTGTTTTGTTGGATAATTATTTAATTAAATGTCTATATTTTGTTCGCTATTAAGTTTTATTAGGATTATTTTATTCCTGCGAAGTGCAATCCGAGAATAGGTACTTAGGTTGTGACATGGCCTAATATTTATATTACTATATGGATGATTATATCTCGTATATTAATATCTACCTATCAAGGAAGTAAGTCGTTAATAATTAAACGAAAGATACTAAAAGCGAGTTGACCCTAGTAGTAAGTACTTAGGAGGTGACATTACTAATATTGAGTAAAATCTATTGAACCTAGGATGTTACTAGTTATTAATTAGGGAAAAAAGTACCAAGGGGAGTGAACCGATCCTAGTGAGACCATTTTCATTGACCTCTTGGTAACCTAGACGCAGATAGGGCTGCCCGTTTGTAGAACTGCCAAGGGGAGAAGGAGAGTGTGTTATGAGTGTCATAAGATTCATAGATGGGAAGACCTTCAAGAACATTGACCTTCATTGCCTTTGAAAACCTAGGAACGTCAATTTAAGTTTATGTTTCAAATACCTTTGAATTAGTAAGACGCCCACATTAAAAATCCTTACGAAGGTGGCAGATCCTATAGGATTTATAACCATATATCGTAGCACACGTATAACCTTTGTGTGGACCAGCAGGTGCAACTAGTCATCAGAGGGATAGACCTAGATCAACCAAGATAGTATAGACCCCGCACATAAGGATCACTGTGCGATCATCAGGTGCAGCTTAACACTTGACTAGGTTAGAACGTCCCAACAGCCTTATCACTTGTATAGTCTACTTAAGATAACTAAACGTGACATGAATGTTATTTAATTCCAACAAAATAAATATTGGGATTCGAAGAGTCCTAACCTCTGCTTACTTTTCTGCAACCAAACGGGTATCTTTCTCTATTTCAAATAGATAAAAATTGCAATCTCTAACCCTTAGCTCTTTTATTTTATAACGTCAACTTAAAATAAGTAACGCGAATTGTTTGAACAAAACAACAATCCCTATGGATACGATACTCTACTTGTCACTTTATTACTTCGTCGATTCGGTACACTTGCCTAATCTGACCATCAAACGTTACATTTGGTATAAGAGAAGGTCGATCCTGACCGTGCCTTGGGTCATCAGAATTCCATAAACATAGTGGGACCATTCAGATTCCGGTATTTATTCTGATGTCACATCTAGTTGGGCTCATCACCTTGACCTAGTATATGGCAGTAAGAGAAGCTTAAAAGACTATGGTAGAAGATCTGAAGAAATGTCAACCAGAAGTCAACACATTGGATTAGAAGAAAATGACAACTCTCAAAAGCTGAAGAGATCATTAGACTCTATGATGATCATCAGACCCAAAAGACCTTGCCAGACATAGAAGACCCCGTAAGACTAGGAAAAACCTTCAGACTTCAGAAGCACCTGAGGGACCCAGACTCCATGTTAAATTTGTCGTCTTCTGTAACTGTCCACATCAAAGGATCTGAGCATAGTTTTGTTTTCTTCTGACCACGTGTAGAAACATACAAAGAACTTCAAGGGCAATAAGAAAGGACGGATACTTCCTGTTTCAGCAAATGATTTTTGAATGACTATCCAACGAAATTATCCATATCATACAATGGCTCAACGTCCTTGATTTGGAGCTTCTCAACGACTTAATGCGTTGACACTCTTCTCCAACGTCTCTCAAATCCCTACCTATATAAGGAGCTGAAGACCATGAAGAAGATTAACAAGACTTTGCTTTTTTTATTGTGTCATTACTCTGCCAAATCAAATAGCGCAAAAGCACTTAGGATTTTTGTTTCAACTTTTATATCTTAGAAATCCTATAAGTCTTAAAGAGCTTGTTCAACATTGTTCAGTTCACACCAACAATTTGTATATCTAGTGTAAGAACAAATTTGTTTATATTTGTTGAAAACAAATAGAAGTCTCTTGCATGTGAAGCTTGAGCATCATAGGTCTCTTGGTGAAACCTTGAGCATGTGAAGTCTCATTCAGTTGTGATTGAGCACGTGAAGTCTCTTATGGTTTCCCTTTGAGCATTGGAAGTCTCTTGCCTGCGTGCTTGAGAAATAGAAGTCTCTTGGAGTTTTCCTTAAGCTGTAGAAGTATCTTGGTAGTGACATTGGGCATAAAAGTCTCTTGCAAGGCTGTTTGAGCATTGAGAAGTCTCTTGGAAGAGTCCTTGAGCAATTGTAGTATAGTGAGATTATAGTTAAATCCCTTGAAAGTGCAATGGGGCTGGACTACTTATGTGTTGTGTGAGGAACCAGTATAAATTGCTTGTGTCTTCTCTCTCTCTCTCTCTCTCTCTCTCTATATATATATATATATATATATATATAT
>Ga0315914_1006127_pt1 | contig 17185 bp, 7 predicted proteins | sample MpolenodulesMG_FD_203920 | JGI IMG/M metagenome (GOLD analysis project Ga0315914, IMG submission 203920) | Medicago polymorpha root nodule microbial communities from Los Angeles, California, United States - elongated nodules | ecosystem: Host-associated > Plants > Roots > Nodule | place: USA...
TCTTTGATCCCATATCCATGTTTTGGTTAACCACAAGTTTTCATCCAGAGGGCCCGAACTTGAGATTGTTTTCATCAACGAAACTTGAACATGAGATCAGACTTAAGATATCTGAGTATGAGACCTAACTTAAAATAATCGAGTTTAGTTTCTTTCGTCGATGTGGGTATTTTAGTCACAGAAATTATGGCATCAGTTTTGTCACATCATAATACCCATTTATAAAATACTATGTACTTGATGATTGATAGGCCTATATATAGTAATAATTCTAACAAGGGGAAGCTTTCTATAAGAAGTTGCTTCAACCAATTCTTAAAAAGAGGGCAATAAGTGAATGGTGTTTCTCAATATGTCAAAAGTAAAATTTGGAGATGTCAGGTTGAGCTGGAAGGTAAACTATCAATAGGTACCTTTTGGAGCCCTCTTTAGGTTCCTTTATGATTGTTGGTGAATACAGGAAAAGAAATGGGTTGGCATGTCTTCATTCAACTACTAACTCTTTAGCTAGGCCCTCACCATGTGATGTAGGATCATTCAGCATTAAGTCCAGAACACTTATGGTCAAGCAATCTCAAGTATGAGCTTTTGCTTTGAATAGTTAACAACCAAATGCAAATGGTTGTGTTGTATTTCTTCCTATCTTTAAGCTTTCAAAGAGATTTTTCCAATTATGTAGCCCTTTGTAAGGGCACATTAAAATTTTCCTTGATTCTCATGTGGCATTGTAATGGTTCTAACTTCTAACCAAACGCACATGGTTTTTTGGTCTGGCCCCCTCTTCAACATATGAGATCTTATATCATCTACTACTATACAAAGAAAGTGAACAAGTTATGGGAGTTTCCATCATATAAAGAAAAGGAAAATGATAGATTACCAAATATAATTGACTTATTTTCCTTGTCATGAAAACTTGACAAAATATTTTTAATTTAAAACATAACTTGCATAACATCATTTTCATAAAATTGGTGTGTCAATTATGTAAAAGTTCATGACCACCTATAATTAAATTTGTACGCTCTTTTTTTACTCCTTTTGCTTAAGTTTAAGAGATTTATATACTCACTATACAGCCATAAAAGGAATGGCCGCTCATAAAAGTCAATTTTAACTTGCCATGTGTGGCCCAGAAAAGTATGATTTGCAATGTGAGAAAACAAAATAAGTTACAGGGTCATGTGTCATATAGGTTGATAATTCTTATCTTGTTAGTTTGATGCACTAAATAAAATGATGGAAAGAAAAATTCTATCAAATTATCAGCATAGTTCTGCTGACAAAATGATTGATTTTCATTAGGGAGCAAGCAATTAGCAAACTAATCTTATTTAAGCCTTAAATCCTATGTATGACACTATCAAAGATTAAACAGCTCAAAATCGCCTTTTCATTTTACAAATATGTCAATCCAAAGCAAATTAAATACACCATTTTTTTAATGACAATTGTTATATTAGCTTTTTTTCTTTTTTTCTTATCAGATTTAAACTCCGGACCTTAACTTTTTAACTTTTATCTCAAACTAGTTGAACTACTTGAATTTAACACACCAATTAAATACCCTATCTTAAGAGTGAGAGGGAAGTAATAGACGTATATGCGATAATTTGTAACAATTAACATCGTAGCTTATCCTATAATCCCTCTAAGACTTCCCCGTTTGAGAGAGAGTGTGTGCACAGTGTTATATGCATAATTCATCCAAGGGCTACAAAATATTTGCCAACTCATCACGTATGATGGTTGTCGTGCCAACTATCATTATCTTTTTTTTTTAATAAACTATCATTATCCTTTTTATTATTGTAACTAACTATTACATGTAATATCTTGTCAGAAAAAAAAATTACATCTAATATTGACACACTTTTTTTCTTCTAAAAAAGTGTATATAATTTTTCAGAGGAACTAATTTTCCCACCCTCTCACTTGGGAATTTTTAACATATCCCTTTCACGGATATATTAAAAATTATGTGAAGTTATCTCATCCTTCGATTTTATTTTTTTTTGTCACATAGCCCAGTGGATTTTTAAGGTGAATAAGTGGGGTGTCTGAGGTTCGAACTCCGGCCTCTTATGTATATTCATAAATAATTATTTTTCAGAATCGAGGGTATATTCATCCTCTCATGTATTCCTAGGAACGTAATTCATAGAGTGGAAACAAACTCTCACCGGTGTGTTTGGATTTTAGTTCGGATGGCTTACACTAAGTTTGATGTCAATTTTGGAGGTTAAAAATGATTCTAGAAATTGTAGAATTGATTTTATCATGTTTGGATGATTTAAAGGAGAATTGATTTTATTTGAAGCTAAAATTTGGACAAAGGCTACGGTAAGCAACCTCTTTAGGTCTCCTACCGTTGGAGACTTGACCTCTTTTTTTTAAATATTTTTTTAACAAAATTGATGTCAACCATTAGATATACTTAAAAGCTTTTAAAGACCATGGTGTTAACATACTCTCTGAACATTGAATTATTTTTACATATCTTATGCTGTCATCAACAGTCAACACCCTCTTTTATTTCATTGTCACTTTTTCTCTCTCTTATCAACTCTTTCTCTCCTAGTAACTCTGATCTGCAGCAACCAACAACATACTGGATGGTGCAACAACAACGAGGAACAGGGTTGAATGGAAGGCATGTCGGAGAGGGGGCCACGCTACAGCAAAAATCTGAACCAAATAGTGTGGGAAGAAGAAAAATACACTCTTTTATGGGTTGTGTTCTTGGTTCCATTTGTATTGTTCTTTACAGATGTAATCTTTTCTCTTTAATGGATATGAAAGTGTGAATCGTTAGTGATTTATTCTTCATTGATATCAAAGATTTGTTTTTATTTTTTTAAATCTTTAATGAATATGAAAGTGTGAATCTTCTATTTAATGGGTTGTCTGAAATCTTCTCTCATGGATAAATAGATATGAAAATTTGAATACCATTCTTTTTAAAGTTAATGCCAAATCTGGGAATTAATTTTTCGAAAAGGAACATCCAAGAACAAAGTTTTTTTTCCTTCTTTCCCATGGATATTGTTCAGCATGTCAATGATTTGTCTCCGTGATGGAATAAACTTCCGATCGGTGTGGATATAGATGAAGGCAACAGTACACGCCTCTCTCTCTCTTAGATCTACCAAATGAAAAAAAAAATCTAGTGTGGAGGGATTATGGTAAGATCAGTGTTCTTCGTCAATCTAACGGCAACACATGTCATTTTTGTTGTAAAAAAAAAACATCTTTTTCAATGTCTCCCACCTTAGGAGACCTATTCAGGTCTCTTACGGGAAACAGCGCATAAAATTTGTAGCTTTTGATTTAACACACAGCACACATATATATCAAAATATAAATCACTTTACTTTCAACTAACTTTTACTTAAAATCAATTTTACATAATAAATTCACTCAAAATTAATTCTTATTATCGCATAACCAAACATACACTTTTTGGATTGACTCAAAATTGGAATCCTTTCAAACCAAATTCTAAACACAATACCAGTTATGGAGTTACTTGAATAATAATAATAATAATAATAATAATAATAATAATAATAATAGGATAAATCATGTTCAATGGTGATTTTACCTGTGTTGGTTGAGTGTAAGAAAACATTGATGTCAAGTTAAATTTGGATTGGCTAATCCCAAGGCTGAAATGAACGATAATTGTTTTTCTTTTATATGTTTTTGCTCATTCTCGCTCTACGTGAGTTAACTCACGTTGGAAAAAACACCTCTGTAAATTAACTCACGCTGAAAATACACATGTGTAAATTAACTCACACTCGGCTATTTTGATGGGAATAAGCAAAAAGAGATGGGAAAAGAACAATTAACGAAATGAACAGAAGCCATACACAAGGCCTCAACATCAAAAGCCCATGAGAGAAATCTTCAGCCTAGAAGGTTGCTCATCTCACCAGTAAATTTGCTCTTCCGCACTTAAAAATACCTTCAATATCCGCAACGGCAATTAACTGCCATTTCCTTCTTAACATTTAGCTTAGAAGTGAACGTTTAGTTAATTGCCATTGAAGATATTTTGAACTTTTCTAGGTGTGGGAGAGCATTTTTAAAGTGTAAAGAGCAATTTTCATTTGGCAATCACTGTCCAAGACAAGTAGTAAGTCCAATAAAATAAGTAATTACCATTTGGCTAAACGAAAAGTACTTATTAGTATTAGGAGAGCTGTTATTAAAACCTATAGTTCTGTGAGTAAGTAACAGTTTACCTTTTGCACGATTTTGCCTCAATGTTGGTACGAGTATTTTTTTAGTAACCAAATTATTGATGCAAAGTGTTTATCAACTTTAGTGAAGATTGTCTGAAAAATCTATTGGTTATCTTTAATAGTCTCCTTATTATAATTTTTTCATTTGCAAAGTTCAAACTCAAACCTTATTAAATAAAATCTAAGTTCAGTCCACTCCGACCAATGTAATGTTGATATGAAAATGTTTCAATCATGAACTAAATTATCAATGATTTTACATAGATAATGGGATTAACTATGTTGGTAAAAAAAAAATACACATTACCTTCTAGAATACACATGAAAAATATTGACATTATCATGTAAGTTTTATTACACTCTAAAATTTAACTTTTAAAAGGTTAACACTCAGAATTGATGAGTGGGTCAAACTAAGTCTTTTATTTAAATGAGATCGAGTTAACCCTAAAATGACAATTGAAACAGAAAATATAAAGTCATCATTCAATTATAACTAAAAGTTTAAAGTGAATAAATTGATTTTATTTTTTAAAAAATCTTTTACCTTGTATTCAAACTCAAAATAAGACTCTTCTATATTTTAGTACAATATAAGATTACTACCTAGGATATATGTTTCATTTTAAAATTTTGTTTATCAAAGTCTCACCATCAACATTAGCAAAAGAAAAAAGTCTCACCATCAATGTAATCATACTAATAATTAGGGCTGATAGTGAGCAACCAAGAGGTGAGTTATGTTCACCATGAAATGATGGAACAAATGTTCATAAGTAAGGTCTTAAGGTCTTATTTTTTTTCCCATAGTTCACATCCTCTTTCTTCCCTGTAATTGCATTAAGTGCCTGGACCAGTGCTTGATGTAGACTCATCACTTTCAATACTCCCAAGTCCCTCCTGCGATTTTCCTTAGTACAAAGAGAAGCAACAATTGGCTTATGAATTATTTATGCTTTCGGACGTAAGAGTGTAGAACTTGTTAGTTTTGGACTAGCCTTTTGCCATGGCAAGGAGTAAAGGACCGGTCCAAGTATGGTCAAGAGTCAAATCAAACTGTGACGCTTGTCAAACTTTAGGCCCAATGGTACGTGCTCATGAGTCATGAACTAGGTTGATGAATTTAATATTTGAAGAAAAACAAGGCTAAATGGTTTGAAGTCATGTTAATTGGAATTCGATTGCCACAAATGCACAAGCTAATTAGAGTAGTGATATATGTACAATTATTTAGTACAACTTTTATGACAACTTTGGTTTTCTTTCATTTAATTGGTCAAAAATAATAGAGAGAGAAAAAGGAACAGAGAGAATAAGAAGATAATGTGAGTATGAGAGAGAAAGTTGTCAAAAAGTTGTTAGAAAATGGTTGTACAAATATCATTACTCAACTAATTATTCCAATATCTGTCCTTTTGTTTATAAACAGTACACTAATCATATACTCCGTCTGTACTAAATGTTAGATTTAATTCAAGTTCAGGGTAGATATGATTAGTGTTTTAATCAAGGTTTGTTAGGGCTTGTGAGATAACTTGTCACGCAAGCCATGTAACTAAGCTTGTATATAACCATTTTTGCAAGTGTATTTCACAACTAATGAATTTACAACATTACAAATAATAAACCTTCTCATTCTCTCTTCTTCTTATTTCTGTAATTCCTCAAAATCAGAAACCCTAATTTCTTAAGAACCCTAACTTGCATTGCAAGTAAATTGATTGCTACGCTAACACTATTATATCACGTTTTGAGCATTTCACATATATTAAGAAATGTAATTAAGTTTGTGTCGACGTATAATTTGTATTGTAAAACGACGTATAATTTGGGACAAATTTTATTTTCCAATGCAACATATAATTTGGGATGGAGTATTTCACATATAGTAAGAAAATTTTAAAGTGTAATTAATGTATTATTTTGTGTATAACAATTAATACTAAATTATTTTTGTACATAGTAGTAAATGTATTTTTCCCTTAATATACATCAAGAATTAATTACATGTGAATAAAAGGCAAACAGAGAACAAGTTGCGCCGTTAGACTTTTTTGGATGTCAAAACTAATTCTCGTAAACACAACATTCATAGACCAAAGAGACATGACATTGTTGTGCACGACTCTTTGAACTCTATGTAGAAGGTCAACAACCTCTGGTGCTAAAAAATGTCAAAAGCAAATGCTATAAAAAAGCAAATGGTATAAAAACATGTTGATTATCAGAATATGATTTCTCATGTTTGACCATTTTGTTTGACGCAACTTTTAAGATTGTCTGCCCTACCGTAAAAGCACCAACCCCTAATCCCACAAATGACGAAACCCCGGTTAAATCCATATGTATCTACTATCTAGTAATACTTTATTTGGTCACTATTATAAATTTATAAGCAAAGAATTACTTTTAGGTTCATTAAATACATCGATTTTTAATTAACCTAAAAATTATTTTTTTCGTTTATAATAATAATTAACTGAAGAAGTAGGTGTTTATAAAAAGATTATAGAGACGGAGGGAGTAAGTAGCACAATCACAAGCAAACTTTGACACATCTAAACCTGTAACAAAATGCAAGCAACACATTATTGTTTTCAACATATTGAATTAGGAAAAACAAAGATGTCTTCGTAGTTTTTTCTTTATTAATGATGAATTTATTCATTCATTTAAATTGGTAGAAACATCAAACAACACAAATTCAAAATTGTTAAAAATCGAAAAAAGTTGAATATGCTAACAACCTCCAACATACATGTTAATAGCATACAAGAATAAAACATCTACAAATATGACAAAATTAAAGTGTAATGAATACTCATGTTTCTAGATTTGCAACGTTGAAGAAACAAAAAGTATTTATTGAATTTGCATTGAACTAGAGCTAATATGTCAATTTGAGCCGAACAAATATTGCAACAAAACTGGAAAACAAACAACATCGCACCAAGACGAGGAACAAATCAAGACAACGAAAATGACTTGTTTAGATAAATGTGAAGAAAAAATGATTTAGAGAGGCGATTTTTGATAGAAATTTGGCCTTAAACCACTCAATTAAGTGGATGAAGAAGAAAACAGAAAAAGAGATAAAAGAGGGTTGAGCGGCTTCTAGGTAAGATGCCTTCATATAGTTTTTTTTTGACGTTTTTTTCTACCATTTTTCAAAATGAGAAAAACAGTAAGTTAATGATTTCTTTTTATACAATTAAATAAAATGAGATGAGAGGTAGTTTATAATTAAGTTGAACTTTTAAATGATATTAACCAGAGTGGGAAAAAAACTAAATAAACAAATTTGAAATATATATTTACCTTTTATTTAAGGAAAATATATATTTACCTTTTATTAACTTACCCTCTCTTGTTTAAATTTATTTATTTTTTCATTTATTCACCACAAGACATACATCAAGTGGTTGGTGTAGAGAGTGTCGGAATGTTCTAAACTTTAGAATACCGAATTTGATTCCTAATAATGAATAAAAGAAAAATTCTCTCGTTTATTTTCTTTCTTAATGTAAAATAATTAATAAAATAAGAGTATAATTAAAAAAAATAGTTAATGTAACATTGAGTTCTTATTGTAGAAACAAATTTGATCTAAAAGAAACACAAAGAACGGAGGAAGTGATATTTTTGCTTAGAACATCTTCAAGACGCAACAATTTCAACCAACTCCAACCATTATATATGTGTAAACACACTAAACTATGCTAATTTTATGTTAAATCCACAAGAAATGCCTGGAAAATTCTGTTGCAAATTAAATTTTAATAATGAACATTGAACAATCATAATGATTAATGTTGCGTCTCATGGTTAATGGTGTTTGTAGACGTCTCCTTCATAGTAGATGGTTAAATTGATGGCAATCTGCCACAATTTAAAACCCACATACGTAATTCCTTTCTAAGAAAAATGAAAATAGCTTTTGCTTGCTCTTACTCCTGCATCTATGCACGTTTCATTATATAATATCTCACAAGGTAGTGCTCTTTTGCTGCATCGTATGTGGAATCATCTTTTCATTAGTTTAGGGCAGCATAATTCCTAATAAAAAAATAATTCTCCCATCACCTCTAGGAATTAGGACCTTTTTTTTTTTTTTGTCTAAGACTATATAGCATTCAAAAAATATATTAAATTAAATTAGATTAATATAGTTGAATTAGGACCTTAGGGGAACTTTTCCCAAGTCTTTCTAAAAAAATATAATGGAGATTAGTGACTTTAATCCCTGAATAGAAAATGAGTCGTCACTTTAATCCCTGAATCTAGATAAATTGCAAAATAGTCCCTGAATGTATACTATGTTAGTCAATTTAATCCCTGAATGCAGACTCCGTTAGTCAATCTAGTCCCTGAATGTAGACTTCGTTAGTCACTTTAGTCCCTGAAATTGACCAACAGAGTCTACATTAGAGACTATTTTGCAATTTCTCTGCATTCAGGGACTAAAGTGACTACTCATTTCCCATTCAGGGACCAAAGTGACTAATTCCCCAAAATATAAACATAAAGATTCGAACCAATAGAATAATATTTTCACTTCCTTTCAAAAAGAATAATATTTTCACTTGAACAATGAATGAGAAGTTTCGACCATCAGTTTCCTTTGCAATATAGATGTAATAAAGTGGTGTGGATTGCTTTGTTGTCACGCATGGAGGATTATTTTTTTTTTGGTTATTCTACACCAAATTTAATATATTTTTGAAAAGGTTCATATTTGTGTTACTTTACAATATTGGTACCAACATCCATTAGGATTTTAGGACACTAGGATGCAACTAACAATTGTCTAGGTGTACCTTATTTTCTCAAGAGTCAAGATTCCCATGTGCTACATTTTTTTCTGTCTAGTTTCGGATGATCTAAGACTTAGACTAGTAGAATAATACGGTTGTGACATTGACTGTTATTTTTCAATGAATTTTTTAGCTTATTTTTTAATGTTTCTTATAGAAACTGGATATTGCCACATAGATTAATACCGACCAAAAATTCAAATCAAGAAGAAAAATGTATACTATAAACCCAAAATAGTTATTGTTAACCGTTTCTTCAAGTTTACTCTTAGGAAAGCACAATCTTGGTGGGGAAATGGAAAACGATTCTTCACCATCTATTAATTGGTACTCCTACCATATTAAAATACTCGGTTTTCATAGCTAAAAAACAGATAGATTATAGCATAGAAGTTTCAACACATAACTCTCCAAGATTTGTCTGTAGCATGCTAGTAGTTCTTCCCCAAATGACTAGCCACATATAACGGATGCATGCATTAATTATCACTAAAACCTATAATTTATATTGGACTTTTGTTTGAGCATAGAAAATTATGTCTTTGCATCTATGTACACAAAATTTATTGGTCAAAGTCAACTTCATCACTCCCATATTCAAGTTTATAGTAACATGTTTGTAGAAAAAACAATATTCAAGTTGAGAAGTACATAGTGAGTAGGAAGAAACAAAGAACATGTTTTTCCTTAGATACACATCATCCTTAATAACAAACTGTCTCTAACATGTTAGCAAAAAAACAAAATTATGGCAAAATTAACAAATACAGCCAAACCATATGAAGCTAGTAATAAAACACCAAAAATTCCCAAAAGAAAAAAAAAGTGGGAGTAAAAAAGAATATATATTTATAACATAGAAGAGAAGAATGTAGTTTTAGTACCAATATTTTTTTTCATGGACATCTCACATTTCTTCCAGGACCTCCATAATAAAAATAAGTTCCCCAAACATTATTTCTTCCCTCTTTTATATCATAGCAATTTGAATGATCAGCCAATTGGTGAATATTTGATAGAGGAAGCAAGTTATTGTCCCAATCAACTACTTGTAAGTTTCTAAAATAAGCTGCTTTTCTAAAACCTTCTCCTGAAAAATGGCCACTTCCCATTTGTGTGCCAGTGTGATATCCCCTTGAACGTGAATTCACAATTTCTCCTCCAAATTGTACCATGCTTGCATGACTTCTCAAGTGACTAAACAAGTTTGCTGGCCAATATCCAACTAGTAGCCCTGATCCAAATTCAAGCCACCAATGTCCATGTTTTGGGTCCTATACATAAAAATATATAGTATATGTTATAGCTTGTGTTCAAAGGGATCAAGATTAACGGCCGAGATACTAGAATTCACACATTCAGAATATCGATGATCATTGGATCCAAAATAAGATGGTTCAAATTTCAAACTCGATATTTTAGATATTTAAAAAATTCAAAATATGTATATTTTGTAAAAATGTACCTAAATTTTAACGGTCACCATGCATTGTCCGCATGAATACGGGATATCCCAACCGCAACAAGTCCATTTTCATGTAAAAAAGTGTCTAAAATTTCACTAATGTGTTACCATAGTTGCATAATACAAAAATGAATCAACTCAATTACTAAATTTTCACTAATGTGTTACCATAGTTGCATAATGTGATTTGGATGGATATGATTTTTATTTTTTTTTGAAGGAGGATATGAAATATTTAGACACAACATAATGTCACACTAACATGTTTATATTTTGAAAACTATAGTAATTGAAGAATTTGAGGAATGAGAAACGGAGAAGATTCATGCCAACGTAAGAAGATTAGTGTCCCCTTATGGGTCAATTAATTAATAACCTTTTTTTAAGAATATTTTTGGAAGAAAGGTATATAAATGATAAAAAGTTAGCTTTGATGTTAATTATTTAGGCTTTTGAAGCCAGTTACGGCAAAACCAATGTTAAAAAGCAATGAGTTAGCCGTGAAATATTGCTTTATTAAAGGAAAAAACAGATAGGAACAGAGCTACCCCATGAGGGACACTCGTACATGAAAAAAAAAGGCAGGGAATCTTCCATTTGAATAACACTAACACAAAGGAAATTTCAAAAGAATGGAGAATAGAAAAAGTATACAAATTATTGCTTCACTTGGACACAAACTTTTTCAATTCTTAATGGATCATGCCTGCTTGCTTAACTTTTTTTTGTCAAGTTAAACAAGCTGTGAAATATAGCATGTAACAATTTGAAAAGCAAAAAGCTAACAAATAACCTTCCAAATCCAAAGCATTAAGCCTTTTGTGTCAAGTAATTTATGTATGATTTACACTTCTGATCAAAGATGTGTCTGATGTCCAACATCGACACGATACTAACACGTGTAATAAAATATAACCAATTACAAATGCCGGTATGTGTTTGTGACATTGATTAATACCAAGTAAAGTATCATATGGTAAAAAAAAAGGGAAGAAATACTCACTTTCCAAATCATTAAGCCAATATCAAATTGTCTTCCACTATAGAACGATCTTGGGGAGATTGCAGCCCCTATTGCTATCCTATTGTTTGTTTGAATAAATCCTGAACATAGTAAATTGTAACATCCAGTTGCTTGATATGCATCCGTCTATTAAATTGAAATATCATATATTTGTAAGATGTAAAAGGAAAGAATGAACTTAGAAGCAAAGGATTATATCCAAAAAAATAAATAATACTTACAGTCCAATAAGTGAAGAATCTAGGATAATTGTCACCATATAATTCAGGGCTTACCTGAAAGTAAATATACATGCTTATTATTAATAACGGAAATTCATCAAAATATTTAAATACAAGAAATTTACTAAAATATTATAGCAATTTTAAAATAAGTTTGGACATGCCTGCCATCCAGCTTCTAATGTATTAAGATCATTACCAAATGATCCAGCAATAACCCATATTTGTGATAAGCTGAATTCATATTGATCAGTTACCCTTGGTGTCCACACATTTATGCTTGCTTTTGCTCCATAGTATTGTTCTCCATTCACAAAAACAACTGCATGCTGCAATAACATGTATGTCAAAATAGTTACTAAACATAGTTTTATTTTTCCAATTTTTTTCAGCTCCTAATGGAAATTTTGTGTGTAATGATTTTGATGTCACTTTTTGATGCAAATAGGAGGCAAACTTTTGTTGTGATGTCCCTTCAATGTTTTTTTTAATTTTTAAATTCAATATTGAACTTTGGTAAGTTAAATTCAATTTTTCAAGTTTTCAAAACATTTCAATTAACAAATAGTAAAAATTTGTAAATTTTAGGTACTAATACTAACCTCATGACCATTGCCTGTTGAGTCTCTCCGTACACCTCTTGGTTTTCTTCCAAATCTTCTTATAGAACTTGCTCTTAGAAAATCTTGTTCAGTTGTTCTTCTGATTGGAACAGTTCCTTTAGGACATTCTTCACCAGAATCAATCCAAAGCTGAAAGTTATTTGTTGCATTTTCTCCATTCTTGTTGTACCCTTTTGGTCTTTCTGGTGGATCCTGTAAACCTTAAGCCTCTTACTCTTAAATTCAATTCAAAAACTTTAATTATATAAAAAAAACCTTAGTCCTTTTTTAAGAAGACTATGATAAAACATGTTACATTGGATGAAAATGTAATTACCAATGGTTTTTGTCCTTTGAGTAGTGGATGGTCAAAAGCTGGTTGTTGATGAGATATAATGCAATCTATCAAATCCCCATCTGGACTCTGCAACAAAAGTGAACAAATTTCAATTCATGTCACTGAGATTCAGCCATTGTCGGTTCGATTCGTGAAGAAAAAAAAAACTTTAAAAAGCAAAGAAAAATGCCTTAATTGTCTTGATGGGAGGTTTGTTGATTTTCTTCAAATGAGCTCTGATTCTCTTCAATTTATGTAATGCAACATCTGGTCTAAAAGTTTGGTTAGAATTGGAGTGAGAGTGTACTTGTGAAGAAGTTGAATTAGAGACAATGGGGTGTGACAAAATTGGACTAATTGAGGTAAGAAACAGAAGCAAAGTAACAAAAAGATGTAGAATAGGTGATAGAGTATTTAGGGAAGTGGAAGAAGAAGAAGAAGACAATTTGAGGGAATGATTTAGTGAAGTAGTTGTTTGTTCTGAGACAACATGATTTTCTTGTTTGCATTGGTGTTGTCTTCTTGTGAGTTGAACTGAAAAAAATGACTCTTTCATATATTTGTTTGTCCAAGAAACTGAATAATATCCTTTCATGTCCATACAAAACAGAAGAACAATGCCAAGAAGAAAGCCTACCAAGTTTGTTTTCAAACTATAAACAACCCTTCTTTTCTAACTGGTCCTCACTAGAGAGAGAGAGAGAGAGAGAGAGAGAATATAATGGTTTTAATATTTTGCACCCACACCATGAAAAACTTAAGTACCACCAGCACACAAAATAGACCCTGTGCACAGGTGGGGTTGCATTTTCCAAGTTTTACTTTAATTTACCCTTCCAAAGGGTTATGAGAAGTATCTATCTAATCAAGAAACTAACACGCACAGACGTTGAATTCAAGTATGAGTGGTTTAATTTCACATTGACTATGAATAAATTTGATAATAATAAAAACAATGATTAATATAACCAAGGTTTTAAATTGGATATATAGTGCTCCTTTTGTGGTCCTGGAGTCTTGCTCGATTGTTGCTCCGAGCACTCCCCCAAACTCTCCAACAATGATGGTACTTTCTTCATTATTCGCTAAGGGTGCTAAAAGATCTAATTTAGATCACCTATAGTCGTTGCACCGTGCAACTACATGGTTGTTACATGGTGCAACAATATCATTTACTTCTTTTTGCACGCTCAAATTTAATATCGATCGTTGAGTTAATCATGTTAGTAATTATATTGATTCAACGAGTGATATTTAACTCGACCAAGCTACATAACTTTTATAGTGTTAAACTAGTTAAATTTTTAATATCAATCGTTGAATTAATTATCTTAGTTGGATTAATTCAACGACTAATATTTAGCTTGACCAAGCTACATAACTTTTATAGTATTAAACCAGTTAAACTTTTTTTCGTATGAAAAAAGTTTGGTCCAAATTTATTTGTCTTTTCACTCGTGTAGAGTACACTTCAATTCAACTTTCATCTGGGTATCGTTTCCAATATTGTAATCTATCTATTGATGGTTAAGATTTATTTATGTGCTGTCATCCTATACCATGTTCCAATGCTACGGAATAATTATGTGGCTCTCTCCTGGTGATAGCTGCTTTCACTTTCCTCTACTCCGTATTATTAATTGCAATTCATAATTTGATACTGCCCAAGATAAATCGACTTTATGATTATGGAGCTACCTCCACTGTAATATGCACCAAACATCAAAGCAACTTTTATTGGACCATGCCCAATAATTATCAAATGGTACCAGGCAATACATAAATAAATTACTTGTACTACTCTTTCCGTCTCTTATTTATGTGATGAGTGATTTCTATTTTTGAAGTATTGAAACAGATATTAAGAAATGATAAATTATATACATATGATTAAATTCAATATAGATTTATCACCTTTGACTCATTTAGTAAAAATAAATTTATTCAAAATATATATATATATTTTTGTAAGAGTACATACAAACAAACAAAAAATATGCTTAATTCTACCTTAGTTTTCAAAACAACAAAAAAGGTCAAGAAAAGATATAAAAAAACTATATTGCTATTTGGTCCCCTCTCCTTTCACCATTTTGAGGATTGATCCCCCTCTATTTTAAAATCTGACAATTTTGAATTAAAAAATTGCTGATGTGATATGTTTTAAATGACGTAGCATATGACTAGATAATAGAAAAAGATCAAGATCGATAAAATTCTAAACATAAATCCTTTTTTTTTTAAATATATCATATCATCATATTTTAGACCAACTATTTGATAAATGGATCAAAACTGCCAAATTTTCAAATATGACAATAAATTACGTAAAATAATAAAAATAGAAGGATCAAAATTGCAATTAAAAAATAAATGACCAAAGACCGTATTACTAATACGAGACTACTAGTACTAGATGTAAAAAAATAACTACAAATACTAGTAGCAGTGGCGGAGCCAGAAAAAAATGTTTGGATGGGCCGCTAAATTATGAAACTTTTTTTATTTAAAATACAAATGTTAATTAGAATAATTTTCAGTTGACAAACAATATAAGGGAAGTTTGAAACCCCCATAAATTAGAAGGCATGTAAACCTCTGCTAACCAGTCAAGCATAGACATGACAAAAATCACGTAAACCACTTTTGAAACTGCCGAAATCTAAAACTTTTGAAAAATCTCACAAAATGAACCTATGATTTTTATTTTTTTTATTTTTCTAGGTGGACCATTACACCAATTACGGAGATTTGGATGTGGTAAAAATAAAAAAACGTCACAAAATTATTTAAAATCTAAAATTAGACCTATAATTATTAATTTTTCATGGTGGACCGTAGCCCACCCCAGCCCATGAAGGGCTCCTCCACTTACCAGTAGTCTAGTACTGATGAGAGGAAGAAGTAAACATCAACTACAACAACTTATGGATAATCACATGGTTGATTTTTTTTTATTTTAAAGAAGGTAAAATGGATTATATTGAATTAACCACCGGTTCTTTCTGGCATAAGAAGTGCCAAAAAAGAACCAGAAAAAAGTCTCAAGTTACATCAAAAGCAAAGGTGACAGAAAAAACAAAATGGAGACATAACAATCTTCGTTACATAATGATTCTCAAACAAGAGAGTGGATGAAGCCATCACGAATGATAATTAAAAGCAAAATTGATGTGGTTCGCTTTTAACCACCAATAAGAGAAGTTTAATTTTGTCAAGAATTTTTATTTTAATGTGTCCTCCTTTTGCTGAAAAACTGAAACACATAGTTGATTATTAAAAGGGTTGATTCAATCACCATAGTGTAAGTTTTCATGAAATTTAGTTTCAATCCCGACAACAACTCAAAATCAATAATTTAGCCTTGATATTATATTCGTTCAACTTATTTTACACTAACGGCTCCATAAATAAGTGAAAATTTATTTATGATCCTATTATATTCGTCAACTTATTTTACAATATTTAAGTGTCATCTAAAAATTGCAATTGTCACACTCTAAACTGAGATACTTTTTTCTTCTACCACAACAACACGTTTATTATACTAATTAATCCGCACTACCAAAAAAAATACTAATTAATCCCCATTTACAACATCTATTATTTTGTAGGAAACACATTTATATATAATTTATTGGGCAATCACCATTTTAGATTTGATCGCTCAAATAAGCAAAATATCAAACTAACAACTAAAATTAAATATCATTAATCCATTTTTTGTTGTTGAAATCAATAATCAAATTAGAGATGGCACTTGTTTTTTAAGATAAAAATACATATGAGATCAAGTTTTTTTTTTGGTGTCCGGGTTTGAACCCTGAACCTTGCATATATTATGTATTGTCTCTACCAACTGAGTTAAGCTCACGAAAACTATGAGATCAAGTATTTGATAAAAGGGAAAGATGAACGACCAAGTAAATAATCAATATTTGTCAAAAAAAAAGAAAGTAAATAATCAATAATTGTGTTATGGACATACCTAATGTCCATCCGAATAGACTCTACTATTAGGGAGCATATAATTTACGCTGCACCACCAACACACATGACACATACACTACTCTTTCACTTGATGAAGATTAGAGGGTGATCTGCGGACCCAATCGTAAATCGTTCGACGACCTGAATGAATTTTTTCACTCATTTCTCTTGAAACCTTTGCTATAAAGATACACATTCATATCATTAAACAAATCACTTGCCTCAGTCAAAAATTGACTTGATGGTTTTGAGTGTTTGTATAGCACTCCCTCCGTCCCAAATTGTATGTCGCTTTAGAGAGAAAAATTTGTCTCAAATTATATGTCGCTTTACAATACCAATGCAATATTAATGTTGTTTTTCCTATTATAACCTTAACTATTTATTACTCTCTCTTCTTTCAATTCTTTCATTTATCTTTCCCATATTATTTATTAAGGGCAATTTTGTAAAACAACTCATAATATCTCTTTTCCACACAA
>Ga0315914_1006130_pt1 | contig 17177 bp, 8 predicted proteins | sample MpolenodulesMG_FD_203920 | JGI IMG/M metagenome (GOLD analysis project Ga0315914, IMG submission 203920) | Medicago polymorpha root nodule microbial communities from Los Angeles, California, United States - elongated nodules | ecosystem: Host-associated > Plants > Roots > Nodule | place: USA...
TTTGTTCCGCCAACAATAGATACAGAACCCTTATGATTCTTCAAACGAAGAGTTAGCTTCGCAATCGAAATGCTTCGAAGCCCATCAAGACTAGAGGTGATGGAAGTACCTTCAGCAATTCCAACTAGTTTGGAGGATCTATTTGATGTTAGAGTCAAAGGATCTTGAAACACAAATAATGTTCCAAAAGGTGTTGTTGTTTGTGTGACTCCAGCATTTCCTTTTATACCATTCACTATAATATAACCTGTTTTGTTTATTGTCTCATGTTGGTAAAGTGAAAAGTGGATGGATTTTAGGTGATTGTGGTGGTGATGATGATTATGAGAAGAACTAGAAGTGGTTTTAAATTGAATAATGGCTAAGAATAAAACAACAATAAGATAGTTGTGTAATGAGGATGTCATAATTAACTATATGCTTGTTAATTGTTATATCTATGATATGATTTGAAGAAAGGAGGGTGGTGTCTCATTATATACATGTACAAAGGATCTTATTTATTTGTCTTTATATTTAATAATTTGTGTTTTTTTTTGCCTAAAAAAATTATTTGTTTTTTGGTTTTAGTGGAAAACCAAAGAAGACTTGTGTTCACATGAAATTTGTGATATGAAAACTAACCGTCATCTGCGGCTAATTAAGTCAAGGAAAATGATAGTACTATAAGAATTATAAATTCTAATAAATGTAAGGTTGTTGGACCATTATTTGTGTGGATTTTATTAACAAAGGATCTTGAAGACCAAGTCAAAGACTACACTGGGGTAGTATGTATGCGCTTCTAAAACAACTAGGATGGACACTCGTATCAAGCACGGGTTAGAATTTCGTCATACTTAAGGAAGATGATATTGTGACCTATCAAATGTCATTTAAAGTTTAACATTAGATAAAAGAGTGCTCATTGAACAACAAATAAGTAACAATATACATGCTTAAGTCTTGAAATTTTGGATGAAGATGTGATATATTTCTCACTTGTGTGGTTGGCCTTTCTCAAATATGTCAATCCACACCAGTGATGGCTTCCCATAAGGCCCAACAGTTGTATGAAGTCCCGGTTTAATATTGTGGGAGAGAAGGAGTGGTTCTTGGTGATGAATCATGAACACGAAGACTCTGCCACTTAATAGAGAGATGTTAATGTGTCAAGTGAGTTAAAATTATAGTGTAAGAAAGACAAGATGTTGAACTACATATAAGTGAGTTGACTCATATACTTAGTATCTTAAGATTTTGGAGGAAGATGTGATGTCAATCTCACTTGTGTGGTTGCTCTTAGATTTTGGAGGAAGATGTGATGTCAATCTCACTTTTGTAGTTGCTCTTAGCCTGGTATGAGTATGCAACCCAGTTGTCTCCCATGAAAATCCAAACATTATGATATTTGTGTGGTTGCTCTTAGCCTAATAAGACTATGCAACCCAATGTAGTCAGTCTCCCATGAAAATCCAAACATTATGATATTTGTGTGGTTACTCTTAACCTAATGTGATAATACAATTGATTGTAAGCTCCCTCATAACTAAACATTATGATGAATTATTTGGTTAGTTTTTAGATGTCATTTGTTTCATTTTTATATTCAATTTAATCTTTTGAATTTGAATCGTTTTCATGCAACATTTTATAATCAATCTCTATTATTTTAAATTCCTTCATTTTTTGTCTTTGGTAGAATTTGACAAAATAAAAATGCTTAATGTATTGTGCCGAGTTGACAAAATTCGTGTTTATTAGACATTTTTAAATGTTGTGGCATTTTTTTAATGGTGTCTAACTTTTTTCTAAATTAATCATAAAAAAATATCCAACTCCTTCAATAAACCCATAAAATTATCGGCAACTCACTCACTCTTTCAATTTAAAGTTTCTTTTTCATTAGACATATATACTTCTCAATCTCAAGTTTCTTTTTCCTCTTATTTCTTTTTCAATAAACCCCTTTATTAAATTACAATCAAATTGCTATTTTAACCATGTATGCGCTTGAAGAACAATTGTGTACTCTCTATCAAACTTTTGAACAAGTTTATGTATAAGATTATGTGCCTCTTGACACACTAAGTATATGATTGGTTTGGCGCATTGTCTTGCCCTGATTTGATTTAGATGTAGTCTTTATCTTAAACCAGAAAAAAGTTACTCTAAATTAAGTAGACTTTTGAACATTCACAACCCACCTAGGTTGTAATTGATAAATGGACAATACTATACAGACCAACCTATTTTATTTTTTATTCTATCTTTTTTAGCTGTCTAGCAATTGCTACCATACTTTCCACATCATTTGAAACATATGAAGTGTGTAATTCAAATCTCTTGACTAAGAAACTAGCAAATTCTACCACGACTCTTAAATTTCCTTTTTTTTTTCCTACCGTTAAAGGAGAGGATAAAACCCTTGTCCTCACCACGGTTTTCTTTTTGAAAACTATCACCATTAGCTACATTTTAGACCATAGTGTAATATTATAACCTGCAATTGAAATATCTTGTGGGAGGCCATCCATTTTGTCGTAAAGTATGGAAAAAATCCATTTTCTCGTAAAGTATGGAAGAAAAAAAAATGATGTTACAAATTTGGATTTGTCTTGCAAAAGTTAAATTGCATTATATGATCAATAAATTACATAATATCTCACTTCATCCAATGATGTGATTTATTGATCCAATGTTAGAAATCAACTTATATAAAACGTAAGATATGTCTCACTTGTGCATTATATAATTGACCAATAAATTTTGATTGAATATAATTTCACATTCAAGAGTTCAGGTAATAGTAGTATAAATAGACAAAAATAGTATATTATCAAAAATAAAAAAGACCCATATTGTTCTTGTCCATGTAAATAGTTATGAGTAAAAAAATGTAAATAGTTTTATTTCCTTTTCGTCTCCAACATGTGGCAATCATCTATTAGTTGCTGATGTGTCAATAGATGGCATAGAAATGCCACATGTCAATGCCAATGTGTCCCATAAATGTCGGCATGTACCTATTTACATATACTAAACATGTATCTAAACCAAGCATACAAACTTGTTTTGAACACTGTTGAAGCAAATCAGATTTTTATTTTAGACTACAGATGGACAAACTTGTTTGGAATTTGAAAATTCACCTTATTGGGAGAAAACAAACACATTCATCCTGGACCATCAAACAGAACAAACACTTTTGAAGGTTCAAATAATCAACTGCTAACCGCCGGCCTTACCTTACGCGTGTTACAAACTATTGTTCTTGACGTAAAAAATGGGGTTACTCCTTCGGCAAAACTTGGATAACGTTGAGCCAAAAGATCCCGATTCAAGATAAATTCATGAGGATGTGGGATCTCTTTGGATCTGTAACACAGTTATAAAAATTTATGGAGCTTGAGCCAATATTATATTCTAGTATTTAAGTTCATTGTTTCTTTTCATCCTGATTCACTTAAACTCTTGTAGTTTCAACAACTCCATCAAAGTAAAATAAAAACATAAAATGACCCATCATAGAAAAGCAATCTATCATCACATAAATTACACTCTGAATTATGGCAAATTAAGGTTACAAATCAAAACTGTTTCTTTTTCTTTTCCAAGTAAAAATGGTGTCTCTGAAAGTTCAATACTGCCCACACCAAGTGTCTCAGACCAATTTCAGGCCAAAGTACTTTTGGTGCATACAAAGGGCATGCACTAGTCTGCCAAAGAAGAAAATTACTGAGACGTGCCTCTCCAGAAGTTCTGATCAAGATATCTGGGTCAGGTGCTACTCTCATATACATGTGCTTCTCAATATCAACTAGTTTTATAGAAGCAATCTCACCCTGCTTGTACTTTTGCTCTTCAGTTATTTCAATGATCCCGTTACAAGATGTGATTTCACCTTCACTGCAATTATCGCTACTTTTCTCAATGTTTTGCTCATACAAAGCGTCTTTCTCTCCAGTACCTTCCTCTTCTTCATGTAGATTACTACAAGCTTTGGTTCCATTTTCTTTACATGGATCGTGAAAATGAAAATTAAGACCATTTCTTTTCGGGCCCTGATTAATTCTTGTAATTTCATCATTGGAAACTTTATCTAACTTGGATGGTTGAATTTCGTTCCATTTATCCTTGCAAGATTCTTGAACAGCATGCACAATCTCATCACGAGAAGTATAAGCCACACAAATTAAAAGAACTCTCTCTTGGTTGTGGGCGGTAACTCTCATAGCCTTTTCTGCAGCAATCCTGACAGGTTCAGTCAATAGTTGCATGTTTCCAATGAAATGTAATCTAACACCGTATTCATTAATAATGCTTTCCTGTTGAAGCAACTCCTCGATCTTTTCCCGCATCAATTCCATGAATGTTTGAACCTCTTTAGGCTTCCTTCTGAAGTTATCAATGCTGAATGCATAAACGGTTACATACTTAATTCCCAATTCATAACAGTATCTAAGGACGGACAAGAGAGCTGAAAATCCAGCCTTATGACCATCCCCTTCTCCCAAGTTTCTCCTCCTTGCATACCTTCGATTCCCATCCATGATGAAAGCAATATGATTCGGCAAAGGCCCGGCTGATAAAACGGCAAAGATGCATCTTCTTAGATAACAACATAAACCTCCAAGCAAGTGGCCTGTAATACTTCCTGCACTTTTCTGCATTGGGAGCGGTCAGAAATGAAACTTGAAGGGTGCAAGACAAAACCTGTATGAGAAGAAAATTTCATTATAAAATTAGCATTGGAAAAAGATTAATCACAAATTGTACAACAAAGTACATGCTCAAAAGAAACAGCCGAAAAAATATACATATACACAAACAAGTTCTTCCAACAAATGATTTTTCTTTTGAGTGTTTAAACATCACAAACTGTAAAACTGGATGAAGTAACAAGCACTCTAGCTGCCTTTCTTACGTCAGTTTGCAGCAACAAAGCTAAATCAAGTCTATTTGAAAATCTCGATTGAAAATATACACATATACACAAACATGTTCTTCCTATCAACAAATGATAATTTTTGTTGAGTGTTTAAGCATTGCAAACTGTAAAAGGGGATGAAACCGCGAGCACTTTGGCTAGCTTTCTTCCATCAGTTTGCTGCAATAAAGCTAAATCAAAAAAATCAAAGTCTATTTTTCATCGAGCGTTGGGACGACGGAGTTGTTAAACACTAATTACAGTTTTATAGCACAAAATCAGCAAAGTACACAATAAAAAAAATCATCTTTTCTGCAGAACAAGAAAATGTCTATTTCCTTATAAAGAATTAGCAAAATTAAAGAATCAAAAGGTTAACAATGAGTCCATAAAGAGAAAGATCGTGAAAGAGGTATTTAAAAAGTAACCTAGAGCAAGCTCAGACATTGATCAAGGAAAATAAAAGTATCCGCATATACTTCAATGATACAATTGATGGCTGTAGAAAAGGTTAACAAATCAAAGGCTAAATAAATTAGTGACTACCAAATTGAAAATATAATCCATATTTGAGAACAAGCAATGTGTTGTATTCTTTCAAAGCACTGCAAATAAAAGTATTATGCGCACATTTTTATTGAACTGAGACAAAGGTGCAATAAGCTTTCTAAGTCCTAAACTTACTTTTAGAGTAAACACAATCAGTACATGGTTAGAGCCTACAACTAATTACTACCACTTACATGAGCAAGAGAAAAAGGGGTCGGAGAAGTTACATGTCATCAATATAGCATGCTTAAAATTTTATAACTAAGTAAGATAAATACAATTAAAACATTTCAACCAGCAAAGAGCAGACAGTGCGAAAGTTCTTTAAAAACCACCACCCCACACAACTAAAAGAGGTTCTAAAAACTGCAGAACCTCTCCCGACGATCCAGACCAAAAGTTGTTTCGATTCAAGGCAAAACCGAAACAACGTCCAAGCATAAAAGAATTAACAAAAACAAAACCATCCCATCCCAACTTGTCTATGAAGCACATACAGATACGGACATCAAACACGACACTGAGTTTGAAGAGGAATCTTAGCACTGGATGGTTGTTGAGGAAATAACTCATTCCTATTATGTTCTATCAAACTTAGCAGAATCAAACTGTGATAACAGATAGAAAGCACTATCAACGTTTAGAATTCATCCATTTGAAATGCTTCATTTCAGCCATTAAGTGAAAAAAGATACTGCACAGTATGAATGAATATGACAGTTATCAAGTGTGCAATTTATCAAACACCTAAGCAGCGTAATCAAAATGAAAAAACTAAAATGCTTTGTGAATAAAATCAATACTAAAGAACAACAAATTTCAAAAGAAAAAATGAAGGACATACCTTTGAAAGAAGACACTAATTTTATCGAACGAAAACTGCGTTAGGTTTTGTTTGATTTTGGTTTGGATGATAGATTGATTACACACAATCTAACGTTGGAGTTCCTCGTTGAAACCAAATCTCAAACCTTTCATGTTTTGTTTTTTATGGGAGGGTTTTGTCCCTATACCAGGTATGTGTGTGTTAAGCATTCGTGCTACAGGTGTGGGTATGATACGATACAATACGTTTCATATGCGAAATTTTAACATTTAGGATACGATATGAATAACGGAATAAGATATGTTAATAAAAATTTTATGCTAAAACTTATATACATGTAAAATACTTTAGGAAATAAGCATTGATTACTCTTCAGTGTTACTGTCTCTCTTTTATTTTTATTTGTTACATTTTTTATTTTTTACTCAAACCACGACAATAAATACTCTTACTACTTTTGATGCAACAATTTATTTTTTTTTCCTATAATAATCTTAATAATTTAATATCTAATTTCATATATTTCTCTTTGCAATAAATATCTAACGGTAATATATATAAAACAACATTTAATGATGTATTTGACTTTGAAAATGACACTTAATTAAAAAAAAAATTATGCAAAAATGACAGTTATAAAGAAACAGATTATAAAAGTTACAATTTTTGAAAATAATACAAGTGATCAAAATAAATAAAAAATTAAAGTTTTGATATAAACTATATTATATTTTCATTCATAAATTAAGATATCAACAAAAGCATCGTTAAAAAAACTCGACATAAATTTTGGTTAAGGTTGATTAATTGAATCTTTTCTCTCGTTACCATCATCCACACAAAAATATTATTTTAAGTGGTTCATCGAGAAACAATTCTATTGATTTATATCTAAAATTGAATCAAATACATCTCCATTGAATTTTCGACATTGTCTCACTTTCTTACCCTTTAAATTTTCTATGATATGTGTCAGTAAAGTATCTTATAAATATCATTGTGTATATGTGGAGTATCTTATAGGTATTTGATAAAATATTTTTTAAAAATTAAAATAATTATTCTGATATTTTATGGATACGTATCCGTGAATATTCGTAGAGTATCGGTATTCAGAAATTTGTATATTAGCTTTTGTAAAAAAGTACTTCTTCTCATCTTTATTATATTAAAAATTTCATGGGACCTGACCTGGTATTAAGTTCCCCACTCACACATAAAGTCATAAACTATACTAGTGCTTTAAATCTTTATTTTATTTTATAAATATATAGTACTTTAAATCCTGTAAAAGGAAGAAGAAAGAAAAACTATAGTACTTCATTAATTAATGAAATGAAATGAATGTGTAGTCCATGCCCAATTGGATGAGATATGTCCGAGTAAGCTGTGTTTTGTAGGATGCAACTCCTGCCTCACACCTCAGTCAATGAACCCTTGTTGATTGGTACTAGTCGTACTTTACACGTTTAGCACTATCGCATGTCTTGATATTGTTCTTTTTTCTTCTTGTCATGTAATGAGATTTCGTTTATTATATGAAATGAAATAAAATAAAAATAAAAGGGTATAGATAAGTTGGTTTTATCCCATCAACTATTTCTAGTTACAACCAGAATTGACAAAATCACCTTAACCTACAATTTTTCACCCCGCTATCCTTTGTTTTTCTCTTCCTCTTCTATTCATTCTCTCATTAACTTTTTTCCATTTTAAACAATTATTCTCTACCGGATTTTTGTTGTGTTTCAACTCGACCATTGATCATGTTGGCCTGCCCCGCTTGATTTATGGCTTGTTTGGTTTTTTGCTTTGAAGTTAACTTTCTCGCGTCCAAATGCTACTGTTGTCATGGTTTTGTGAAGCTAGAAATGCAAGCTTCTCTTTAAACGCACGGCTGCGTCAAATTCAACTCTATAACAAACACACGTTTAGACGGGTTGATCATGGGGCAGATTAACATTTTTGCCACACCTAAAAAATGAAGAAAGAAATAGATAAAATGATTATTTTACTAACTTATCATTGTTAACCATTGATGTATTATCATTAGAGTCCTGATAGGTAGACACACATAGCTGACAACACACCGTTGTACACCCCCAGGTGGCATGGCAATTTTGATATTTCAACACTTAGTTGAGGGCAGTTTTGTCAAAGCTCCTATAAACCTTGTAAAAAAAAAAAACAGATCAGACAAAATCAACATTTTCTCTTTCTCTCCCTTCACCTCACTGTCTCACTCTCCTCCACCGTCACTGTCACCGTCCGCCGCTCCTTCATTCTTCTCTCTGCCGTCCTCAATACCACTCTTCCATCTCTCTCCTTCTCTCTTTCTCTCTCCGTCGTTTCTGTCTTTCCCTCGCCACTCTTTTTAGACGACGACAGTGGGGCTCTCACCACTTCATTTAAGCGACGGCGGTGGGAGTGCAGATATAAGTTCTGTCATTATCGACGACGACGTGAGGTCGCCGGCAACATGGTTTTTTTTTTGCTGCGGTGGTAGGGTGGTGGGCGCAGATCTGAGATGGGGAAAATGAGGTCGTCGGCGTGTTACAGAGAAGACATAGAAGGTTTGAGGTAAGAATGACAACGACGATGCTAGTGGTGGTGGTCAGAGGGTTTGGATGAGAGAGTTGTTGGAGGTGGGAAAGAGGTTGGAGCTTCAGGCCTTCTTCCTTCTTCTTTCTTCTGGATCTGATATTTTTTCTTTTTCTTTTTGTCTTATTATTTTTTAACAATTTGTTTGCCATGTCACAATGTGTATGAGAGGTACACCCTTTAAAGGGTGTTTACGTATCTTTTCCCTTATCATTATCATAAATACAAAATGGAGAATAATACATGCATGATGCATAAAATATTAAGGGTTTTCGGCCCCTTAAACTAAAAATGGGATGTTTTCATCCTCCCAAAATATTTTGTTTCATTTTTGGTCCATATGACAAGTGTATATTCATGTTCATATCAATGCTATCACCCTTTTTTTGGTACAAATTGCTATCACCCTTTTATGTTCAAGATGTATTTAAATTATGTTCATATTTTATGTCCAACTTATTATGCCCATATTATGTTTAATAGGGACCAAAAACAAAACAAAAGGGAACAAGAGTTAATCATGTTTACACATTGGAACTAAAATCGTTTCACCTAATCTCAAAGTTGAAGGTTGCTTTTTGAAACTAGACTCGTTAAGAAATGGCGCATCAATTTAAAATATCTAATGAACATTTATTTTATCCGCTTAGAGCATAACACATTTACATTTTTCCTTTGTCAAATTCCCCAAAGACCAAAAATGGAGAAATTTGAAATAATAAAGGTTCAATAAAAAAAATATTTCTTTGACAGAATAAAAATTGCATAAAAGTGAATGACATCCAAAATCTAAGATTTAAGCTAAAACAAAAATCAAACAAAATAAATCATCATAGTGTTGCAACTTTCGGTGAACTACATTGAGTTGTATCATCGCATTAGGTTAAGAGAAATCATATAAATTATGTGTTTTGTCCATGAAGTTATAAGAATGGAGAGAATTTATGGTAATTTTTTGGGTTTGTTGAAGGAGTTAGATATTTTTGAATAATCAATTTACCAAAAAAAGAATAGACTCAATAAAAAATGCCACAGCATTTTAAAATGTCTAACATACATGTATTTTATCAACTTAACATAACACATCAACTCTTTTTTTTCTATGGTTAAATCCTACCAAAGACTAAAAGTAAAGTAGTTTGAAATAATAGAGATTGAATAAAAAAAATATTGCATAAAAAAACGACATCAAAAAACTTAAATTCAATATAAAAATTAAACAAATAACATCCAAAAAAATAACAAAATAGTTTATCAATGTTCAAAGTTCTTAGAACGCATAAATGGGTTGAATCATCACAATTGTCTAAGAGCAATCACACAAGTGAGATTGACACCCTATCTTCATCCAAAAACCTTAAGGCATTAAGTATTAGTGGTCATCTCACCGACATGTTTATCAACATCTACTCTTGCATATAATGTGAAACTTTAGGTCACAACTGGCATATTAACACATCGCCCTTAACTGTGAGATTCTATGTGTCTATGATCAGCTGACATAGCTAAATAAGATCATGCAAAGGTACAACATGGTAAAACAGGTGGGTTGATGGTGGTTTGATGAAGGATTTTATGTTCCTTTCATGAAAAGAGAGAAAAGAAATTAGAAAAAAGAAAGAATATGAACAAGAAATACGAACATGAGACAAATGATATGGGGAAAAAAAGTAGTGTGTTTTTTCGTGGAAGTATAAGAAATATAGTGAATTACTGATAATTTTATGATTTAGTGAAGGAAATGGAGATTTATGAATAATTATTTTTTACCAAAAAAATACACTCATTTAAAATAAATGACACATTATTTTAAAATGTTTAATAAACATGTATTTTGTTAACTCAACATAACACATAGACATTTTTTCAATGCTAGATCCCATCAAACACGAAAAGTGTATGTATTTAAAATGACAAAGGGTGGATAATTTTGTTTGCATGAAAGCGAACGTTAAGTTTATGGGTCATCTCACATATATGTTGCTCAATATCTATTCTTGCATCCAGTGTAGAAATTTAACTCACACATAACACAATAAATCTCACAAGTGTGAGACTTTTTGTGTCTATGAGATAGCAATTACGGTTAGAGGCATAACATGGTAAAAATAAATGGGTTGGTGTCAATTTATATAGGAGTGTTTTTGTTCCTTTCGTTCATGAGAAGAGAGAAAGTAAATTAGAAAAAGAAATAAAATGAAAAGGGAATTTGAACATTTTTTTTAGACAAAAGGAAAAATATATTAAATAAAAATCAAAAGATACAAAGACTAGGGCACATTAGACCTGATCCACGTAATAGATACATCGTGATAAACCAAACCAAGTGGACAAACCTTAATCTATCCTAACAAAAAGTCACTAATCACGGGCGCAACTCAGCGAACCCGGGTACGTACCCGAAACCAAGTTACAAAAAATATGAAAAGTGAACATCTGCAAGGAACAATTAGGGTTTAAATTCGGCGAATGGATCGACCGCCAACACGGTAACTAAATCCAAGTGCCAACAGCTCCCTGAACAACAACAAGCATTAAAGCTCTTTCGAGCATGAAGTACCCGAGTGTTGGTAGACAAGAGACCTTGAAACCTGCATATCTCAATAGAACATCAGAAAGTCGGAGAAGTCAGGCCACCAAACACAACAGGTTTTGAACATATGCGTAAAGACTAAGATCGAGGGACGAGTCCAATACTTTAGTAACCAGACCCTTTCGGGTTAACAGAACCAAACCCTTTTAGGTTTTTGAATCACAAGCATACATCAAAAAGAGCACAAATCTTCAATCACCCAATCAATCTCTGATCAAAACAGAAGTAGAAACATGTATCAATCTGTCGGTACCCACAGGACCAAACAACACACCGACTACGAAGCCAGCAACTCGAGAACACCACCAACAACCAAAACAACGTCTACTACAAAACGACGAACTTGAAGCTACCAACCTCGGAACAGCAACAGCACCACCTATATACAAACAAAACCACAGAGAGACCACAAACCCACCACTAGATACACAACAATTGACTGCAAATCTCCCGTCGGCGACTAACTAGCGACCTGTAACACAAACAAAAATGTGACCACCATACTGACGATAGCGAACAACACAGAAACGGATGAGGATAGACAGAAAAGCATCCACCACCCAAAGCTCCATCACCCATCACCTAGAACAACAACCCAACTGAATGAAGAATATGGCGGTGCACAAAAAGCACGACGACAGCAAAACAGCTGAGAAGATCTCAGGCGAAGAAAGGTAGAAACCACCTCAAAGGGGAGAACAACGACACGGAGGAGGAGCCTCACCATCCCACCATGAGTCTACATCGGAGGAAAAAAAGGTTGGATTATTGAGGAGAAGGCTTGGAGATAAAAGACGATCAGATGAAAGGCTTGGAGGAAAAAAGGAATTTGAACATGAGAGAAATGATAAGGGAAAAAACTAAGACCTGAGTGTTTTACCTATGAGTATTTGGAATAGTGAATTTATGGTAATTTTATGAATTTTTTAAAAGCAATTGAAAAATCCAGAGTAATGATGTTACCAAAATATTAAACTCATTAAGAAAATGTCACATCAAGTTAAAAATGTCTAATAAGCATATATTTTTTTAAGCATATTAAAAAAATCATTCATCTTTATTATTTAAAAGTAGTAACTTGAGGGTTACTTTTATATTTTTCATAAAAAAATTGTTAATTTGCACCCACTTTATTAATTTACACTCACTTTATTATAGACACATTATAAACACAAGCGGTTGATGGGCACTCCGTGTCCGTTTATTTGCTCTTTTTATTTCGTTAATGCATGTAAGTTATAAATAATTTTTTATGAAAATTAAATTTAATTAAAATTATATGTATAGATGTTTGTGACTTATTGTAACAAATCATGCGTATCTTTTTCAAATTACAGAACAATATTTCAAATATAATATAAACTCTTATCGTTTTCAATGGCACCGAAAATCTAATATTATTATAGGAAAATTTGTTTAAGGGTATAATTGGAATAATAAAAAATTCAACCTAAAATCTCCTATTTCCTTTATATATTTTTAAGATAATGTTGTTCCTATTGCAATGGAGTGGTACAATGAGATTTATCTATTTTTTTAATGAATAATTTAAATATTTGTTATAAAAAGGATAAAATAGTAAATAAAGTACTTCAAATGAATGATAAAGTTGGAAAGGGAAAAAAAACAGCTGAAACTCGTGTATTTTCTGTATATATAGTATAGAAGATATAAATTAAACAACCCAAAAACACAACATACGTAAGTTGGCTCCTTAAAAAAAACATATATAGGTTGGCTTATAAACAAAAACAAATTTAAAGAAGAAAAACATGCATACAATTATAAATATCCACCTTAATTTACATCTGTCTTGCTAATTTACACTCATTTTGATCAAAATATACAAAATGATCCTTAATTTCATAGTGACTTCAAATAGTGAAAAATGGATTCAATTGTAAATTAGGTTTTGCCTCAATTTTTTTATTGAAACTGTGATGAGACAATAGACGGACGAAAGATGTCGGAAACGACGAGGGTTGACAGTGACAATAATTTGGGAGACTTGAGAGAGAGAGAGAGAGAGAGAGATTTGGTAGGTTGGAGAAGATGACGTGTGAGTAGGTTGATGATAGCATGCGAAAAGGCACATGTGTATCTAAATTAAGTTTTTTAATCTAAACCATTTATGTTGATCTTGATGGCCGAGAATCATTCTTATCGTTCTCATATAAATACGGCATTCTTACTTAATATGTTCTCTATATACATTAGTGTCTGTGTCCGTTTGTCCGCTTTTCCTATTGTGCATGTATCTACTCGATAATTTTGGTAGTTCCAAAGTTTTTTTTTAAGGAGAAGTACTAACAAAGATTTAATATTTTATTTGACATCAAATCTTAACCATCCATTTTTTAATCCAAGGGTCCATAATTAATCCACCCTTCTATTTCGTGCAGATCCTTTCTAAGTCATACATTATTATTTGCATTAATCATTGAAAAAAATCATGGTTGCTTTGTGATACTCCTTATTTTCATCTGGAAATTTTGTCATGCCCTCACACACTTGTTGATATCACTCTTGTTTTCATCTCCATTCACTCTTGGTAAATTCTTCTATGGATCGCGGCACATTGAGAAAATTTGTGCAAATATTGTGATAACGATGCAAATTGGAGAAGAAAGGTAGTCAATATAAAAGTATTTTGGATGTGATTGCTTCCATTTGTTAGAATTTTAGGTAACAACGCCTGTTTCTCTCCATCGCTGACTAAGAAAACAATCGCCGCCAGGAGACAGCAATTATTCGGAACCCTAACATCGTCGTCACTTCTTGCGCCACCTCTGCCCACTCTTCCTTTCGATCTCATTACAGATATCCTCTGTAGACTCCCTGTGAAGTACCTCGTACAATTTCGCTGCGTTTGTAAGTCATGGAATTCTCTAATATCTGATCCCAAATTTGCTGAGAAACACCTCCGCCTCTCAACTACGCGCCTCGTTCACACCTTAACCTATTCCAATCTCCCATACAAATACATTCTCAAGTCTTGCCCACTCCACTCCGTTTTCAACAACCTGACTACTAACCAGACCGCACACCCCATCACACAGCTCAAGATTCCTTGGAAACATGTTGTTTCCTTTCTTGGCTCGTGCAATGGCATCCTCTGTCTACTTGCCTGTGGTTATACAGGCTTCGTTACCATTCGATTGTGGAACCCTTCCATTAGAAAATTCAATGAATTGCCCTATCTTGGAAAGCAGCAAGGTGAGATGTATGGCTTCGGCTACGACGCAGTTACTAATAATTACAAGGTGGTGGTTGTTTTTGAGGATGAAGTGAAGGTTTATACTTTGAGCACTGATTCTTGGAAAAACATTCAAAAGTTTCCTTTTGCTTGTGTGTCTTTGTACGCTTTAGGAACATTTGTGAGTGGCACATCAATTGGTTAGTTTCTACAACTCAATATTGTATTCTTTCTCTTGATTTGGGGAGTGATTCTTTTAAAGAACTTTTGCTGCCTGATTATGAAGTGGTGTATGGATATATGCACTTGGAGGTGTTGAAAGATTGTTTATGCATTGTTGTTGGTCGTGATGTTTGGGTTATGAAGGAACATGGAATTAACGACTCCTGGACTAAATTATTCACTATTTCTTACATGCAAGATCTTCCTACACTTAATGAAACTATCAGAGATATACGTATTTTTGACGATGGCCAAGTGTTGTTGAAGTCTAAAGAGGAAAGGAAATGGAAGATGATTTTTTACAATTCTAGTGATGGTACTTTTAAGTTTTATGAGTTTGAAAACATCGTAGAAGTCTGCACTGAGAGTTTGATATCACCTTGTTCTTAATGCTAGAATCTAGATGTGGTGCTATGTCACTTGAGCATGAGATTAAATTGGAACCAACATGTTAAGTTTTGTTTATGCTTTTTATCTTGTACTTGTTGTGATTATTGGTTTACTTCATGAATCATAGTTAAGTAATGTTCATTTGAATCTGCAGTTTGAAAAATTGTAGTTATTTTTATGTTAGTTAGAAGTTTTTGTTCTCTCATGCATTGCTTTAAATGGTTTTTCATAATGTTTGCTTCAAATCTATCACAATACATTATGTAGCGAACAAATCATATTTTATCATGCCCCTAGTGATTGTGAAGGATGAGATAGCAAAAAAATCCCTCAGAGTTTATGTAAGCCAGGTACATTTTGTTCCAAATTTAATTAATGCCTTCTTTTATAAGTTTCAAGGTAAAATATGTTTATGTTTGATACGTTGAAATTAAAGATTTTTTTAGAAATGGAAATTAAAGATTGTTAAGCCATTTGAAATGAAAAGTAGGCCATTTCCCCCTTTAGGGTTATTTTATTTATTTGCAGCAATTGTCATTTGTAAATAGCAAAATGAATTGAAACTGAACTGAGTGTAAACACTCCTATAGAATATACTTTTTATTCAGATTAGGAGGTTGGCTTTTGCATGTAATTGAAACTATATCTCTAATGTAGAATTTTGGATTGGTGGATGTAGTTTGCCTCGAACAAATGGTATAAATTGACCAGAGTCATTGTTGAATTGATCCACGTCTATGAAGCACAGACACTCTTCAAATTAAACGTGTTCTGGTGTCAGACATGTATCGTGTTCAACACCGACACATATAATTACATTGAATTATGTAATTTTCTTAAATTATCAGCGGTGTCGATGTATCCGTATTATTTCCGATGTTTGTGTCCATATCCTTATCATGTCTTTTATTTTTTTTAAATTTAAATAGATAAACAAATTGATCTATCACTCACCCTTCCATTAGAACATTATTGCAAGTATAGAACTTAGATGTCCCTTTTCTAACATTTTCCAACACATTAAAAATGTGAATGATTCAACAACAAAAAATCATAGAATAGTTAAGAGGCCCAATAAAATAATCTAAGCACTTTCAATGACTCAAGTACTTCTTTCATAGAAGGACGTTGTTTAGGGTCATTTTCTAAGCACTTTAGAGAAAGTGCTGCTGCTTTGTACTGCTGCCTTTGGTGAGTATTGTCCTTCTATTCTAGCATCCATTATGCCTTTCAATTTTTTCTTATTGGACAGAAAAGGTTTCACCCATTCAACTAGGTTTTGTTGTCCTGTTGGCCTCTTTGTGTCCAATGCCCTCATGGCTGTTAAGATTTCTAACAGCACCACACCAAAGCCATACACATCACTCTTCACATACAAGTGTCCTGTTGAATTGTCATACAATTCATACAACATGTTAGTTTTTGTTGCTCAATAATCTCTTATTTATTAAAGTTAAGCCGGAAGCAAATGTTTGCCCTAATTTTAACCTAACCTTAATGGTTAATTTTACTCTAATACCCCTGTTTAATTATTAACTCTAACAAAATCACACCTAATCTCCTATTTTTTTGAACAAAACAAATCTACCTTATCTCTTATTTATTAAAGTTAACCTGGAAGTAAATATTTGCCCTAATTTTAACCTAACCCTAATGGTTAATTTTACTCTAATACCCCTGTTTAATTATTAACCCTATTTTTTCCTTCTCAACAAAATCACACCTAATCTCCTTTTTTTTTTTTGAAATGTTCACAACACATCACACTTAATCTCCTATTTTTTTGAACAAAACAAATCTGCCTTATCTCTTATTTATTAAAGTTAACCCGGAAGCAAATGTTTGCCCTAATTTTAACCCAACCCTAATGGTTAATTTTACTCTAATACCT
>Ga0315914_1006131_pt1 | contig 17174 bp, 8 predicted proteins | sample MpolenodulesMG_FD_203920 | JGI IMG/M metagenome (GOLD analysis project Ga0315914, IMG submission 203920) | Medicago polymorpha root nodule microbial communities from Los Angeles, California, United States - elongated nodules | ecosystem: Host-associated > Plants > Roots > Nodule | place: USA...
TATATATATATATATTATGATGTTATGATTAAAATAAATCAAAATGATGTGGATATTTAGTATGTCCACTTGTGATTTGCCACTACCTGGACATGTGATCAAAGTTAACTCCTAAATTGGATGGGGCATCAAAATTCAGAAATAAAATAGAAGGACCAAAAAGCTAGATTTTAAAATAGGGATATAAAAACTTCAAAAATAAAAATAAAATACGGGTATCAAAAGTACATTAAGTCTATTTTTTAAAAATTTGTTTAATAAATTTAATATTACTATCAGTTTTTTTAATTCTTGTAGTTCAACAAGTGCTATAAATAAAGAAATATCAAGAACTATCTTCACTAATTCTCAATTATTTAAACCACTCAACTACATTTTTTAAATATCCATACCATTTCTCTAAAACTTTAAAATAGGTCTCACTTATCTTACAATAACAATATACTTTAAATTATATTTTACCTATCAATTGAAAAAATAATCAAAAGTAAGGCACCGTCAGTTAAAAGTGGATAGTACTGCATTATCACTTTGTTGAGTTTAACTACTCTCTTGCCATGCCAAATATCAGTCTCTCTCTGACACAGTGGCATATAGAATTGTGAAGATACGGTGAATTCTCACCGATAATATGCTCTAAGTCTCAAAAATGAAAATGCAATCACTTATAAACTATAATTAACTTTTTCTACAATTGTATTGACATGTTTTGTGATTCATGTTGACCATTGGTGGACAGGTACCTGTACTTTGCTAGATTGGATGCGTTGCTAGTTATTGTTGTTTTAAATGGAAGGACAAAGAGTAGTTGGCAAAGTCAGGATCCTACTGATACAAGAAGATCTGACATTGACATAGAAAGATCCAGCATCACATGACTGCATCACATGGCTTTACATGATAACAATAACTTCCCTCAATTGTCACATGCAAGTATATGCTCCGTCTTGTCACATGCAATAATCTTTGTTAAAAAATTTAGTTAGATATCATTGATTTTGGTTTTTGTCCTATAGTTTATCGGTTAAAAATCACACATTTTAAATGTTAAAAAATGGGGTGTAGGTAGTTCGAACTTTGACTCATATTATGCAATGATCCTATTAATTGAGATAAAGTGACGAGGATCATCATTGATTTTCTTTACTCAAAAGCAGTGACGGATCCAGAAATTTTGAATAGTAGGGCACCATCTAGTGTCGTGCTATGTGTTTTGCAATCTCTGCTTGTCTGTGTTTTGTTTTTATTTGAATGAACAAACAATCAATTTAGTCTATAAATTATCATTCATTTTAGTCCATAAACTATGTAAATATAATAGTAGTCCTTAATTTATATGAAACTCGTTAATTTAGTCACTAAAGTATATAAAACTCCATCAATTATGTTAGGAAGGCTTTTATACTTTAGATTGGCACTTTCTCATTCATGTTCTTCAAGCTTTTGGTTTCGATGAAATTTTTTGTATATGAATATTTGCTATCTTAAAGTTTGTCAAATTCCCCCAAATCTCTCCGTCTAACTCCCATAATGCAAGGGAAGTATCCCACAATTTTCTTTAGGGGAGTTAGGCAGTGAGATTATCTCTCACCTCTACTCTTTTGCATTGTAGAAGAGGTTGTTATCAGGGCTATCTAACAAAGTGTTATCATGTCATTTTAAATTTATGCTTGGATCTAAAGGTACTGTTATCATTAGTCATATTTTATATGTTGATGATGTTGTAATCTTTTGCAAAGGCTCTAAAAGAAACATTAAGTGCATTAAAAAAAATTAGGGTATATGGTGAATACCTTGAACAAATTACTAATCTAAGAAAGGGTCATGTTCAGGTTGTTTTTGTTACTCTTGCTAGGAGTACAATGGTAGCACATGGAATTGGCTATAGTTTAGCTTATCCACCTTTCAAATATTTAGGGGTACAAATGTTTAAGGGAAGACCAAAAATCAAACATTTCAAAGACGTTTGTGATATAATCAAAGTCAAACTTGTTACTTGGAAAGAAACTCTTTTGTCTATCATGGAAAAGTGCATCTTAACAAATAAGTTGTTCACAATATGTTAACATACTCTTTCATCATTTATCTTTGGCCTACATAGCCTTTGAAGCAATTGGATCAATGATTTAGGAATTTATTTCGAGTGGTGATATCACTATTAGGAAAGTTTGCACAGTTTCTTGTGCAAAGTCTTGTTTATCTTTCCATGAGGGTGGCTTGTCTCTCAAGTCTGTCATACAAATGAAGCAACAATTCTTCATCTATCTTGGAAGTTATTTAGTTCATGATAATTGAACTGTTCAATGTAGATCCGGGTTTTTAAGAAATGATGTTGCAATTTTTAACTATGTTTGCTCCTCCATATTTTATGACCTTAAAAAATATGTGTTTCACCTATCCAAACTCCGTTACATCAAGTGTATCCACATATATGTATGAGTCGTTCGTACTTACAACATATGATCTATTTAAACTAAATAGACTCTTTCGTCTATCTAGAGGATTGGTTACTCTAATATCTGGAGTAACCTCATAACGAATTCGGCTAAACTTAAGGAGAGAAGATTGCAACCAAAAATGAGCATATCATCAAATCCACCATATAAATAAGAGGTTTCCCCCATAATCCTAGAGAAGAGCGAGAAGTAGGAGCGTATGACTAGTCGAGGAGTATCCAGACACTAACGAAGGAAGCACACCCCTACTCAGAAGACTGGAAACTAGTCATATAACATATATTCACAAAGAAGAGAAAACATTGTCTATTAGATATCCATGCCCCCTCTGTTTTTTTTCAGTAATAAACTTTTAGCTTAGGAAAAAAATTGATATTGGTAAATTAATTAGATTAAGAAAAAGTAGTCTTGCAAAATCATTGGCTTTAACTAAAGTAATGGATGAAAATGATTAACATGACCAAATAAATATAAATATTAAGGACCAATATAACACTTTTTTTTGTTAAAGGAACAAAATGAATTTTAAAATCAAGTTAAAAGATAAAAAATGTAATTGAGTAAAAAAAAAAAAAAACACACAAAGCTAACAATTTCACAATCGCACGAGTCCACATTGCACCATAGCAAGTGGAGGAGCCATATGACTCATATCTATGATGTGATGCTGCCCATTCACCGTTGGCGAAGGGGCGACACTAGCACGACAAATTGGACAACTTGAATGTGAATGCAGCCACGTGTCAATGCACCGTACATGAAAACTATGCAAGCATTCGGGCATAGTTCTTAACTCATCACCCTCCTCAAAATCACCCAAACAAACGGCACACATGCCGCCTTCGTCATCCAAAATTACGTCAACTTTACTTCCCTTGTGGTACTTGTGTGTCGGAATAAGGTTTACTACTGTTGTGGTTGTGCTTTTGTCAAGGCTCGGTGCCGCGGCTTGCCGTGGCGGATTGGCGGTGCGTTGTTTGTGGCAAAAACAAAAGACTGTATGGTACATTGAGCCAACAAATGCTGCTGAGCCTATGGCAATAAGCATGACTACAACGTTGTGGATTATCACAACCATCATTGGCCATAAATGAATGATGATAATGTGATGCTGAAAAGAAACAAAGAAATGGTATTACTGATCTTAATTAAGCCCTTATAAAATGTGACAAAAAGCCAGCAAAAGACGCTCGTTGTTTTGTTTACTGTGACGGCTCATTGTTTTTGCACCCATTTGTTTATTTGGTCAAAATATAAATTAGTGATTAATTAATTAATTACAATTTTTTTGAAGGATTTTAATTAATTACAATTGGAGTACATAGAAGTACAAAATTTGGTTTGACTTTTTCTTTTTCAACTTTACCTTCTACATAAACTATTTTATTTGGATTTTAAACATTTTTTATTTAATTAAATATTCAACTTTTCAAGGAAAACAAATATCTATACTTTTTGAGGAAAAATTAATTATTTAATTAAATAATCGATCTTTTTTTTTCAAATATTTATACTTTTATATGAAAATATATTAGCTTTAATTTTTCTTCTAATTTCATCATTTGCTTAACATTTTCCTCAAAAAAAAAAAATAATCATTTGCTTAACATACTAAAGCAAATTGAGCACAACCTCTTCTACTCAACATACTAAAGCATGTTTGTTTGTAAATAAATTATGCAAAACATTTTTCATCATTTCGTTTCCGGGTTACCTCCTCCTTAAATGCCTCAAATAAATCGAGTACAACCACTTCTACTCAACATACTAAAGCATGTTTATTTGTTACAAATTTTTTTAAAAATGTATTTTGAAGTGCTCTATCTTTTTGTTATAATTTTTTAAAGAAACTTTCAATGTTATACTCCCTCCGTCCCTATATGTAAACATCATTTGCCTCTAATAAAATGGTGTTTATATATAGGGACGGAGGGAGTAATTTTTTAAAGAAACTTTCAAAGAAGAAATTGGTTTAAATAGCTTCTCATAAAAAACCATTTTAAATATTTCATCATTTTCCTATTAATTTTTATAATAAAATTTCTAAAATGCTTAAAACGAAAGGTTATTTTGAGTAGTTTCTCATTAAAATCATTTCCTAGAGATATTTTTATTGAAAAAATATGCGATTTTATTATATAAATATCTAACAATAAATATTTAAGTTATTGAATGTCAATATTGCTCTTTTAATATATAATAAATGAGTTCAACATAGCTATACTATTTTTCTCTCACAATACCATTTTAAGAAATATAAGTAAAACTCAAAACTTTTTGTCAAGAAAATCAATTTTATTTTAATCTTTAATATACGTGCGTAAAACTCCTGCTAATAATAAATTCGATAGCCCGTTGTTGCTATCCATAATCCAATTTTATATTTGAGAGTAATTCCTCCTTAATTTTATATTGAAGTGAACACAATGATAACTCTCAAGTTTGATTTGTCAAAAAAAAAAAAAAACTCTCAAGTTTGATTTGATATGTATCCATCATTTAATTATTCAATGTTAAGTATAATATATTTTTGGTTTTTTTAACTATAATATATTTTTATAAGATTAAGAGAAATAATTATTTTTCGTAGTGATATGGTGTCGATATAGTAGTGAATCACATTTGTTCCTTTTTGGACCTATTTAGCTCTTATAAAAGAATCAATTATGTTCCAGTTAATTAGTTGCCTCGTGAACATTTGTGTCTTTTACAAATCCAAATTGGATTTTTTCTTTTCTTTATTTGGTTGATAAAATATGTATGAAACTAAATGGATGAGATGTAGTTACAATTTAAAAGATTGAGCAAACTTAATAATTTAAAAAGTAAGTAAACTGGTAACTTACAAAGGATATTATGATTGCTGAAAAGCATGTACACGAAAAATTCAGCACTGCTGGAGCAACCATAATAGTATATACAAAATAAAATAAAAAATCGAATTGCAATAAATATGTTTTGATATTCCTAAATTAGTTGTGTGTACTTTGCTGGTGTGACTCCTCAAAATCCTCATAATCAAAATCTCCCCATTTATGTGAGCGAGTTTCATGTGGTATTTACCTCTCGGCAAGATAAGAGAAAAAGGTTCTCACCATCTCACCAGTCCACTTTGCATGATAGCAAGTGGAACCATATTAGTATGACGCATATCTATGTTGTGCTGCTGCTGCTGCCCCCCATTCACCGCCGGTGAAGGGGCGGTACTGGAACGACAAACGGGGCAATTCGAATGCGAATGAAGCCACATGTCAATACATGAAACATGAAAAGAGTGCAAGCACTCAGGCATAGTTCTCAACTCCTCACCCTCCTCAAAATCTCCCAAACACACAGCACACGTGCCGCCTTCGTCATCCGGAACAGCGTCATCTTTATTTCTCTTATGGTACTTGTGTGTTGGAATTAGGTTTACTACTGATGTGGATGTGTTTTCTTCCAGGCTCGGTGTCGCGGGTTGCCGCGGTGGTTGTGTTGGGTTGGTGGTACGTTGTTTACAACAACAAATGGCTACGACATGATACATTGAAACAACAAATAATGCTGAACCCATGGCAATAAGTAGGACAATAACGTTGTCAGATAAAGGATTATCACCATGATCAGCTGCCATAAATCAATGATCATGTATGTGATGCTAGAAAGAAATAGTTGCAGTGATCTTACGTAAGCTTTATAAGATTAGTCTGATTTTTTTTTATTAAATTAAGCCTTGTAAGACTGTAAGAAGTGACAAAAGCCGGCCTAAGACGGTGAATGCAAGAGTATTCATTATCAATGTTTTTGCACCGTTTTCTTGATTTGGTCAAAATACAAATAAAAATGTGATCACTGTACTGATTGAATAATTAATTGATTACAATTGGTTAGGAAATTCATGACATTTGAATAATAAAACAAACATACAAAGAAACAAAGCAATGATCAAAGAAGGATAATTCATGATAAATGTTATTTTAAATTAGGCAAATGTTAACTTGTGCCCTTAAGGGCACATGTTAAGGAACTCATTATAAAAGTATTCGCATCAAAAGTCATGTAGTCAACTTCTAAAAAGTCAAAATATCATGTTTTTCAATGCAAAATTGTTTTTTTTAGGTTCATTAACATGTGCCCTAAGGACACAAGTTAACATGACCCTTTAAATTAATATAGTACTACTTTAAAATAATATGTTCACCTTCCGTGCCAAGCCAATGAGGTATACAAATTAAGTTCTAGGTTGATGAATTACTTGCTGTGCAAGTTTCTATTTGTTGACTTAACTGAATAAAAAATTTACTTGGAAACTTTTTGATAAGGTGTGAACATTTGATTATTATGAGAAACGAGAACGTGTTATGACCCACATGATATCCTCTTCTGTGTTGACTCTATTAATAGTTTAATATCATATTAGGTAGTAACAGAAGTGTGTACTCATGTTTCATCCTCGTTAAGCGCCTTAAATAGAGTAAAATCCCTTCTACTCAACATACTACAACACTTTTTGTTGTGCACAATAAAGGAACCTAAATTAGAAATTTGATAAGTTGTTTTTGCAATCTATAATCCATTTTTATCATTGAGCAAAGTTCCAACTTAATTATGTGATTGAAGTGATAAATGGCATTATCAAATGGGCGATGATTGCGATCCCGGTATTACAATTTTTGTTTTTTTAACTATAAGTTTTTTTTTATAAGATTAAGAATATTAAATATTTTGCATAGTGATATTGCGTCAATGGGGTATAGAATCACACTTGTTCCTCTTTGGACCTATTTAGCTCTTGTAAGAGAATCAATTATGTTCCAGTTAAGTTGCCTAATGAAACTATTGCCAGTGACAAATGGATGGGAATAGGTGATGCCACTGGTTCAATTGTGTTGAAAGTTCTTTATTTGTGATTCTTAAGTTTATCTTTATCTCAATATTCAAGTTGACCAAGGACATACATTGCTCAAAACCAACAGATATTACGATTGCCTGCCATAAATGAGATGTGGTTTGAATATTAGTACAATTTAAGAGATTGAGAAAAATGAATCATTTGGAAAAGTCAAGTAAACTGGTAACTTACACCGGATATTATGATTGCTGAGAAGTATGTACACAAAAACAGCACTAAAGGAGCAACCAAATTTTATTAGAAAACTGAATTGTGATAATATATTCAGAATAGCATGTTTTGGTATATCTAAAAGTGTAGTCTATACTTTGCAAGTGTGACTCCTCCAAAATCTTCTACAATAAAAACAAGGCTAACAATTTGTCAATTTCACCATCGCATCAATCGACTCATATCTATACTGTGATGATGTGCATTCACTGCCGGCGAAGGGGCAGCACTGGAACGACAAACAGGGCAATTCAAATGCGAATGGAGCCACATGTCAATACACCGTACATGAAAAGAATGCAGGCACACAGGCATAGTCCTCAATTCTTCACCTTCCTCAAAATCTCCCAGACACACCGCACATGTGCCGCCTTCCTCATCTGAAACAATGTCAAGTTTGTTTTTCTTGTGGTACTTGTGTGTTGGAATTAGGTTTACTATTGATGAGGATGTGTTTTCGCCAAGGTTTGGTGTGGCGGAAAACCGTGGTGGATGTGGGGGGTTTTGATCTGCGGTGGTGCTTTGCTGGTAACAAAACCAAATGACTAAGACACGGTATATGGAAGCAACAACAAATACAGATAAACCAACGACAATAAGTACGATGATAAAGTTCTTATAAAAAGGACGGTCAGCATCATCATCTGCCATAAATCAATGATCATGAAAGAAAGAAAGAAAGAAAGATGGTAATAGTGATGTTAACTGAACCTTATAATTGACAAAGCCGGCCAAAGACAACTTCAGTGTCCTCCACTTAACTATAAAAACTAATCCTTCGAGTCTTGTGGAACCCAAATGGAAAGAAGACGGATTTTATCTTTAACATATATAACAAAAATGCCTTGATTAATAAGTAATCTACCTATATGGTGACATGAATGTGAATGCAAGATGAGCATTCGTTATCAACGTTTTTGCCCCGTTTTCTTGATTTGGTCACAGTGGAAACAAAAATGTCGTTGCCGGTTGATTGATTAATTATAATTTATAGGAAATTCATGACATTGAAATGAATGACAATACAAACAAAAATAGAAACAAAAGCAGATAAGGATAAGGAAAAAATTATTTTCTCTAATAGAGCACTTGAAAATAACGTCTCCACCTTCCGTGTATGTTTTACTTCTATGGAAGAGGCAATGAAGTAGTGTGTATAAATAAAGCTCTTGGTTAAACCACTTGCAGTAAAAGTTTCTTTGTTTATTTAAGGGATAATGGTGCTTTACCCCCTGTAATATAGGTCATTTTCGGTTTTACATCCTGTAAAAAAAAAAAAATTTATTTACCCCTGTAAAATATTTTTGTTTTGATTTACCCCCTAATAGGTCATTCAAAAACCAGAATTTCTGAAGAAAAAAATAAAAAATTGGTTTTTGAATGACCTATTAGGGGGTAAATCAAAACAAAAATATTTTACAGGGGGTAAATCAAAAAAAATATTTTACAGGGTGTAAAACCGAAAATGACCTATATTACAGGGGGTAAAACACTATTAACCCTTTATTTAATTAACTGAGTGAAATTTTACTTGTGAACTTTCTTTTTTGAATACTTGTGAACTTTTTAATTGTAAGTATAAGGACTTCAACATAATCAGAAAAGTTTGAGTTCAATCTGACTGCATAATAAGATATACATAAGAAATATGTTTGTAACCATGCATCCTAGGTAGAATTCACCTTAATCAACTCCAATTTCAAGTAATCCCATGAAAACCTAATAGGAGAGGAATAAACTGTTGGTAAAGTTGGTTGTGATTCAAGTAGTTCTAGTTGTAAGAATAGGTTTAGAGTTGGGTGTCTATGAATACAAGTACATCAATGTAACTCTGATGATATGATTCTATTTGAGCTGAGGTATCACTCAAAGCTGAGTTTCCTTCCCTTTCACTCTTGTTTATTCAGACCTAATCCAGAAGATAAAACTCTGAAGCAGATATCATAAAAAGTTGCAATCTTAATAAAATAGTGTTGTCGAGTTTAATGCAAAATTATGAAAGATGTAAAGATAGTACTCGTAGTAATTTCACAAGTAATGAAGGTGAATGCCATTGAAACTCGTTATGTTGTAGTTGTTACAACTTGTCAAGGCCAAAAGTAAAACCACTTGATTATCATCCTTTTGATTATATGAACACAAAAAAGCAGAGGATGTTCCGGATATTAATCCCTTGATTATCACTGATTTACTGATGAGGAATTATTAAGTTTAAATGTAACAAGACAACCATAAGGAGGCAGGTTAAAATGGAAGAAGAAACACACAGAAGACATGATAGACAACAAACAAGGAAAAGATAAATGGATGTGAGGATATATGCGTGTTTGAGTTTTTTCTTGTGATTTGCTGTATAAAGAATCTTCACCGTTATGATTGTTTCTTTGTAGTTACATTTCTACTGTTTCATATGCAAATGGACAAATGCATTTAAGATGGATGTGCTCGTGGGGTGTGAAGAAGAGCATATATTCAAGATGGCAATATTAGCAAATGTGGTATGATTACATTTCACATGAATATCCAACTACCACTTTTATGTACTTCAACAATTTACATACCAAAAGAGCTAACTTGTTAGGCTGAGAAAGTGAGGTTTCCTACCAGTCTCAGATTCTACTGAACAAAAGGATATCTAGAAATGTAATATTCTCTTACACGAGACGCACCGTCCCTTGCCAGAATCCCCTCGAGATCACCAATGATTCTGGCCAACCATATCTCCAGATTTCGCTGTAGTTCTCTGAAGTTGTTCCGAATTGAGTCCATTGACCGTCTTGTGGTTAGTGTGATCTCACCTCTTAATTCATCCTTGTAATGGGTCTTCCCAACTTCAGTATGCAATGCCACAAGTTTTTGTGCAGTTTCAGATGCATCCTGTTGAAGCCGGAATGCTTCCAGTAAAAACTCTGTTTGAGTTTGGGTTCGAAATTCTGAACTGAGTGAGGGTTCGCACGGATCACTAGCCTGCTCGAAAAGAGAAAAGTCAGGCCCAGAACTGCAAATGGTGTCCCATAACGAGGAGACATATGCCATGTTTAAGTGAAAAAAACAAAAGGTAATGCCAATATAAGCAAGTTTGCAATGGAACCATTGTTTCGGGTAACTACAATTTGCAAGATAACAAATACAATAAACAAAAACAATATAACACGAGTTACTTACTATTCGTCTGCATAACTCGTCAATTTTTTCTGAAAGTGATTGATATCTCTTTGCTTGCTTCTTTATCGAGGATGATACCTTGGACGGAACATCCTTACCAATCTTATCCAGATTTAATAATTCCTGTTCAAGTAATTTAAGTTTAGAGGAAACTCCAGCTGAATCGCCATCTACCTTCCAGGGGGACTCCCTTCTGAGGGAAAAACAATTTACCCTTCATTTAGTTGGAGAATAATGGCAAATGTTACAAATGTTATCTGCATTTAGACTATCAAATATTTACCTTGCTACAAACTGTTTCGTATTATACATTGATTCAAGGGATTCATACTGTACATCCTGCAAGTGTAGTAAACATTTAAGATCAGAAACCAGCACCAACTTTTAGTTGACAATTAGTTGCATATATGATTTGCCTGGTAATTATAGAGACAGACTCTGACAACATTATGGTCTGCATTTCAGATGGAATAAATATTGTTGTGATTGTGTTGTGTTGAGTCAAATGACTTTAGGTCATAATGTTACATTGTTGAAACGGATCTCATTTGTAACACCATTTAAGATTTAAGGCATAAGAGCTCTTAGCTGCCTTCCAAAATTAAGTGCAATGTCATATAGTTGAAGGGTGTTGAATGGAGTTTGGTAAATATATGTTGCAATTTATATTTGGTTGGTTCTTCTCATCAAAGCCATCTTTCACAAACAAACAGTGTTCTAGGCAACGTATCACGGATCGTAAAATCCTATAAATGATCGTACAATTTCGGATTCAACCACATTTCTAGGGACATTCAAACCGAGAGAACAAGGAGTAAAGAAACCTAATTATTAACTACTCATTTTTCGCACTAGAGCCTGAGGAGAAAAATCATAGTTAAACAGAGAAAAAGACTACCACACCAATTATACAAAAGAGTTGTAAGTAGATAAAACTAATTACCCCCTGGTGGGTGATTTTTGAATTTTCTAATTCTTTACTGTGTGCTTTAAGTTTATTTAACCACTATTGAAGCAAAAACATGTATATTCCTAGTTCCAACCACATGCCCTTTGCAGTATAGCAAACAGGAAAAACATGCAAGAGACCAGTGTTAGCAAATAGCAAGCAAAGGGAAAGATATTCTCTATCTCAATAATACACCCTACCCTAACCAACAATAGTAGCAAGTTGCAACCATGTCACCGGCAGAGACAGTAAACAACCCGGAGAAGCATACCCTAGATTTCAGCACTAGATAACAACAGTGACTAGTGCCTGCTGAAAATTAAAGTGGACCAGGAAAGCAAAGCAATAGGGTACACATTGCTACAAGAGAAGGTGCAAAAACAGACAAATAACAAATGGATGTACATGGCTCCACCACTATGAACTTGAATGGTAAAAGGAACTAAACATGGCTTCCCAAGGACCCCAGTTGCCACAACAGATACATAAAAAAGTTGGGTCCAATTCTACCGTACCCAAGAAAAGGAATCTCCTAAAGTCAGTTACCTTGAAAATTGAGTAAAAAGCTGTGTGGTAAAAGAACATGAAAGAAAAAAGTTTACCCCTGAGCTACTTTTTACATGCACTACACAGTAAAGAAGTACTAGTATATGTTGCCAACCAATGTCTAGTACTAGTATACGTTGCCCACCAATGTCTAGTGTCTACACATACGCGATTACATTCAATCATTTTAATTTTCTTAAATTGTTATTGATGTCTACATATCAGTATCATGGCCGCCGGGTAACACCAACACCTTCAATCAAAGGTGTGTCTGATGTTTGACATGCGTCGATTATTACACAACACAACCAATTACATTCAATCACTTTCATTTTCTTAAACTATAAACTGTGTCTACTTATCAGTGTCTGTCATCGGACTTCATAGCATGTGTTTGCCATTACCATTATCAGCATATTATATTCATATAAAATTGTCATTTATCAACTACTTTTAGATTATTTTATCATATAAAATTGTCATATATAAACTGTACTTTTTGATAATATTAAAAAAAATCCTCAACTAACACTTTCTACTGTAATAGAGTTTCAATGATTGAACAAAAAAAGAGAATCAAATCAAATCCAAAAGGGTAACACATGGTAATTTAAAAAGTTGATAGTGATTTAACAAACCTGCCATAATGAAGCTTTCTCAGCCCAGAACTTAGAACCACCAGAAAACTCAGAATCAAACCCATTATTAGGAAGATGCTGATTATGCTGCTGCTGCTGTTGTTGTTGTTGTTGTTGATAGATAACATCAACTTCCTCAGCAGTGCTCCCCACCATATCTTCCCTACTCCCGCACCCACCCAATCCCTCCTCCTCCTGAAACCTTCTCGAAATAAAGCCAATCATCTCATCTCTCTCAACAACCTCACGCTCAAGATCCTCCACACGCGCCTTGGAATCTTCCACCACCGCTCTCAACCTCACGATCTCCTCCGACGCGGCGTCGATTCGCCGTAAGAGACGCTTCTCCTCATCGCGCCATGAGTTTCGATGTGAAGCGAAGATCTCGGCGACTCTTGCGTTTGCTTTGTAGTCTTCTTGTCGGCGAGATTTTAGCTGACGTAGCTCTTCTTGAGCACGAATGGTGCGTTGAGAATGTTCTCGAAGGTTTGTTGGAAGCAACGCTAAGAAGACAGAGAAGCTTAAACCTATGTAGGATGAAAATAGCTTCTTCATTTCTTCTTCTTGTTCTGCCATTGATGGTGATAGTATGAGAAAGAAAGGAGTGAAAGGGGGGTTTTGGTTTTTGTGGTGGGGGTGCAAAGAGTGAAATGAAAGAAAGGGAAAAGGAGTGTTTCTTTTTTGGTTGTGAGAAACAGAAAAGGGGGACAGTGACTGTTTGTCTGGTTTTGTAATGTGAAGTGGGTAGCTAGCTGGCTACGTCGTTTTAATGGGTCTGCTAATTACAAGATTGTTCTGTCTCTCACAACTAAACATATACTCCAGTTATGTTTGGTTCTGCTCATTTTGTTTGAAGAATGAAATTAGATGTGCTAGCTAATGTGTTTCATTTTATGTACAGTAAGCTTGTAGCTGTTCACCAAAATGACCGCCTTTGAGATGGAATCATTGGTTAACCCCACTACTAATACACTATTTCTTTGTTTTTGTACCAAGCGAAATGTGATTAGATAGATGACAAGTTTACAGCCCTAAAAACTATGACACATGGTGTTATCACAAACACGGTTTAAAATAAAAGGGTTAAATATATTTTTTTAAAGAAAAAGGGTTAAATATATGTTTACCTAATGTGAGCCATTTTTGGTTGAGTTTCGAAGGTCATGAGACTATACAAAAACGTAGATGTAGTATGTTGATGGTGTAATTTTGATAACGCTTTTATAATTATTTTTCATTTAATTTTTTCAGCTAGTTTTAATTAATTAACAATTATTTTAAGAAAACGATTACATTTTAAAATCAAATTACAAAAAAGAACAGCACCTAAATAGAATAAAAATCATATCTTCGTCATTAACGTTAAACAAGGTTTATCTAGATCTTCATCATCTCAACTTAAATCATCATCTAAACTCGTTCAATAAACATCATCAACAAATAATCTTCATCATAAACCTTCATGGCACATTGTTTTAACAAATAATCTTCTAAGTGTCAACAACAACACAATTCTTTAACATAAATAAAATGAAGCAACAATGATTCACACAACTTCCATCAAAGAGTGCAAGGCCTTAAAGAGTAGAAAACACGTCAACAACAAGACAATGACGACAATAGTGCAAAGACAACAGTGCAACAACAATACGTCAACAATAGCGCGACTACAACAACATGGATGCAGCAATAACAACGCATTAAACACAACAAGGCAACAACACAAAATAACACCAAATCACCGCAAAAACAATGCAAAAACACACCGCAACCCAAAATTTACATAGGGGTATGAGTAAATCCTATGATTAGTCAGCGATCGTGTAGTGTTATCTGTTGAATGTACGTCTTGTTTGTTTAGCATGAAGAGATCTCTCATAGAGTATATTCCTTTTTAGGATATTATCACTTCTAATAGTTTACTTATTGTTGACCCTATATTCTAAAATGGGTTAAGGACCCTTAGAATAGTGTTTAGGATTATATTGTGAGTAATAGCTCCTCCTCCTCCTTCTCGAAACTCGGTAATATTGCGTTTTGACTCTCAAAAAAGTTGGACTTGTTGTGCATATCGGTCCAATTTATTTTCACGAGGCTCGTGCCTTGGATTTTTTGTCCTAAGTTAAGTCTCGTAAAGTCTACATCGGTCCAACTTATGTTCACCTCTAATTATATGTGATGTCGTGAGTGAAAATATTAAAAATGTTTCTAATTACACCTCATGCATTCATGGTTACACTCCAAAATGATAAAATTACCATTAAATAAAATTTAATTTTCAAATTCATCCAGAAAACTAACGTCCCTTCCTTCTTTCCTCTTCCAAAACCCAGAAAAACACCTCTTCCTTTTTTCCTCTTCTAAAATCATACTTCTCCGATCAAGATTTTTTCCTTCGATGGAGAAGACTTGATTCTACTATAATTGAAATTGAGCGAAACAAAACTTAAAGGAAAAAAAAGACTTGCTTTAACGATGGAGAAAACTTGATTCTACTATAATCGGAATTGAGTGAAACGGAACTTAAAGGAAAAAAATACTTGCTTTAACGATAGAGAAAACTTGATTCTACTGTAATTTAATCTTAAACTCAATTTAAGTAGGTCATGTAAACTTATATTAAGTAGTAGGTAATGTAAACTGAATTTAAGTGTACATATTAAAAGTTAATTTTTGTTTTAAACTCTTCAACCTTGTTTAATGATTCTACGTAATTTTATTTTAAGTATGTACATGTAAATTCAGTTTAAGTACGTTATGTAAACTAAGTTTACATGTACCTGCTTAAACTGAACTTAAGTTAACCTCAACAATCTTAATAAATGTTGATGTGTGCGTGCTGCACCATCAAATAACTGTCGTTGTAGAGTTCATAACATATCAATGATGAACAACAGGAAAAAAATAGAAACTCTAGTATCATTTAACAAAAAGAAGAAATTCACATACTTATATGCAATAGAGTATAGATGAAAGATGTTTTGATTCACTCTTTAATCTTTTATAGATATTGATTGAACATCCATGATTGTTCGTGGGTGAAAGAGGGTGAAATTTTACAGTAACAATGAATGAAATCAAGGTTTTAAGAAAATTTATATAAAAGGTCAATTTTAGTATTATTGTAAAATTTTAAGTAAATTTAGGTGTAACCATAAATAAACGGGGTGTGAGTAGAAAAATTCAAAAATTAACTTAAAAAAATATAAAAGATAGCTCTCATCATTTTGCATCAGACATTTCACCATCTTCTTTTTTATCTCACTCTCTCTTCCCTAATTAATTTTCCCCAAATACACCGAGATAATCCATAAAAAAATGTCACCAAAAGAAAAAGAAAGATAAAAAAATATACAAATCATTTTCCACAAAAGATCCTATCTTAATTCCTAAAATCAAAATCACCTGGACTATCTTCATGAATGATATACTAAATAAAGATGAACATGATTACTAATGTGATATAGTTAATTTTTATAATAAATATTAAAATACAAAATGCGTGTCGTTAATGAAAAATACTTAATTTGTCTATTATACTAAGAACACCTCTCAGGTGCATATCGTGCTACCTTTTTTTTTATTTTATTTTTTTATATATATCGAACATTGCAGTGCTGATTTCAATTTTGTTTTATTTTTATTTTTTTTAAAAGGGAAATGCTCACAATGTCTTTAAGGCTCCGTTAAGACCCTTTAAATAGTAATTTTTTTATAAAAGTTTAGACATTGAAAATTGAATTACTTGACTTTTATATGGAATACTTTCTTATTTTAGAATCCTTAAAGAGTGTTCATTGTATTCGTTAGCAAGACTTCAAAAAATATATATTTTATTTTATACCGTAAACTACTATTTTGTTTCATTCCTCGTAATTGAAAAGTATATTTAATATGATATTTTTTAATTATGAAACACTTGAAGGTGAGAAAAACACAAGAAGGGGAGGTTGAATTGTGTTAGCTTTTTCTTCGTTTCTCCTACTGATGTCACAGTTCAGAAGCAGATAACAATCAGCTTCTGAAGTAGTGATCAGAGACTAAATGTGCAGCGGATAAAAACATAGTAAGAGAGAGAGAAGAAAGACACAAAGTAATTATACAGGTTCCTTCCACAAACCGGAAGTAGTCCTGTCCCCCTTGCACTTCCAAGGAGATTTCACTAACAATGTAATCTCAAATTACAAGTACACAAGCACACAAGCAAGAGATTTCCTATGCTCAAGCACACAAGCAAGAGACTTTCCTATGCTCTAGTACAACTACAAGAGACTTACAAATGCTCAAGCACACAAGCAAGAGACTTACAATCAAACAAA
>Ga0315914_1006132_pt1 | contig 17172 bp, 11 predicted proteins | sample MpolenodulesMG_FD_203920 | JGI IMG/M metagenome (GOLD analysis project Ga0315914, IMG submission 203920) | Medicago polymorpha root nodule microbial communities from Los Angeles, California, United States - elongated nodules | ecosystem: Host-associated > Plants > Roots > Nodule | place: USA...
GCTCTCCTTCCACCTTCACATTTTCTTCTCAATTTGGGAAGCTTGTATTTTGTGGGTCTCATAGTTTTTCTTTTCATGTTTGTTACTCATCACATAATTTTTTTTCTCCTTATTTCCTATGATGCTTCTTTTTTGAAAGATACTTTTTTTTTCAAAACCAAATAGTGGAAAATTTTCTTTCTGCGTGTATTCTTTCCTCTAATGCTAAAACAATAATGCAGTAGCAACAATTAAAACATTGATTGTGTCAAAAAATGCAACATAAAAATAACAGGAACGAATTTATATTCAAATTGATTATAGAGTTCGGTCCAAAAATGAAGACCTACATCTCTAGGAGAGACAAGCTCCTCCACTATCAATCGAGAAATTCGAATCATGCTACAAGCAGAGATATACCCGTTGGTACCTCAATCGGCGACACCTTATCCTCTTTCGGCTCCATTTCGTGTCCTAGAGCAGCGCATGGTTCCGACTCCACATGGATATCAATAGGAATTCTTAGTCCAATAGAAGCTACTTGGGAAACACGGCAGGACATGGAGTTATATATAGCTTATCCCTCTTTTGATCTTGAGGACAAGATCCCTTTCATCCCAGGTAGTAATGAAATGAATGTGGAAAGCCAACCAAATGCAAATTGCTTCTAGACGAAAGAATAATTCTTTTCTAGTGAATCTTAGGGTTTCCTACATTTCAGGAAGTTAATTTCTAAATTTCTAAATTTTTAATCTTAATGGTCTGGTCCTTTTTTATTATGATTAACATGAAGCATAATATCTACTGCAAGAAGAATTTAATTAAATTTGATATATGTGCATCTAGGTCGTCCCTGTGAAATTAGAGGCCTGACTCTTTTAGTAAAATTAGGCCCCTAAAAAAATACAATCATTTTAGAAGAGAAAAAAAAACTATAATGTTTTTTTATTTTATTTTTTTAGAGAATAATTATATGTTTGTTGTTAGAACTTTGCAATTTTATACGACAAGTATATGCCAAAAATTACGAGTGCTATAAAAAAACAAAAAAAAATTAGGCCCAAAAGAGATCACATCATGCTGGAAAAAAAAATGAAAAACTGCTATATCACAAGAAAGATTTGCCACTGGGACGCGCCTTCAGTTTTATTTGTGCTACGATGCTATGCGTATATATTATATTTTCAGTGCATTATGTGTTAAAAAATAATAATTGGGCCCCAAAATTGGGGAGGCCCAACTCTATAGAGTTGTTTGCACCTCCCCAGGAACGGCCCTGTGTGCATCCATATTGACCAAATTGTACCGTCATATAAGTTATGAAACTCCTACGCAGTTATGATCCTTCCTAAGTTGCATAATTGACCAAAACAAAATATTCTACCTTTTTTTTATGTTCAAGAAAAATATTCTACCTTTTTTATAGGCAAAATCAACTTTTAAGAAAAAATTTCTTAAAAAAAAAAAAACTTTTTAAGAAAATTTGAAAACAGACCAACAAAATATGTGCTAGAGTTTCTGGAATAGGAACTTCATTTGATACCATAAATCATCTTGAAAATGCATTTACTAATACAAATGAAAAAAACAAAGCTAGAAAGAAAGAAAAAAAAAAGGAAGCTCATTTTATAATAGGTCATTGAAAAGGATAAATCCTTACAATGGGGCTATATCAAATGTTAAAATCAAGTAAAAAGATGAAACATAGAATTTAAAATTAAGAATTTTGTTTTTTATCTAACACATTTTGCTCATTTTCAACCAAACTTTTGAAAATGTCCATGCGTAAGTTAACTCGCGCTAGTGTAAACCTTTGTGTGAGTTAACTCACGCAGGGGCATTATGGAAATTTTAGTTGGGAACGAACAAAAACAGTTGGGTGAAGAGCATAATTCTAAAACTAAAGTATAGAAAAGTCTCTATTAAGTCTGATATGCAAAGTTGTATTAGCTATTTGGCTTAAACGCACTTTTCACTTTCTAAGTTTGCAAAAGTTGCGATTTTGGCCCCCTTTTAAAAAATGGCAAAATTGACCCTCCATGTTAACCTCCTTTTGGAAAACCTCAATTTTGACCTAGTCAACCATACATGTCATGCCACCTGTGTATTTCTTGATTTTTTTTATTCCACGCGTATAATTAGTTAATTAAAAATAACAAAAATTAGCAAAAAAAAAAGGACAGGCACGTGCTTCCCTCTTCTGTCATCTTTACACCAAAGTTTTTTCTGGGTAGCCTTGGCAGATCAAGAAGTTTTTTTTATCACCATCAAACAAACCAATACCACTTTTCATTTGATTTCAAATTCAACTATGTAAAATTGAATACGTTTCCATCTTATTGAGAATTACATGTCACAAATAAACTGGAACTCTTCTGACCAAAACCCTTGTTCATGGAACGGAATCACTTGCAAAGACAAAACCGTTGTTTCCATTAATATCCCAAAAAGAAAACTTCATGGTTCTCTTCCTAAATGTACTTTTACCCATGTAATTTGAGAGAATTTCGGTTTCTTAAATTACAAGGTTTAAAAGCAAAAAACAACCGGAATTCTTTCAAATGGTATAGTATAAAAGTGCATTTAACCATCTATTTTTTTACCTTTACCTACTTTTATTATCTAAAAACTTGTTTATTATTATAACGAATTTATGTTCATTTAAAAGCATTCATAATCAAAAAACTAACATCTCCTAATTAAATTGCTTGAGGAGTTTTGGTATATTACCATCATAGGTTTACTTCAAATTCTAACTCCTTTTTTTGACACAACGATTTCTAACTTCTAAGAGAAACTGTAGTCAAAGATGCCTCATGGGATGCTTGAAGTTATTCTTACTAGTGCATAAGGTCTTCATAATAGTGATTTTCTAAGTGAGTAATACTACTTCAATGGTTGATGATATATTATTATTTTATGCTCTAAATTTGTTGATTGAAACATGAGTATGTGTATATGCAAATATTTCTGTTTCATAGAAATTCAAAGTATGATTTATAGTTTTTTGGGTTAAGTATATCAACAAGGCCTTTTTCTTTCTAGAATTCCATCATATAGTATTAAAAATTGTGGATGATAGTAATCAATGCAAAGGGTTTGATTTTATATATCATTTTTTATGAGCAGAGAAAATGGATCCTTATGTGATCCTCACTTATCGATCACAGGAGCATAGAAGTAGTGTGGCTAAAGGTATGTTTCAATTATGGATTTATTTTTTAGGTTATGTATTTATTTTTTTCATTCCAAAACTGTCCCATTATTTTTCAATTGCTTTTCGGTACAAATACTTGAAATTAAAAAGTAGATTAAAATGAATTGGCAATTTTGTAAATAAAAGTAAGTTTTTATCAAATTAAACATCCATTAATCTCTCTTGAAATAAATGCAATATATCAAGATTAACATGTGCTATGTCTCATAGGTTCAGGATCTCATCCTCACTGGAATGAGATCTTCCTTTTCACAATTTCAGATAATATGAAGCCCGGATACGTAGTATGGATACGAGTACGATACGATACGGATACGCAAAATTTTTAAAATTAGGATACGATACGGCTAAGATATGTTAATAAAATATTTATAATAAAATTTATATGCATGTAAAATACTTAAAAAAACATTGATTACTCTTCAATACAGTATAACTGTAAAAGTCACAATTTACAAAAATACATGTGATCAAAATAAAAAATGAAAAAGTTTTCATATAAATCATTTTCAATTTTCATTCATATGTTAGATTATCTCCTCTCTCGTTACTTTCATCCACCAAAAACGTAATTTTTAATTGGTTATCGAAAAACAATTATAGTGATTCATATCTTTAATTGAATCATATACATCTCCATTGAATTTTCACAACACAGTCTCATTTTTTTTACACTTCATGTTTTTCCAGGATACGTCTCTGTGAAGTATCTTATAAGTATATGTGTGTATCTGTTGAGTATCTTATAAGTATCCGATAAAATATTGATTTAAAATTAAAATAATTAATTCTGATACTCTATGGGTACGTATCCGAGAGTATCCGCTGAGTATCGATATCCAATACATATCCGATACGGACACGTCTCCATTTTGGAGTATCCGAGCTTCATAGATAGTTATACACTTCATCTGAGACTAATGGATGAAGATACATATACCAAGGATGATTTCCTTGGGGAGGCAATGTGAGTAACTAATTAAATAAAAGTATCTTCATGTTCAAAATAAAGTTGTATGATGTGTTTTTTATTTTTTTCTTTAAGAAACTTCCAAGATTAATTATTACAAATCTTTTAAATAATTTTTATTTAGAAAAAAAATGAAAGGGGGCTTAAATCATTTTTCCACGTTTGAGTAAAAACTTATTGTTAAAAATTTACATTTTCTTAGCTTGGATTAGTGGTAAGACTGTACGGGATATGATTAGGAATGACAATATTGAAATGAGTTGGGTAGCACTTATAGTAAAAAGATGGTAGAAAATAGACTTAGGTGATTTGAGCATGTAAAGAGAAGACTTCTAGATGTCCTACTACGTAGAGTAGATCGAAGGGAGGGAAGTCGGATTAAGAGGTAGATGAAGATTATAAGAGAAACTATTATGAAAGATTTAGGGGTTAATGAGTTTGATTCAAATGTGATTTATGATAGAACACTTGGTGTAATTCGATTCATATAAACGACCCTAGTTACTGGGATAAGCTTGAGATAATAACCATTTTAAAGTTTTCTGCTTGTTTTATTGATAAACAAAATGGGGAAAGTCTTTGAAAAGAGAAACCACATGTGACTTAATTTTTTTTTTTATAAAATTTATATTAATTTGTGATACATATACAGAATCCATTTAGAACAAGTGTTTGTTGATGGGAGCATTGCAGAAACTTCTTATAGTGTTGTGAAGGAGAAGAATTACTGCGGGGAGGTTAAAGTGGCCCTCACTTTTAGGCCAGTGGTAAATTTGTCTATGTCATCATAATAACTAGCTTTCCTTCAGAACTCGATTTATAAGAATGCGACCGATTAAAATGCAAATATAGCAAAAAGAAAAAAGAATTGTTGACAGTGGGATTTGAACCCACGCCCTTTCGGACCAGAACCTTAATCTGGCGCCTTAGACCAACTCGGCCATATCAACTTGTTGATGTTATTTCGCGTTACATTTATAAATACATTGACATGTTTGGTAAAATGATTTTTATAGCTTTTGAAGAAAACCTAATGTATAATTCATGTGTTTTTTCAATCGGATTAATGAAAATATTTTTTACATTTTTTTGTTAAAAAGATAATCTTTCAAATATTTATTCCAAATTGACCTTAATTTTTAAGGATAAATATGTTTTTAATCCTACAAAATCACAAGTTGTTAAGTATAGTCCATATAAAATTTTAATAGTAATTTTAGTCCTTATAATATTTTAGTTTGTTAGAGTAATCTCCATTTAAAAACTTTTTACAAAAATGTAACTTTTAGTCTTCCAAAATTGTCCTTATAAATACAAATAGGGACTAAAATTGAATTAATTTTTTTTATAAAACTAAACTTAAAAGGTTAGAATTTTGTAGGGATTAAAACATAATTTAAGCAAATTTTTATTATAATCAATAACAATTCAACCTTAAAAACATAAAAGTAGTATAAAATCAAAGAAAAATTGTATATGGACACTTAAACGCCGATTGTATATCTTTGAGGAAAATAGTCTATAGACCGTTAAACATCTATCGTACATCTTTGAGTAAAAAATATCTAAAAAAATATTTAAGTAAAATAATTTAGGGGACTTTTGTCAACAAAACAAGAATCTATTGACACTTAGACAACCATTGTATTGCTCCAATGAGGAATGCTAGGGACATCTCTTTTCAACACTCTCTTCAACACTTATTCTCTTATTGGATATAACCAATGTATGACCCACCACTTTAAGTGAAACTCATTTCCAAAGTTTGAGACCCACCATAATTTAAGCCAATTAAAAAGTGAGTGTTGGAGAGAGTGCTGAAAATCAGTCTCCCACAATTTGTTTTTAGGACTTGATCAAGCTTGACCCGAACTGAAAGTCCACGCTGCAATTTTGCCTTTATATGATTTTCTCTCTCATTTAAAAATATTCTTTAATTGATGAAGGATGATGAAGAGTTTGAATTCATGTTTATGTTAAAAAAAAATTAGAAATTTTTAAAATATTATAAATTATTCTGTAAAATTTATTCAAAAATATGAATTCTACATGTGAGTTTATTTTAAAGAAAAGATCAAAAGTAAGGGAAATATTAATGAGTTTCCTTGGGACACTCTTTAAGAACCATTAATAGTAAGTTTTTATGAAAAACTGTATAATCAATGCATTGAAATTTGTAACATTTGATTTTTTTAAAAATATTTTTTAAATTTGGGATCCTTACCGAATGTCCGGAGGCACTCGTTAACGAGACCAAAAGTAAAGATGAACAACTTTTTGGATTAAAAGTTAATGAAATTTTTTAGAATGACTAAGTGAAAAATTAACATATTTATCCGAACCAAAAACACATTTAATTTAACCTTATTTTCTACAGGTGCCTAACTGTCTCCACCGCGTTGATTGAGCTAATTCCTGGCCGCCGCCGTTATTTCACTTCGCACCACCGTCTCCTTCTCTTTCATTTCAACAAAACAATGGGTGGTGGCACCGGTGCACCCTTTTCAAACCACCCAATATCACAACAATCCCTCAACTCCCTCTTCGATCTTTCCAACTCCACCACCTTACAAACCTCCTTAGAAACTCTCATTGAATCTTCCAAATTCCCTTCCAATCGTTCCCTCTTCGCTTACAAAAAAATCCTCCCCACAATCCTCACCATACTCCACTCACCACCATCGCTTCATATTCTATCTCTCTGTTTCAAGCTTCTCAGAAACCTATGTGCTGGTGAAATTCTTAACCAGAATATGTTTCTTGAGAATGACGGTGTTTTTATCGTTGTTTCGAGTATTTTGAGGTCAGAGGTTGTTGGTTCTGATCATATGTTGGTTAGGTGGGGTTTGCAGGTTTTGGCAAATGTTTGTTTGGCTGGGAAGGAACATCAGAAGGCTGTTTGGGATGAGATGTTTCCAGCTGGTTTTTTGTCGGTTGCGAGAATTGGAAAGAAGGAGGTTAATGATCCATTGTGTATGGTGATTTATACTTGTTGTGATGGAAATGATCAATGGTTTGGTGAGGTTTGTAGTGATGGTGGTTGGAATGTTTTGGTGGAAATTGTTAGAACTGCTTCTTCTGGTTAGTTTGTGGTTTATGTTTATGTTTTTGTGGTTTTCTATGTTTGTTTCATCAATGTTGTGGTCTTGGATCATTCTTATGTTGTAGTATGTTTTTATTTATTTATTCATATATGTAGAGTCTGAATTATGGCGATGTTGTATGCGGTCAAGAACCAACACGAGAATAAAATAAGTCTAGCGGAGATGAGGATGTTGCATTGTGTGTATGGTAAGACTAGATAGGGTAGGATTAGAATTGACGATATTAGGGCAAGAGTTGGGGTAGCACCTATAGTAGAAAAATGGTGGAAATTAGACTGAGGTGGTCTGGGCCTGCAGAGAGAAGATCTTTAGATTTTGTAGTAAGATGAGCAGATCAAATGAAGGATAGTCAAATCAGTAGAGGTAGAGGAAGACCTAGAAAAACTATAAGAGAAACTATCAAGAAAGATTTAGGGATTAATGAGTTGGACCGAAACATGGATTATGGCGTAATTTAATCCATGTAGCCGACCCCCACTTAGTGGGATAAGGCTTGGTTGTTGTTCTTTTATATGTAGAGTCTGAATTCTAACTAAATCTTTGATTTGGTAAAAAAAAACTAAATCCTTGATTGTAGAGTCCAATACATGTGTTCTAGGCTTATTTCCATGACTAAATGGAAAATCTCTTTAGGTTTAACTTTGCTGATTTAGAAGCCTCTTCATCTTGTTCCTTAATTAAAACGGTTAATTCTGAATTCTTGGCATTCTTTGAAAATTCTGAGTTGGATCATTGTTGTGACCATTTTTTATTATCAACTTCAATGTATGCCTTGAAAACAGTGACACATAAAATTGAGAGGAGTACCAAAATTAGGAAAAGTTTATGACCATATATGGATTTAGAAGAACTTTCTAAATTTTATAACCCAATAATGAAAACCAAGATTGAGGTATAAAATTCTTAAGCTTACTGTAAAATGAGGATAGACAGAGTATTTTCTTACAAGAAACCAAATATATAAAAGGAACAGTATGCTTCTGGTTAGTTTGTAGTTTGTTATGTTTTTTCTTGTGTATTTTTTTATGTTTGTTTCCTCTATGATGTCTTCTGGGGTCATTCTTATTTTGTAGCTATGATTTTATTTATGTATTTATTTGCTTTCCTTATCTATTGGTTTATTTTGCGCACTGTTTCTGTATTTTGCTATGCTGCCATGTTTTATGACATGAGTGTCATATTTGTTTCTTATGGTTTTTAAGTTGTAAAACTGACTTTTACTTCTTCAACTGAAACCAGCTAGTTTTGGCGAGGATTGGATAAAGTTGCTTCTTTCAAGAATATGCCTTGAAGACTCTGAATTGCCTGTACTTTTTTCTAAATTACGGTTTATGGATATTCCTGACGGTGAAGACACCAAGACAAAAGATGATCAGTTTACATCTGAACAAGCGTATCTTCTGCAAATCATATCGGAAATTTTGAACGAGCGAATCGGAGATGTTACTATTTCTCTGGATGTTGCATCGTTTGTTTATGGAATATTCAAGAAATCTATTGGGGTTCTTGAGCATGCAGTTAGAGGCAAGTCTGGTCTTCCCAGTGGCATTACTGAAGTTGATGTTCTTGGCTACTCCCTTACTATGTTGAGGGACATCTGTGCTCATGATAGTGTGAGAGGTAATGCAGAGGATACAGAAGTTGTTGATAAGTTATTGTCATATGGCCTCATTGAGTTGGTTTTTATTCTGCTTGGGGACCTTGAACCTCCAGCAATAATCAGGAAAGGAATGAAACATTCTGAGAATCAAGACGGTGCTAGTTCTTCCTCAAAACCATGTCCTTACAAGGGCTTTAGGAGAGACATAGTTGCACTTATTGGCAATTGTGTGTATAGAAGGAAGCATGTACAAGATGAAATCAGGAGTAGGAATGGAATTTTACTGCTATTGCAGCAGTGTGTTACTGATGAAGATAATCCTTACCTGAGAGAATGGGGCGTATGGTGTGTTAGGAATATGTTGGAGGGCAATGAGGAAAATCAAAAGGAAATTTCTGAATTGCAGCTGCAGGGATCTGCTGATGTGCCTGAAATTTCTGCACTTGGTCTACGAGTGGAAATTGATCAGAAAACTCGGCGCGCTAAGCTTGTAAATGTGAGTGGAAATTAATTAGAAGACTCGGTGCCCTAAGCTTGCAAATGCCCCATGAAATAATACTATAACTTGATTTTATGAATTCAACAAGGAGTTCAAGTTCATATTTTAGATATTAAACACCCTCTTGCCAATAATGACTGTTTCTCACTTCTTGTGGAGTTTGTTTCTTTTTTGCTCTTTGTAATGGTTCGTTGTGTTTTTTTTTTCTTCCTATGCCATATGGAATGGAACCACGATTTTGATTGTTTGGACCTGAGTTGGTATGTTTTCATCTTAAGCCTCCACTTGTTAAACAGGCTGGTGCTTATTGTATTGTGAGTTGTGACCTCAATTGAATGTTTTTCGCGTTGCAATTGATGTTAGGCAACTTGCAAATTTAACTTTCATTCTGGTTTTCTGTTTATTGTAATTTTTGTCTCTAAATTTTCATTTTTTTTCTTAATGATGAATGCTTTCGTGTATGCAAAATCTTAATGCCTGATACTCAATCAGGTGCCCAGCATAAAGCAATAGTTGTGCATAGATAGTTGATAATTTAAATAGGATGGTTTCAACTTTCAAGGATGTTAGGTGAAATATATGGAGGTCATGAGCATGGAACACTTTCTGTTTTTTAAAATCACTTTCTCTAAGTAGCTTTTGCATTGTTTCACGATCTCAGCATCTTGTTTTCTGTCCCTTGTTAATCTCACTAGCCTAATATTTTAGGTGTTATGAACTCAAAAACTTTGCTTAAAGCCTTAAACTATATGTTACTGGAGTCAGAATGTGCTTAGGAAAACTGGATCAAAAAGTGTCCTATGTGTGCATATTCAAAGATAACTTCTTTGTTAGGTTCTGATTTTTCTGAGACACAGCCTTTGATTGTCAGATCTATATACCACTTCAAACTCCTAATGCAAGTGCCAATTAGTGCCAATTTGTAAGGAAGGAAAATACCAAGAAGGGTTCTATAAATGGCTAAAGTAATTTCAATTGGAATCCACACGAACATGCAGAAAGTTGCTGAGGGTGTAGGCAAGAATGCTAGTCTTCCATCATGAAATACTAATGGCTCTGGATATTTGTACCTTGGCATCACTGAGTTTTGACTATTTTTTCCTTCACTGTTCATCACATAAGCTTCCTGTCATAATCATGCATCTAGAATTAGACATAACACATCAACATGATCTAAAACAGATGTACTTCATTTTTGTTGTCAGGTTAATATTTGTTTGTTAGTTCATTTACTAACATTTCAAGTTCAACACATCTTTTGATTATTAAATCTTGCTTCACGATTGCAATCTAGCCCAATTTTCACATTGCAACTCCATGAGTACTTAGCTGATAATCAAAGTTAGAATAGTTGTTTATCAGGTACCTTTTGCAGTATGTCTTGAGTCTTGACTTATATTCAAATTCAAGGTGCCTACATTAATTAATTTGGATTTTCTATATGGAATTGCTCATTTTGTATGCACATGAAGTAGAAATGGGAGAGGGAAAGGTTGGTGAAACAGAAGCAACGTGCGGATATGTTAGAAGAGCATGTTATTTATTTTTGGACAATTTACTTGTTAATGAATAACAAGGAAATTCTTTTCCCTTCAAATCCTTATGAGGTGCTAGTATTTAACTATGAGCAAGCTGAATTGACTTCTGTCTTGAGACCAAAGTAATTTTGAAGCCTGACAAGCTGAATTGTGTGAAAGTATTCTTAATGGTCTTTACTGCACAAATCAAAGCGCTAAGTTAGAAAAATTCATATATTTGATGATTGAATGATTGAAGTATGACAACTTAAGTTGGACTGGGCACAGTGCCAGATCTTGCCCAAAATATTGGGGGAGCACCAAATATTAACTAAAATATTATAATTGAAATCCAAAAAATGTCACCACACAACAACTCCAACACAAAATTAAAGTTCAATTATACTATCTACCAACTAGTACAAATATCATTTCTCGTGGAAAAATAGTTAATATGAAAGACACAATCTCTAAAAACATAGAACATAACCTTTCCAAATTGGCAAGGAAACTACACTGTCATATAATCATGTCATACTTGTAGCACCATGAATTACAAAACAAGTAGCATTCCACATTAAGTATTAACTATATATACACAAAAACAACACTTTTTATAGGAAAAGTTTGCTTGTATAATAATCAAGAATCGGTCTGTAGTTTTGTGAGTTAATCCTACGAAAGGAAAAAGAATAACCTGTAAAGGTATTTGACTATACACTATGTGTTTCTGTAACTATCAACCATTTCAAAATTTTCTATTTTTTAATTTACATCTCATCCTAATGGCTAGTAGAATGTGACAAACTCAAAGTAATCATCAGTTCCTCAAATGGTAAGATTCTCCTTCATGGCAAGAAAAGATCCAACAATTTTTCCTCCGACATCAGGGAACTCTTCATGACCGGGAAGTGATCTGACTTTCCCCTTTCGATCAACGTCTACAGGGTACTTTAGTAGATGCCCTCTCATCTCAGTCACATCATTTGCTGCAAATTGCTTCCAGTTCATTTCACCAATTGCTCTAACCTTTCGCACGCATTCAAGGCTCTCAGGTTGCAAGAAGCAGTCATCAATTGTTCCAGTATGTTCTGCCCAAAGTGACATCCTATATCCATGGATCTACATAGTATAGTTCACAAAGAATTTCTGTCAGATTATAGTACATGTTAGATGGATTCAAACTTCAAAATATATATGCAGAAAAATAAAAATAAAAATCAAAGAGATGCCAATGAAAACTATAAGGCCAAATCTTTAAGAATGATTTAGAGGTAAATGGTCTGTCTTTAGAACAAATACACAACATGATTTTATGGTATTGATTGATTTATGTAGTGGATTCCACCTAATTGAGAAAATTTTGGTGGGTTGTTATTGTTTTTGTACCATATGCCTTATCTCTCAAGAAGAGAATATTGTCTGATTACAAATAAAAAGAGAATTAAGTGCATGGTTGTAAATATTAATTTTTATATAGTTATTGACCATTGCATGGTTATGCATATAAAACCTAATTCAAACTACAGAAAAAATAATTGTGATGATCGGTCTTTTTATTTCTGATTATTTCTGATGGTAGTAATTTGTCCTCTGCATTTAAGCATTGGTTTTGATGGCTGTGAGCTATATCACCCTAACTTGTTAACACTATTGGAACTTAATGAACGAAGATTCAAACTGGTATTTTCACATGACTAATAAATATTTAATGTTGTTTTGCAACTTCAACTTTTCTGCTTCAATGCCAAAAGTGAAACAAGAAATTGGTTGTTTAGCAAAGAAAGCGAATACTAGTTACCATCAATGTAAAACAATATTCTTACTTGTCCAAGTGGATTGGAATGTTTTCTTGCCCAGGTATGATGAGGTTGGTATGCTCCCATTGCAATCTCACTGTCCCTTGTTCCTTCCATAGAGCGTTGGTTAATGTTCGCTGAGCCCACTATCACATATTCATCATCAACTATCATGCCTTTTGAATGAACATATATCATGAAACGTCGACTATTTCGACTATTTGCCTGGAAAGAAAGCACCACCATACAAAACAATTACCAGTCGATTCACTCAATAGTAATGATTGTATGTCATGAAAAACAAAATCATGATTTCATAAAGAGCGTAAGGAATATTTTCTGGGGTGTTAGTGACATACTTGTGGACTATTTGCTGGGGGAGGATTTCCCGACACACTGATATTTTCGTAGATATTTATGGCCTCTCGATTACCAAGACAGAAAAAATTCAAATAGTCTTGCACAGAGAATGCTGCTTCAAGCCCAGCTTCAACCAAAGCCTTTGAAATTGTCTCATACATCATTTGCATTGTTTTGTTCTGCAAAAAATTTAAAAATAATTCCAGATTAACATATGCATTATTGACCAAGTACTGAGTAGCGGTAGCATAACCTCTCTTTGAAATTATGCAGCCAAAACAATTGAACAGTTAAGCCCTACCAATCATTTGACATGCCAAAAAGACAGTTTATGAAAATTAAGAGTCCAATTTCATTTTTCTTCCAAAATTCACAGTAGTTTGGGATGATGACATAATAATAATAATTAAATGCCAAACAATTCAAAATTCAATCAAATCCTTGCCAAGTTTTTTATATTCATATTGGGATTCAATTTGAACCGTACCTGCCAGAATAGTATCCTTTGTGTGGCAGCACCCGTTGGAACACCTTCTGGCCACATTGGAATTACTATATAAACTGCAAACCTCTCATTTGCTTTAATCTTTTCCGCAATCTTTAGAGCAATTTCCATTGGAATTAAATTATTAGCGCCTGCCAAAACAGAATCTAGCATAAATTAAACATATTGGATACAGGCTTTGGGTTATGTATTCATACCAAAGCTCATATACTTTTAAAAATATTAGTATAGTACCAGATGTAAATAGTGAAATATAAGCAGTTTTTGTATGCAAAAAAGAGGAGTATCATACCAAGGTCTTTATGTTGACTCCAATTGTAAGAAGAGCCGATGAAATATTGATTCTCTATATAAATGTAATGCTGTGCAGCACGAATAGCCTTCACGTATGCTGTATGTATGCTCATGTCAATCAGCACGTTCTTCCCACATACAAGGTTCTGCAAATATCCAATAACAAATTACCTTCTCATACACAAGTTGGTTGATGTTTGATGAATTGAAATCAAACGCGAATAAGAAAAATTGAAGCAAAAAGCTTTTGTTTACCTTGCCAGTCGCCTCTCTTGGGTCTTTTGGAAATCCCTTAACAGAACTTGAATCAATTGAGCGAAATATCTACATTGCAAAGTAAAAATAATCAATAATTTCTTTTTCGAGAAAAAAAAGAGGAAATAATACTTCTAGAAAATCAAAATATCTATAGAGTATGAAATAGGTAATTACCTGAACATGCCATGATTCAGGATCATTCTCACCACTAGGAGTGTCATTAATGCCAATAACATCTGGAATTCTTTCCAGTCTGAGTAAAGCATCATCATATGAAATTTTCAACTTCTTTATCCCCTGTGGTTTTGAAGCTTTTAACCAGCGCTCCTCAAAGTTAGTTAAGACATCATAAGCTGCCGGACCATCAATTTTAGTATGCAAATCATGCCATGGCTCCCTTGGACAACCACCAGTGTTACCCTGTTATGAAAAATAACTTGTATCAGCAGAATAATTGGTCTTCTTTCTCTGCTTACTGGTTCCACGATACAGATTTAACCATGATTTTATTTTATTTTTTGAGGGAGGGAGGCTTTAAGCATGATTTAAATTGCATTTAGATGTACAATTTCGGACAGGTGAATATAAATAATTTTTTTATAATAGGGTTAAAATCTCATAGCAGTAGTAGTTTTTTTAATTCAATGCGCGTAAGACTAACTCATACAACAACATATACTCAAAAAATCTCTTTAATCTGCCCCACATAAGAATGCAATAATCATATTATTCTTTATGCTTTAACTTCCTCAGGAGCTACTAAAACTTAGAATCATTTATTTTTTTGCTATTTTTTCATAAGTTATTCCATCAATACCTAGTTTACCAGATAATCAGATGGATAACTGTAATTAGTTTTGATCTTGCTACAATGTGGAGTCTGAAATAAGAGATTACCGTGAAAGTTGGGTTGTGGTAATCATCCTTATGTATTGTTTGTAATGTCTTAAAGAGAGGATGCTGGGGAGTATCGTATCGGCCATCACATAAATCAAGTCCACCAACAAATGCTACAATTTTTCTTCTGTTATTTCCAGCATCAGCATCCACAATTACAGTTTTCTGATGATGTGTATATATAGTTCCAACTTCCTGACAAGAAGACAGAGAAATTAAATGTTGGACTTTGAAACCAAAACTGTAGAAATATTAGACATAGTGTACATGTACATAAATGCATGAACACATATTTATGTTAATGTAAACTTAGAAGTTAGAGTTTATAACTAAATGTATACTCTTAAGTATTAGACATAGTGTACACATCCATGAGTGCATGAACACACATTTATACATGATGAGCATATGCAACTGCCAAATATAAATGATAATTTACAAGTTTAAATCCCAATAATGCAAGGTTTTAAAGAATAATTGAATAATAAAAACCAGCATTTCATCAAAATTTGTTGAGAATTGAGCATGATTAATAATATATATTTAAATTAGTAAAAAAGTTGTCAAATCTAACCCTTTGCTTGACCCAGCTATGTCGTTTTCCAGCACTACGAGGACAAAGCAGCACATGAACTGATGAGTGCTTGAAAAACCGCCTAGTTTCCTCATCATGAGTTGCCATCACACCATCCTTAATGTATAGCCAAAGATTTTCACATAATTAGAACTAAAAGAGAAAATCATAAATAGTATACTTGTGTTAAAAAAAAAACTAAAAGAAGCAATCAATCGCATAGATCTTACACAAAATAAAGTAAACGTTAGTTGACACACAGAAACATTAGTTGATACAAGAATGGAATTGCTTGTTCACTTATTTTTCTCCATTACCAATTAGATAAGGGCAAGAACAAGTGAATTGTTATGTTTATGAATATTACAAGCCAAAGTTATAAAATGTCTCAAGTCTAAACGTGAACAGGTTTTCAAGATATCGAGCTCAGGTATAGTAAGGACAGCCGTCGATAAGATAAACAAAGTTCAAAAAGAGATAAATAATGTACTGGTGACGACAACGTGAAGCAAAGACGAGCACACTGCATGAAATTGGCAATCAAATCCTACCAGCCATTCCAAGCACAGAAATGAAAGCATATATAACAAAAAAATTGCACGACTTACTGTTTTATAACCCAAAATACTTCTTGATGTAGGATCATCCCAAATAAGGAGAAGCACTCTTACTCCTTCTTGTGACTTTGTCTTCAGAAGATCACCTAAGGTATAATCGGAACTGTAGCCGGCATCCCTTATCAACCTAACTTTGTGCCACACCGACCATCCTGTAATATATATCAAGCGGCGAGCTTGACTTATGGCATCAAATATGTCATGCCAACACTTTCCATGCACATAAAACATCCCACTATCAAGCAACACATTAGGGAGGCTACCATCTGGAACATGAGCATCTTGATATAGAGTAACATTTCCCCCTTTCCTCAAAGGAAAATAAGTGGCAGGAACACCAATATATTCAGGCCCTGCTCCAACTCCTTGATGATAAAAGCTCAATTGCTCCATTGGGATGTACTGAATGGATAGGCTCAGCACAGCACCTTGCTTATAAGGCTTCCCATTATTATTCAGTATAGGGTAAGTTCCTTCAACTATTGCCCCTGAGTATATGTGTTCCACTGGAATCGCCACAATACCAATGAGCTGTGAACCCACAACATCACTGTCTTTAACCAAAAAGTGCACTTTAGCAGCGTTATGTGCAACAGGAACATAGAAGTGTTGACTCCAAACAGGGTTTTCAGAATTGCTAATCACAAAAGTCCTCCCAATTACCGCATTTGCCACTGAAATCGAAACATAAGGATCACTAGTAATCTTCTTATTCATTGTTCCTTCAATTTTATTGCTCACACTACCAGGTAATTTACCGAACATATCCCCCAGCGTTTTGTGGAACATGTCCATATTTGGAAGATTTTTGGCTTCATGAACCCATATATCTAAATTTCCATGAAGGAGCAAAAATCTCAAGGACCCTTTATTCTGAACCGGAACAATCTGCATGCTCTGACTATGCATTGATCCGTTAAACGAGCCAGAATAATCCGAAAGTCTACCTGAGTTCACCCGACTCGGGTACGACGACCCCCAA
>Ga0315914_1006135_pt1 | contig 17163 bp, 9 predicted proteins | sample MpolenodulesMG_FD_203920 | JGI IMG/M metagenome (GOLD analysis project Ga0315914, IMG submission 203920) | Medicago polymorpha root nodule microbial communities from Los Angeles, California, United States - elongated nodules | ecosystem: Host-associated > Plants > Roots > Nodule | place: USA...
GGTTTTGGTAGCATCAGATTTATGTCCAAAGGAGAATTAGAGTCTACAAAAAACTCAAACGTGCACCGAAGAAAGAAAAAGAAGTAACATATTATTTTTTTTTTATTTAAGTGGGGTGTGGTATTAGACTTAATTTATTTTTTTGAGGCCCATAGGTTTTGGAGGCCCGGCTTGGTTGAGCTGCTTGCGCACCCCCAAGGCCGGGCCTGCCAGCTCATGTTCATCGCTTATAGATTTACAGGCTAATTGTTCATTTGGCCAAACTAGGTAGGTCAGGGATGCATTATAACAGTAGAAGCTAGGGCACTATCTTTTTTGAAAAATTAAATAAATAAACATCTGTAGTAAATCCTGCAGTGGGAAAAGGCTTCTGTCTTTTTTCTGTTATTTCTACTGTAATTGTAGTAAGTCCTGCCAATTTGGGTGCAAAACTTTGAAAAACCTGAAGTTTTTGACCAGAAGCTATCCATTAAATTGTGGCCAAATGTAAAGCATGTGCTTCCCTTGGATTACATGAGCTTGAATTTGATACTTTGGTTTTCTTGTGAATTGACGTGCCTGCGTTATTCATTTAGTTTCTAACTTTCTATTTTGTACTTTATTTTCAAATAATTTTTTTTTTTGCTTGTGCTTGTCATTTGAACAACTAGGGAGTACTCGCTGATATCCTAGAACCAATTATGGGAAAAGGACTCATTCCTGCAGACCTAGAGACATGGAAGCAAAGGAGAAGAGGTGTGCGAACTTGATCTCTATTATCTTTCTGTCATTTCCCCCCTTTTATTCTCCTTCACTCTACATCTGATATTTTGTTAGATTTAGAAGTTATCTTCTCTACCAATAAAGTTTTTGGGGGTAGAGAAATCTTAAGTGCACTTCAGCAGTATCTTCTTTTTGCTGGAGTTCGGTTATCTACCTTTAGAGTAATTCCTAAATAGTTATCTTCCTCCACATATATGGGACATGCTTGCTTCTGTAGATCCTGGTGGGTTTCTACCCACGGACTTTTCAACTCTCAGATTTGCATAGGATAGGGATTCTTTTTAGAGCTTATGTATCTTCCCTTTTGTTTTTACCCTGTTATCTTTATAGCTTATTGAGGATTTGTGATCCTCCATTTTCTTTTACTTCTTTTCTCCTTTAACTAGATGCCTTTTATAGAAAAAAGATGTAAAGAAGAAAGTAGAATACCTTTTACTTCAAATCTAATGAAACATCCATAAACCTTCCGATGCTTGTGCTCTAGCCAATGGAAGGTCTCTAATGTCAACTCTTCAAACTGCCCAAGATATTTCCCTATTAGAACTCATCCTATATACCATAAAGTTACTGATGTCTATGAAAAAATATGTTATAATGACATCTCAAAGTGTTTTTCCATGTAGATGCCCAACACCTGCAACCAGTCAAATACATGTCCTCGCTGATATGCTATTTATTATCATTCTCAAATCTATAAATGGGTCTTAATAACGAACTTGTTAAATTAACACTAATAATCTTTTAGATTTACGAGTCTTAAGAACTTTCATATCATCAGTATTTTCTATAGCTTGCATTTCTTGGGAACTGTCAAGAGTTTTTATGAATGTAACAGACCGGATCTAGGTATTCATTACAAAGAAATAGCCAATTACAAGGATCAAAATCAATCAAAAACAACAAAGGCCCAAATTTTACTCAACGAATGGATGACCCCTCCCTGTCTCTCCCTTTGCTGTTACTTTGCTTCTAATGCTTTCCTCTTCCGCCACATCTGCATGGCATTGATACTTGCATCCCCGAATCCCTCTTTTGTCCCTTGCTGATAATTCCCATGTGATCTATCTTCGAAATTCTGGCAATAACCTTTTTTTCTTATTTAACTTGGTATTCATAATACTTGCAGTGATTGCTCCGGGTTTCCATACCTCATACTTGGAAGCTATGGTAAAACTATTCACTTCCTGTTCAGAAAGAACAGTATTAAAGATCGATAACCTTCTCGGAGGAGAGGGGTATGGTGGACAGAAGTCAATCGAATTGGACCTTGAGGCAGAATTTTCAAATTTGGCTCTTGATATTATTGGGCTAGGTGTGTTCAATTATGACTTTGGTTCCGTCACCAATGAATCTCCTGTCATTAAGGTTTGACTAAAGGATTGTGCATTTCAAATATATGATACTGATGTTGTGTTTCTTGTAAATTCAAGTATACGTGCCAGATTAGTATATTATCCAAAAGCTCAATCTTTTGTATGCCTAGTGCTCAGAGATATTTTCTGGGAATAATTATGTCATTATGTGGGTAAGAATAAAGGCTCGTCATCCTTAATATGTAAAAAATCATCTAATTCTTGTAAGCTTTTCATATTGTCCGTAATAAACTGCATGAACATGAGTCAATTTTATAACATTGAGAATATGCTTTTCAAAACAACAATTTTTTATTTGTTTCCATATGTCAAGAGAGTTAATGAAGCTGAACCCTCTACTGTTAAATCTGTTACAGGCAGTCTATGGCACACTTTTTGAAGCTGAACATAGATCCACTTTCTATATTCCATATTGGAAATTTCCACTAGCAAAGTGGATAGTACCCAGGCAAAGGAAGTTTCAGGATGACCTTAAGGTCATTAATACTTGTCTTGATGGACTTATCAGAAATGCAAAAGAGAGTAGGGAGGTGAGATAATACTTCGATTTTTTGATTGGTGATTACGAGTTATTGCAGGAATTGGTATCTTTGTTTGATTGTTACTTCTGTTGACTGTACATGACATGGTCTTGATTATACTTTTCTTTGCAGGAAACAGATGTTGAGAAACTGCAGCAAAGGGATTACTCAAATCTGAAGGTAATTTTTTTTATCTTTCATTGACCTTACACCAAGGGGTAATGTTAAGCTCTCAGATGACTCCATGAAAACTAGGAGTTTGATACATTCCATACTGTTTACTAAGATAGAAGCTTACAGGATGCAAGTCTTCTGCGCTTCCTAGTTGATATGCGGGGAGTTGATGTTGATGATCGTCAGGTATAAATAACTCTTCCTGATTTATCATTCTTCCAAAGGAACCAGTCTGGTTGAAATTTCAGTTGCTTTAGATAGGCAGTAAAAATGCTTGTTTGGAGTTTAGACAATATCTATCTTTTCAGGTAGCTTTTCAAATTAGGTTTGTTTACTTCTTTCCTTCTCTTGACAGTTGAGGGACGATTTAATGACAATGCTTATTGCTGGTCATGAGACGACGGCTGCAGTTCTTACATGGGCAGTTTTCCTGTTAGCTCAAGTATGTTAATCAAATATACCCGAACATGATTGCTCATGATAGACAGATTTGTGGCATTGGTTGCCATGTTTTCTTTTCATGATTTTCTATTTGTGCAACACCATCTTAGTGCTTACCAATTTCTCTACTGCAGAATCCTGACAAAATGAAGAAGGCTCAAGCAGAGGTAGATTCAGTGTTGGGTACGGGGAGGCCAACTTTTGAATTGCTTAAAAAGTTGCAGTAGGTTCCCATTTCAAATTACCTTTTATATTCACTGATACCTCAGTACCTGTTTGATGGCTATTGTTTGATTCAGAAAGATTAAATAAATTTATGATGCATTAGCAATAATTTTATTTTCCAGGTAAAAAGGCGCATAATATGCCACATCTTGAAAAACAGACATTACAAGTGGTTAATTCCAATTAGTTTTTCATAATGTGAACCTTATGGTCAGTCAGTTTTTCTGGCATAGTGTTGGTGTTGGGCTTTTAATGTTTTTATTTGACATAATTGTTGGATGATAGTGAAATATCTTGATATTATTTGAAGTGTCTTATCTTAAGGTATCTTATATTATCTCTTGGGATTAGTTTCCATGTAAAAGATGTAAAGCTCTTTGTAAATCTGTGTGCCTTGTGTAGATCACACCTCATATATTTATAATAGTATTTACAATTCATTCATGAAATGCTTTAATTACTTAGCACTACTTAGTAAGTTGTACAGTCTAGAGTTAACAACAATTAGTCTAGAGACTAGTGTAATCTAGGATTAATTAGCCTAGGAAATATCTAAATCTAACAGTTATTATTATCATTTATTTTTCTTTCTATTTGATTAGAATTATGAGTTAAGTTAGAGTATAAAACCGTAACCATTATACAACAATTACATTGAGTCCACTGTACCAAGTAATCATTAAAGCTACTACTATGAAACAGTTATGTTATTGTCCATTGCTTTCACCCAGGTACATTAGATTAATTGTTGTGGAGGCTCTTCGATTATATCCACAACCACCTCTGCTGATTAGACGTTCACTCAAATCTGATGTTTTACCAGGTATCAATTTCTACAGAATCCTCAACAAAGATGCAATTGAAACAAATTTTACAATTGTTATTTATTTACTTAAAAATATTGCATAGTAAAATTAATTAAGGGTGTAGAATCCTAATGATCATACCCTACATGAACTTAATGAAACTCAGAGTGGATCAACTGTTTTGATTGAACATGGATTACTCATGCTTTGCTGATGTAGCACAACCAACATGGATTAAAAGTCTTATACATGAACAGGACAGATTATAATACAGAATCAAAATTGAGATAGTGGAATTAAGTCAGAGTGAAAATACGTACAGTGCAGAATATCAGAACTCTTCCTAACATGGGGTAGTAAGAAAAAATAACAGGAAAACACAGAAGGAAAATGATCAGTTCCAAAGAACAGAACAGTGCCAATGCATGCATATGGACAAGGAGAGAGCAATGTCTTTCTTACTAACTGAAATTGATTTAGAGGGGTCAAGAACACAAGCATATTCCAGGAGAACATAAGTTGGAAGAGATCTCTGTGTAAAACAATCTGGCATTCCACTCTTGCTGAATGCACTCCACACTAGGTGGAAGCATAGAATTCAAAGCATGATGGATTGGTTGGACAGATCTAATATTCTCCAAACAGAATATACCATGGTAAAAGAGGAGCTTGCTTAGCTATTTGAATCAGAGCTACTGTTGAGGTGGTATGTGAACAAACATCATGAGGGGGAGCTTCATAAAGCGTATGCATCTGTTACAAATCACTAGTGTTACTCATTCCTATTTATTATTCCATCTCAAACACAAGCCCTAACCTTATACGGAGGTTTATCTTTCCAAAAAATGGCTGTCAAAGCTGAGATTGAAATAAGAATTCAGTAATGAGAGAATTGAAGGGGCCGGTTTCTTAGTATTGGAGAACTGAAGAGAATCACGAATTCCTTGAAAATATTCAAGGTTGAAGGTGATAAAGATGGGTAAAAAGATCCAAACTGAATAAAGATGGGTAAAAAGATCCAAACTGAATGAGGTTCCTTAGAATGAAGTCAAATAGTTGATATATTTAAAAAATGAATTGACTCAACTTTAAGGTGCATCGTTTTAATTCTGGTCCTTAAGTTATAAGATGCATTAACATGATTCAGATTTCAAAAGTTATGGATTCAATTGATGGATGAGGTCAAATAGATTTATTTTGTCTGATATCTTGCACATCATCTTCAAGCTGTACGAGGTTATTTCCACTTATTAGGCATCTAGGTGTTTTTTGTAGCTGAGATTTTTAAACTACTATTTCTTTCTTTATTGAATGTTAGTTATCTTTCTTTATTGAATTATCTAAGGATTTGTACCACTTTTCCAGGAGGGCATAAAGGTGACAAAGATGGTTATACAATTCCTGCTGGGACTGATGTCTTCATTTCTGTGAGTACAAACATCTGTGACACCTGTTTCATAGTGAGGGAGTGGATATCACAAATTCATGTATTTTATGATTCTCGTTCAATGTTTTACACAAACATGACGGGGTCCACTTCTGTACATCAATCACACTCTAACTTACAGTTTCAACTAGAGAGTGTCACCGTGGGAAATCCTCACCGTTTTGTTGCATTTTTCTCGTACATGAGTGACATTTGTAGGTAATCCTTCCAAGTTTAGGTGTGGGGCTGTGGGCCATTGCCTTGGAATCCCATACATCTGCTTGATATCATGATAGTATTGGAGTAACCAATCCTTACTGCCATTTTTGTTTCAAAAAATATTAGTGTAGTACTTATATATTGGTTCAACACTAATACATATCCCTTGATGTCTGCATGGCTGCTCAAATTAAATATTCATTTATCCAGGTATATAATCTCCATCGATCTCCATATTTTTGGGACCGCCCTGATGACTTTGAGCCTGAGCGATTCCTAGTTGAAAACAAGAATGAAGAAATTGAAGGGTGGGCTGGTTTTGATCCATCTCGAAGTCCTGGGGCATTGTATCCAAATGAGGTTTCTTCCTACTCCTTTTTTTCTCTCTTTTCTTCTTCTCCCAGCAGGATATAACTCCTCTAAACAAAGTGAGGAGTGATACATGTTTACCTATATCAAGAATTGATATCAAACATTATAATTTATAACTCCTTTGCTTTTTTTGTTTAAAATGAAATTTCAATTAGATATGTCAAAATTTCTTTATTTTTGGTTTGTGTGATTCATTATTGAGAACATTGACAAGTTGTGTTTCCTTAATAATCAGATTATATCAGATTTTGCATTCTTGCCTTTTGGTGGTGGACCACGAAAATGTGTTGGGGATCAATTTGCTCTCATGGAGTCCACTGTAGCACTGACTATGCTGCTTCAAAATTTCGACGTGGAATTGAAGGGGACCCCTGAATCGGTCGAACTAGTTACCGGGGCAACTATCCATACCAAAAATGGATTGTGGTGCAATTTGAGGAAGAGATCTGGTTCACATTGACATTACTGATTTGAACATGATTTTGAATGAAAGATAGTATTCATGTAATAGCCTACAAAGACTGCTGATGTACATTATCATCTTTTCTAACATAGCCTACATAGGTAGTAATACAAAGAACATAACCACACAAAAAATGAAATACACCAGAACACACAAAATAAGACATAAGACTATAATAAGATTAAAAAAAAAACTATAATAAGGCGATCAATTTAGTCTTAAACTATCACCATCTCTCTGATTTAGTGCCTAAACTATAATATTAACAATTGAGAGATAGCCAGGCTCTTATAGCACTAAATTGAATAAACAATCAATTTTTAGTCCTTAAACTATCGCCATCACTCTAATTTAGTGTCTGAGCTATGTAAATTTAATAAGTAATCCTTAAAGTATTTGAAATCCTTCAAATTAGTCCCTGGTGTATTTGTTAGTCCTTTGATCTAGTCCCCAACTTTTAATAACAAAGACTGACGGGTTTTATATAGTCTAAGAACTATTTAGTATATTTACCTATTTTATGGACTAAATTGGAGAGGAACATTGCACTTTATTATATATAGGAGTTGGGGTTTGAATCCAAGTTTTTCACTTATTTATTTTAAAAAGTGATTTTTTTTGTCAATATACTATTTGACCCAAAAATTGGAGAGAATAATTTAAGGAATATGTTGATTATTTTTTTTTACAAGAAAAAATATATTGATGGTTATTCACATTAAATTGGACACTCTTTACTCAGAAAGCTTTATAAAATAGTTAATTCACGCAAACACGAAAGATTTTTTTTTTTTTATGGTGTTTGGGGTTCGAACTTCGGACTTTGCATATATTATGCAATGTGTTTATCAAGTAAGTTAAGCTCACGAGAACAAAAACAGCAAAAATATACTCCACTTTAAATCATTTTATTTTTTTTACAAAAACTCCACTTTAAAACTTTTAAGTTTTATTAAAAATGTAAATAATAATTGTAGAAAAGGCACCCTAAAGTACATCAGGTGATGTAGTATTAAAACCAGGACCCATGGATGCCCAAGTTAACAACCACTAACTCTCCCTCCAATTCGTTTCAAAACCACTAACACTCCATCGGAACTTCACTTGAATCCCTTTTCTTCTTCTTCTTCTTCTTCTTCTTCTTAACTCAACCATGGAAAACGCGAACATCATAACAACAATATCTATTATTCTACTATCTTTCATCTTCTTATGCAATCCCTCAACTGCACAACCACAACCACAACCACAACCCGCCATTCCTCCTTCTCCTCCACCTCTAGCTCCTGCATTGTTCGTCATCGGTGACTCCTCCGTTGATTCCGGTACCAACAATTTTCTTGCTACATTTGCTCGCGCCGATCGTCCTCCTTATGGCAGAGACTTTGACACTCATCAACCCACTGGAAGATTCTCCAATGGTAGAATTCCCATCGATTTTCTTGGTAATCAACAAAACAACTGTATTTTACTTTCTTTGATAGATACATTACATGAAATTTACTTGACGATGACGAATGTGTTGAAAAAAACTAAGTGATTTTGATAGTTAATAATTTCAAGATTCATTTTTAGAGATTCTTTTTAACAAGCAAAGCTACTTTGTGTTTCTTTACTAGAATAAAAATCACTTTTTTTTAAATCCGTTTTCAAAAAGTGATTATCCAGAGAAGCTATTAAAAGCAGCTTCACATCTGAATCAGTTTTTAGATTCTTGTTTTTTACTTCTAAAAGTGATTATTTTGTTTGAATTTTTTTTGAAAAAAATTGTGACAAACGAGCTCTATAACGTTTTAACTTTTTTCTTATTTCATTGTTGTGGTTGATTTGCATTAGCTTTGCGTCTTGGACTTCCTTTTGTGCCAAGTTATCTTGGGCAGAGAGGGAATGTGGAGGATATGATTCATGGTGTCAATTATGCTTCTGCTGGTGCAGGAATTATTGTCTCAAGTGGCTCTGAATTGGTAATTTTCTGTTTTCTTACTTTTTTGTATAGTGAATAGTTTGTTTCAAAACAATTTAAATATGAGTTTAAGGTATTGCTTGGATAAACAACTTAATTAAGGGTTTATAACATAAACACTTACCATATAAGTGCTAATGTGTAAGCTATTTGTTTAATAAAAAATTTAATGAAGTTACAGTGTTTTCATTAACTATCTTGAAGGGCTTATGAATTTTTTTTGAAAACAACTTATGGACATGTCATAAGTTGTTTCAATAAGCTCTCCCAAATAGGACCCATTTGGATTGACATATTTGAGTTTATCTACTAGCATAAATACTTGTGGGACTTTTGTGAGAACTTATGGAAATAGCTTATAACATGTCCATAAGCTGTTTTTTGCTCTTTACCATAAGTTCTCCAAGATAGCTTATAATGAAACAATTTGATATTATTTACTTTGTGTTATCAAAACAGTTAGACTGAAGCATTTATATGATACACGTTTATGCTATAAGGACTTAATTGAATTGTTTATCCAAACATGACAATAGTCTCACAAGTGCTTATGCCAATAGTTAGCTCAAATAAGCCAATCTCTAAATGGACAAAGTCTAATGAATTATTGCTGCATGCAGGGTCAGCATATCTCCTTAACTCAGCAGGTTCAACAATTTACCGACACATATCAGCAGTTTATAGTAAGTATGGGAGAGGATGCTGCAAGGACTTTCATATCCAATTCCATTGTTTATATCTCTATTGGAATCAATGACTACATTCATTACTATTTGCTCAATGCATCCAATGTCAATAATCTGTTCCTCCCATGGCACTTCAACCGGTTTTTAGCATCTTCACTCACGCGAGAAATAAAGGTAAAATACACCTAAACTTTCATTTTTTATTTATACATGATTAAATAGGTAGGACACTGTCAATCTTTATTCATATGATTGTGATCATGTGAAATTTTAATGGGTCCAAATCTATCAACCAAAAACTTAACTTTTCTATAAATAAGAAAAATTCAAAATTTTCTTGATTCTTAGTTTGCATACAGAAACTGAAGGGATTAAATCGATTCCTAATATATTAACCTTGATGATGCAGAACTTGTACAACTTAAATGTTAGGAAAATGGTGGTCATGGGACTTGCCCCTATTGGTTGTGCCCCTCGCTACATGTGGGAGTACGGTATTCAGAATGGAGAATGTGTTGAGCCGATAAATGACATGGCCATCGAGTTTAACTTTCTCATGAGATACATTGTTGAAAAGCTTGCTGAGGAGCTCCCTGATGCCAATATCATCTTCTGTGATGTGTATGAAGGTTCAATGGATATTTTAAAGAATCACGATCAATATGGTATTAGTATTTCTGTTTTTTTTCCAGCTCTCAATCTATTAGGCAACTGTAGTAGCTTCATTATCATATCTTACTCTGCTTTGTTGTTCCCTGATTAGGCTTTAACGTCACATCCGAGGCTTGCTGTGGATTCGGGAAGTACAAGGGTTGGCTCATGTGCTTATCACCCGAAATGGCGTGCAGTAATGCATCCAACTATATCTGGTGGGACCAGTTCCATCCAACTGATACAGTGAATGGAATTTTGGCAGCCAATATATGGAATGGTGAGCACGCTAAAATGTGCTATCCTATGCACTTACAGGACATGGTAATTCAGAAGGCAAATTGGTAATGTTTGATGTTAGTTTACCACATTTTGTTCAGAATTAGTTTGTAGTGGACCCAAAGGCTCTACTCATTGGTGCTAAGTTTTTCTGCATCTTTTGATGATTAGAACTATGTGTATACATCTTTTACAAAAAAAAACTATGTATATACATATCAGGCTGTACAATGATATAACTTCTATTTGTGCAAAAATTGATACTTACTCCAAAGAAATTGTTTTCCCATATAACAGATGGACTCACTTTTGATGCACTGATATTTTCACCTTTATGCACATTTGGTAGCTGTAGAGGCAACTTCATTTATATCCATGGCCATGCTTCCTTCACATTTTCTTCTTGATTTTTTTTCCTGGTATGATTACAAGTTTTCCTGAATGTTACAATCCAAAAACTCAAAAAGCAAAAAATTAAACTTAAAAAATTATGACACATAAGGACGCTGCAAAAAATTCTCACTTCTACGAACAACTCAAGGATCTCTGATCTTGTAAGTTGCAAACAACAACAACAACAACAATGAAAGTCTTATTCCACTAAGTGGGGTCGACTGCATGGATTAAATTACGCCATAATGTTCTATCATAAATCATATTGGTGCGGTGTTTTAACCGGAGGTAGAGACCTGACGTGAAGACAATTGATGGGACGGAGCATTGTTGATAAAAGTGCTGCATGGTTTTTGCTCTTCACCCTCTGCTTCTTAAGAGAATGTTAATCCAAAACTTGATTTGTAGGCATGTAAAGTGTTGCTAAAATTTCATCATGATTCTCAAACTTCGGATATCCTAGGTTAAAAGTACATTCAATGTATGTATGGTTCCATTTTTTAAGAGGGCAAAATTGATTTTAAATATGTAGAATTGATTTTGACATGTTTGATTGCGTTGAGTAGAATTAAATTTGCCTCTTGATTTTCACTCTTAAATTTTACACACAAGTTTACATTGAAGCTAAGATTTTTAGTTTTTGATTATATAATTGACAAATTTAGAGTTTAACTCACTTTTACATAAATTTATTCAAACACAAATAACTTTACTTTCAACAACTCACTTTTAGTCAAATCAATTTTACAAACTCAATTAACTCAATCAATTATTGTCTCTACAGAACCAAAAACAGTCAAACCAGCTAGGTCAAGGATGCTTTGTAACAGTGGCAGCTAATGCACTATCTTTTCTTTTTTTAAAAAGTAAATAAACAACTGAAGCAAATCCTGCAGTGGGAAAAGGATTCTGTCCTTTTTGTTTTGTAGTTTCTAGTTTAACTGTAGTAAGTCCTGCCAAAGTGAGTGCAAAACTTTGTGAAACAAGAATTTTTTGACCAGAAGCTATCCATTAAATTGTGGCCAAAAGCCAAGTGTAATGCATGTGCTTTTCTTGGATTATATAAGTTTGATGCTTTGGTTTCTTGCAAATTGATGTGCATGTGTCATCCATTCAGTTTCTAACTTTATTTATTTATTTTGTAGTTCATTTTCAAATCAGTTTTTTTTTATTTTTAATTTATGCTATCCTTTCCTAAGAAAGTATGTGATGTTCCATAAAAAAGACAATCGATCAATTTTGTCCACAAAAATGACGATAGAGGGGTATGCATACAGGATATAGGAAAATAATAACTGTACATCAAAATTATGTTTTTTTTAAGGAGGATCAAAATTCTGATCTTAAATAACTTTTTTTTATAATTTTTTAATTAAAACATGTCTAAGTTGTACCAAATACAAAGTAAGATAAGGTTTAAGGCGCCGTTTAAGGTACGCGACCCTTGTGGGTCTTGCATGGTGCGCGACCTGCTTTGACAAGTTTCTTTTTTTGATGTTGCTCTGGTAACTTGCATGTGTAGGTCAACACAGTATTAGTTACTTGTTGTTTGTAGGTAATCAATATTACATTAATCACATATACAAATTGAATGGTAAGGTCATTTTGGGTAGTTCATAGTTAATACCTTTCCTCTTTTCCTTGCCTTTACACTGGAACGAGAACAACAGTTTCCTTCACAATGTCTTCAAAACTACACATAATCGATTTTTTGGTTGGAACCGTTTGAATTGATCCAGATTTTGGTATCACTTCACTTTCTTGAATGATAATCAGTGGTAAGTTTGTATAATTTTAACCTTTACTCAGTTTTGAAAATAATCAATTTGAATTTTATTTTTTGATAGAAACTGTATATATTTGAAGGTTAAAGCACCCATATGGAATCGAATGCAAATGTTGTTGTAGATTCACCTGGAAATGAAGTAATGGAAGCTTATTATGTAAGTGTACATTTACAAATATACAAGATGTGGTTGTGACTCATTTGTTTGTCAGATTATCTGACCTAGTTTTATATACCATGTTTTTAGCAAGCAATGGATGAGATTAGACATGAGAATGAAGCTGATGCGAATGGTGACGGTGAAGCAGATGATACTGGTGACGGCGAAGGAGATGATAGTGGTGGCGATGAAGGAGACACTGGTGACGATGAAGGTCAGTTATCTGCAGAAGAAAACGGAAGCGATGAAGCTTTCTTAGGTTCTGAATACGATGAAGATGATTGTTCCGTTCATGGGGAGGAAATTTCACATGCAGATGATGAGGAACCATTGGAATGAACCGGCCACTGGATGGTGTTTTAAAGTACTAGATTTTGGTCAAATGACTTTAAGAGTCATTGTGTTTTAATTTTTTTTAATTATATTTAAATGATAATTAATAATTTAACACCATCAATCTTCATAAATTATTATGATATAATTACATTTAGTAAGAAACACAATAATTGCACACTTAATTTATGATAAAAAATAATTATTACGTTTTTTCTAAGTCACCCTTCCTAAATTTGTTGGTAAATATAATGAGTATTATCATTTTTTAATTTGTCAAAAAAATCATTTGCTTAGGTTAATAGCATTTAGTCATATAAATAATATAAAATAACATTTAGGCTAATATTCATAGATACAAGCATATGATCTTGTTCCTTAGAATATAAAAAAATAGGGTTAAATATGTTTTTGGTCCCTATAAATATACCAACTTTTCGTTTTAGTCCCTCTAAAAAATTCCTTCAACTTTTAGTCCCTATAAAATTTTCAATCACTAATTTTTGGTCCCCATTTTAAGTTTATTTTTTAATGAAACTGTGCAGAAATGTGTAGAATATTGTAAAAAAAATTAGATTTTTTTGACAAAACATAAATTAAATATGAATTTTAAACGTACAAAATATAAAAATTGATATTAAAATCATGTTTTGTTAAAAAATTCTAATTTTTTTATATAAATATTCTTATAATATTATGAATTTTTCTGCAAAGTTTTATTTAAAAATATGAATTCTACATATTAGTTTCTTCAAAAATTCATATAGGATGGAAGTTAGTTTCTTCAAAGATTCATATAGGATGGAAGTTAGTTTATTCAAAGATTCCTATTGAATTGAAGTTAGTTTTTCAAAGATTCTTATAGAATGACAATTATTTTGAGAAAGATTCATATAGGATGGAAGTTAGTTTCTTCAAAGATTCCTATTGAATTGAAGTTAGTTTCTTCAAAGATTCTTATAGAATGAAAGTTAGTTTCTTCAAAGATTCTCTTTGAATTGAAGTTAGTTTATTCAAAGATTCTTATAGAATGAAAATTAGTTTGAGAAAGATTCCTATTGAATTGAAGTTAGTTTCTTCAAAGATTCTCTTTGAATTGAAGTTAGTTTATTCAAAGATTCTTATAGAATGAAAGTTAGTTTGAGAAAGATTCCTATTGAATTGAAGTTAGTTTCTTCAAAGATTCTTATAGAATGAAAGTTAGTTTATTCAAAGATTCTCTTTGAATTGAAGTTAGTTTATTCAAAGATTCTTATGGAATGAAAGTTAGTTTGAGAAAGATTCTTATTGAATTGAAGTTAGTTTCTTCACAGATTCTCTTTGAATTGAAGTTAGTTTATTCAAAGATTCATATAGGATGGAAGTTAGTTTATTCAAAGATTCTCTTTGAATTGAAGTTAGTTTATTCAAAGATTCTTATAGAATGGAAGTTAGTTTATTCAAAGATTCTCTTTGAATTGAAGTTAGTTTACTCAAAGATTCATATAGGACGGAAGTTAGTTTCTTCAAAGATTCTTATAGAATGGAAGTTAGTTTCTTCACATATTCTCTTTGAATTGAAGTTAGTTTATTCAAAGTTTCTTATAGAATGAAAGTTAGTTTGAGAAAGATTCCTATTGAATTGAAGTTAGTTTCTTCAAAGATTCCTATTGAATTGAAGTTAGTTTATTTAAAGATTCTCATAGAATGAAAGTTAGTTTGAGAAAAATTCCTATTGAATTGAATCTTCTTTGGCACGCCACATACTTTGAACACTTAATTGTTTCTATTTTTATTGGAATAATTATTATAAAAAAAACGTATAGGTTCAAAATTAATTTTCACTAGTAAGAAATTTTAATCTAGCACCGATAAATGTAATCTAGGTAATTAAGTAACATAGAAATAACCTACAACATACTTCAAATCAGTTTATTATACTACCGACATCAATTTAATTTTTGTGTGTATTAGAAACTTAGGGGGTGTACAAAGGAAGTTAGTTGCCCTAAAAATAATTTGAGGCATACATAGGCCCATTAAACCGAAAGCCCATCCTTCAAATACAACACCAACCACTATTTAACATTGAATTCATCTCAATACCGTTTTCTGCAATGATTGCAGGTAGTGATGTCGGCGTTTTGTTGACGTATAAACTTGCATTTGTTAATATTTTATAACTATTGACTCAAAATACATGTACAAAAAGTTTGGAGAAGGGGACCAAAATAATATTTGATATGAAAAAAACTCCTAATGTTCTTTTGGTGTATCATGTTAGTCGCCATCTTCTTGCCTGTAATTCAGCAACCCTGTAATTCATTCAAATGAGATCAACCGACCTTTTGGGTGGATACATCGTTTTTTTAAATTAACTCTGTGTTATGTACTTGGCTTTGTACTTTGATGTCTTATCTACATTTTTTTTTGTAATTTTTGTGTCATGTTGTGGCATTCAATACACTTGCACTTATGTTGTTAAGTGATGGAACTTTATTGTACACCATCCGATCACTATTATAAGAAAAAAATTTCATTTTAAATTCATTCATTAAATGATGTATGTGCTCTATAATAAAGACTATATACATCATTAATTGAATGAATCTAAAATGCAAAGTTTTGCTTATAATAGTGATCGGATGATGTATGTAGGTTTTATTAAATGCATATTATTACGTTTTTAGCCGTAATCCTATTTAATCCAAGTATTATCAAGTTTTCTATTATTGTCTTTAGCGTTAAAATTTCTATTATAATACAAAATCATGCCTTCATTCGTCAAATTAAATAACCATTTAATAAACATCCCCAACTAAAACTTCAATATGCAAAAAAAAGATATTATATTTTTGGTGAATATTTATTTTTCTTGAGTTTGTAGAGCAAAAATATTGATGAACTATAAAACTTTGCTTGGAACATATATAATGCACGCCAATAGTTTATTGGGCATTTTCATATTTTTCCAACTATGACATAAATACCCTTCACGTAAATTGATTGCTAATTCAATTACTTTATTAAAGACAAACATTAAACATTATAATATATTGCTAGTGGGTCAACATGCCTATATATCTGTGCCATTGAAAATGTTCTTTCCAAATCCAATGGCTCACAACCAATTTACAAACAAAAAATAAATAAAAATGCAGTCACCTATGGTAGGAGATCCATTGAGGTCATGTACCGTAGCCTGAGCCAAGGTTTAAACTTGATTTCAGTCCATGCTATTATAGTGTTTTTTATTTTAGCCCTTGTAAGTATTTTTGTTTGGATTAAGTCATTACAAATTCTATTTTTTTTTCTTCTTCAGGTAGCCCAGTAGCTAAAATTCACTTTTTAAAGTGAACAAGTGAAGTGTCCGAAGTTTAAACCCTAACCCCTGCATATAATAATGCATTATTCCTGCTAACTGAGCTATGCTCGTGGGGATTCTACAACTTTTTTAGTCCCCAGCATCAACGTATTGGGGTTACATATGGCGTCAAAAACTAAAATCACTAAATTTTTAACTTGAAGAGGTTGAATCTAAAAAAAAAACATACAAAAATTAAAACAAAAAAAGACATAAATGGACGAACTAAAATTATATATTTTTTTGGATTATTGGACTAAATCACATTTAATCCATAAGATAATGATAGGCATAAGTACATATATTATCTCATTTTATATTTAAATAATACAATTGACACATATATGATTTCTATCGGGTATATGTGTGAGTTATAACAAAAAAGAAAACATGCAAAATAGCATTAAAAAATTTTATTTTAAAAAACATTAAAATTTGTCTTCTATTGTTTAAAATGAATAAATCAAATTCCTTAAAAAAACTAGCCCTCGATGCCTGTCTATTCGATTTTTTAACCACAAATTATAAGTCAATGTTTCCAATGAAATTTTAATTTTGATTAATCTTATATTATAGATGTTTGTGGCTTTTAAATAGTAATAGATTATGTTTTTTTTTACCAATAATATAGTAAATATAATAAAAATTATTATCTTTTCAATAACATTGTTGTTGTGTACAAGTGTGAGTTATATGTCCCACATCGGATAAAAGAGTAAAGGTTGAACACCTTATAAGTAAGAGGACCCATAAACCCATTGCCTTAAGGTTTTGGGTAAGAGTGTGG
>Ga0315914_1006136_pt1 | contig 17163 bp, 7 predicted proteins | sample MpolenodulesMG_FD_203920 | JGI IMG/M metagenome (GOLD analysis project Ga0315914, IMG submission 203920) | Medicago polymorpha root nodule microbial communities from Los Angeles, California, United States - elongated nodules | ecosystem: Host-associated > Plants > Roots > Nodule | place: USA...
ATGTATGAAATATAGAGTAAGGTTAGTTATAAAAAGTTGTTTGAAAAATAGAGAACATGAAAAAACAAAATATGAAATATAATTATACAAAGATCTATGAAATATTTTATGAGAATATGATTTTTTTTAATTGTATTTTTAAATAAACCGATCAACCGAACCGAACCAAACCGATTAGTTTGGTTCGATTTCTTTTTTTGAAAAACAGTGAAAACCGAACTAATCCAAACCGATGAAAGTTTTATTGGTTCATACATTTTTTTGACTGAAAACAATCCAAACCTAACCGTATAACTCGAGTCTCAAGTTACACATTTTTCGATATATGTTGTTTCAATAAATTTATTGGACGCGAGTTATTTTACTTCAACTTTGAATGTAGCTTATATTTCATAATATTGTAGTTGCATTGAACCTCATGGAGTAGTTTTTTCAAATAAATTTGTAAAAAGATTATGTGATCAATATTATTATATTTGTAATATGTAAATATACATTACTATTTGGTGGCTTGGAACTAACTCTCGGTCTAATCCTGTATGGATCCGTCCTTATTTAACTCCCTTCATCGAATTTTATCTAGTTAATGATCGAGTTCAATCTTAAAAAATGGACTCAGTCAAGTGTTAGGATCTAATAACTGACACACAACTCTATATAATCTGTCTTCTTCTGTACATTTTAGGCTCAACAACAAATATTAGATGGGTATGTAGTAGTATGTAATACGTATACTATATATATAACTCATCGTTGTCTGGGTACCTTAAAGACTCCTGCACAGAGAAGAATCATGAGGTCGTAGGATGCGTAGCATTAGCGTGAAGCAACAACTAACTTGATGTCTTGAACTTCTCACGTCAAGGACCACGATAACTTTATTTTACGGACCATATATTGCACATGTTTTCGGCTTTTGGGCCATGGGCTTATTCTCATCTCATGCTCCAGTAAGTTACTTTTTCCATCATGAGTTTTTCTTTCGTCTCATTCGGATTTTAAAATGTGAAATGTTTCAATGTGTTTTTGAAGGTTTTTAGAATGTTTATGCTGTTTAGATTCTATATTCTATACCGCGAAGTACATAGGACATGCAAGAAGCTCATAAAGTAGGAAAATAAGGTCGCTAGTAAATTGCACAAGAGAGCAAAAGTTCACTAGTCCTATATCCATATTCCTTTTTTTTTTTTATATCACTGTTTCATTAATTTTCTCATGAATAATTCTAAGTTCAAACAACACAATCTTTAACACATATTCTAAACTTACTCTATTTTATTGATTGGATTCAATTAGGTCTTAAGCAAAATATGTGTGTCTATACAAATTTTAACCAATAAAAAAAGTGTATTATTTGCTAATGATGTTGAGCTTCTTTTTTTCTTTTTGTATTTTTGTTACCATCATTGAGGAATAGAGCAAGTTACAAAACCTCCGTATCTTATGATTAGTTTTCATAGAAAAATCAAGTCCAACGGGTCAGTTTGACTCATACAATTTATAAAAATGTTTAATTGTTACTCCAATGTGACACATCTATTTAAAACCTTGAGTGGAACCAGTTATGATTTCACTGATTAGATCCTACCTCCAGGTTCCAATGCAATTAATACAAAAACGTTGAACCATCCATAGGAAGAGTAGGTGTAACGATCGATTGGGAGTAATTGTAGAAAATGTTGAGTTGAGGCTCATCATCTGTACGTACTGCCTAACTTGGTCACAATTCCCTCTCTTTTGCGGTTGGAATTTGTTTGCAGCACTTACATTGTTGTGCATCTTACTGCAAGTGGTTTGTGTATGAATTTCATTCGAAAATGGAATTGAACTGTCAAAGAAAATAGAGGGCTTAATTGGTACGTATTAGGTGTATAATATATTTGACGCAACAACAGACACAGTTTTACACACCAAGATAGTGAGAATTAGCATAATATAGCATATAAATTTTTAATCTAACACAACATCTAGCATGAGACAGTAAGTCAGTAACAAGAGCTATTTTGATTGCACCGTTGTAAATGGGTCAAATTGTACGATTTATTCGTACAAATGATCAACATTACATTAAAATCATTTTCCTTTTTTAGTGAACAAAATAATTGAAGTTGCACTACAAGATCTGAAACCATGTAGTAACTAAAGAGGTGTAAACGCTGTAGCTAGCATCTGTTTTGTTCATTAATGCAAATGCATCATGTTAAATTTCTCTGCAAAAATCTCGAGAATGGGACCCACCACACTCACGCTACTCTGTCAGTCACAATGCATGAGCAATGAGCTCCCTTGCAATTGCATTCATTCATTTCATAACCGACACACACCATCAATAAACCCTTCACTTCTTTTGTTAGATGAAAACTTAAGTGAGTTGAACTCTCAGAACTGAGATCACATTCCCGAGTAAATGCAAGTACGCAAGTGTTAAAACTCAACGAGTGTTAACTAATCATTCACTAAAGAGATTTGAGTTAAACCTACGATCTCAACGATTTTATAAATGAGTCAACTTTTTATCAACGGAGCTAATTATATATCACTCGAAACTCTTCACATTTTCCCACTTGTCAGTTGTCATCCACCAACAAATAGTACTACAAAAGTCCAAAAACCATACCAAAACTAATCCCAAAGTTCCCAAAACATCTGTACTGTCATTTTTCCAAAAAGATCTGCACCTTATTCACCAAAAGTTTTCTCATCACTTCTACTTCCAAACACACTCACTTACATTACATGAATGGCAACCTTTGTGGCCGTTCTTCTTCTTCTTTTACAAGTTCTACTTTTCACACCCCCTTATGCTCATTCTCAAAAAATGAACCCCTTAGATCTCAAAGCTCTTCTTTCCATAAAAAACACTCTCACTTCAATCTCACCCACAAACTCCTTCTTCTCCACATGGAACCTCACCTCCCCAAATCCCTGCACCACCTTCTCCGGCATCACCTGCTCATTCAACCGAGTCACCATTCTCTCACTCGGCACCGAAACACACCCACTCGCCGGTTCACTCCCCTCCTCCATCTCCTCCCTCACCGAGTTAACCCAGCTCATCCTCTCCCCCGGCATCGTCACCGGTTCCATCCCTCCTCAACTTGCTCAACTAACCAATCTCCGTGTCATCTCCCTCCCCAATAACCGCTTCACCGGCACCATTCCCGCCACATTCTCCTCTCTCACAAATCTCCACACACTCGATCTCAGTAACAACCAGCTCGCCGGGACAATCCCACCGTCTCTCACTGCGTTACCGCAACTCAGAATCTTAATCCTCGCTTCGAACTCCCTCACCGGAACGTTACCGGAAAACGTTTTTTCACCGCTACTTCATTTGGATTTGAAAAACAACGAACTAACAGGAACGTTACCAACGTCATTTCCGTTATTTCTCCGTTATCTTTCATTATCACAGAATCAAATGTGGGGTCCACTTACCAACGGAACATTAGAGTCGCTTTCAGATTTAGAGTTTCTTGACCTGAGCATGAATAAATTTACTGGGCCTGTTCCAGCTCAGCTCTTCTTCAAGCCCATGCTTTCTTCACTCTTCTTACAACGAAATTACCTTTCTGGTGGGCTTCCGTTAAAGCCTAAAGATGGAGAACCGTTGATTGGATCCAACGGTCAAGAATCGATAGTTGATCTAAGTCATAACTTAATCAGCGGAGAATTATCAACGGTGTTTGATGGAGTTGAGAGTTTATTTTTAAATAACAACCGTTTGATTGGAAAAGTGCCTGAGGAGTATGTTAAGAGCGTGTGTAGCGGTAACACTCGAACACTCTATCTTCAGCATAACTATTTCACGGGGATACCGTTGAATGAAGGAACCGTGCTGCCTGATACGGTGTCATTGTGTTTATCATATAACTGCATGGAGCCGCCGGCAAAGCTAATGACTTGTCCGGGGAATGCTGGCGAAGAATTGTCGAGGCCGGCGGCGCAGTGTTCTGTGTTTAACAACGATGATAGTGGTTAATTGGATTGGAGTTAGGCATTTAATATGGAGGTTTTTAGCATTGATAATGTAAGGTGTATTTTAATGTAGAGAAACGTTATGTGATGAAATGTATGAAGTAATATTGTGATGAAATGGAACACTTCAATTACGTGTTAATCTTGCTACTGTCCCATAACATTTTTAGACCTTGGTAAGTGGACTGATGTTGATGACTGGGTTCCATTATTTGATTGTTGTATGATTGTGATATACTCAGTTATTGGTCCTAGGAGGTTTAAGCCACTTATAAGTAGACAATACTTTCTTTCTTTATGTGTATGATAGATTACCAATTTAAATATAAGAAAAAAGTACTGAAGAACACACTAATTTGAACAGGGGAACAATAGAATTAGCACACTAAATTCCAAAAGATATAGCAATATAATTGTTGTCAGAGATTAATTCTTCTACAACGGAAATTACACACACTTTTTGTTCCAGAAACACAATCTTCTATAGAGTGTATTCTCTGCCCAAGATAACAACCTTCATACACATGTATAACTGCAGAAATATTATTGACAAAGAAAGACCTAAATATTCAATTACCTCAGTTGGAAAATCCCACAACCACAAACACATGATTAAGGAACCGAAAATAAGTGTGCCTCCAAGCCCTGTTGAGGAATAGAGAACCACAAATACACCAGAAACCCACTGCAAATCCAACACCCAACCCAAAGTAGAGTGACTGTGTAAAAGATTTCTCATCATTATCAGTATCATTGTGTCCTCCTCCATGTAGGTATGACTCATGATCACATATTGGTAGAGGAGCTCCACAAAGTCCAGGATTCCCAACATAGCAGGAAGCATTAAAACTTTGAAGTTGAGTCCCAACTGGGATTTGTCCAACAAGGTAATTGTTTGACAGATTCAAGAAACTCAAGAAGGACAAAGTTGACGTGGTAATGGGAATTTCTCCATCAAGTTTATTGTCGGATAGATCAAGAGATTCCAAGTTTTTCATGTCTCCGATGTCTCTTGGTATCTTTCCTGTGAAATGATTTCGAGACAAGTTCAATGACTTGAGTTGAACTAGATTGAAAACTTGTGGGGGGATTTCACCTGATAAGTTGTTAGCTGAAAGGTCAAGAGTTCTCAACAGTCCATAGTCATAATACTCTAAGTCTTGCCCCTTTGTATACAATTTGAACTGAAATGGATAATGACTCGTTTTCTTTGCTCCAGCCATGCCAGTGATGTTACTTATGCATTTGGGAATAGACCCTGAAAGTTTATTGTGGGAAAGATCCAATTGTATCAGTGATGAGATATTGCACAGTTGTGGTGGAATGTTACCTTCAAACTGGTTTGATCTCAATATCATCACCTCCATACTATGTGGCATCTTCACTGGTACGGTTCCAGAGAAATTGTTTTCTCCAATATGAATGAATTGCAAATTTGTTATGTTTGATAGGTCCAATGAAAAATTACCAGACAAGCTGTTGTTATGCAAATCCAGTACTATGAGATCGATAAACGAGTCCATTGATGGAGGAAATTCACCAGTTAGCATATTACTCTCCATGAAAAGGAAAGATAAGCCTTTCCAATACTCCCAACAATCAGGAATGTCTCCGGTTAAAAGATTGAATGAAATGTCCAAATAATCCAAACTATTTTCCCTACCTAATTTGTGGCAGAACATAGGGGAAATGGTTCCAAACAAAGAATTGTGTGACAAATCCAAATAGATGACATTTGCTGATATATGTGGGAGCCCTCCTCTGAAATTATTGTGGTCCATAAATAGAAGTTCCGAGTTTAGCATGACATTTGATAAGTCTGCACTCATGTTGTTGTTAGACAAGTTAAGCTGTGTAATGTTGGTTACAAATCTCCAAAATATGTCTCCATCTATGGATGAAACACTAGAGTTAGCAATCTCAAGATATTCTAGTGACCTTTGTGTGTATATCCATGTTGGAAACTCAGGACCTAGAATTGTATTGCTTAAACTTATCCCATTCAATTGAAATGGAGGAATCCATTTAGAATCCATATCAAATGAAATAGGTGCACTCAAAACCAGTGTTTCTAAACTAGACAGATTGGAAAAATGTTTTTCAGATAGAACACCTGACAAGGAATTTCCTCCAATGACCAAACTCTTCAAATTAAAGAGTTTTCCAATGCTGGTTGGAATATTCCCGGTCAGAAAATCGGAGCCGATACTTAAATCAACCAAGGAAGAGAGTTTTCCAAGAGATGAAGGGATAGAACCGCAAAACATGTTCTCAGCTAGACCAAGATATTTTAAATTTTCATGTTGCCCTAACCAATCAGGAATAGATTCATTTAGTTCATTGTTACTCAACCTTAAAGTTTCAAGTTTTCGAAGACTTAACAAGCTCTTTGGTATTTGGCCTTTTAAAAAATTGAAGCTAAGGTCAATATGGGAAATATTCATATCGTTGCCGTGATCAAACAACCAAGCAGGTAATTCAGAATCAAAATGGTTTGCTGAGAGGTCAAGAGTTACAAGTGAATTAGTAAAACTCACATGCTTAAAGGATGCAAAGATATCGGTCAAATGACAACTTGACAATCTCAGTTCTAACAATGATGCATGCAACATATCTATGGACTGAAGCCAATTTGTTTGGTTTTGAAGGTTAATTTGACTAAGGTTTAGAGATTTGAGTGAAGAAAATTTGGAAAGCCAATGAAGATTATCCAAGTGAAGATCATCATTAAAGGATAAGTCTAGGTACTGAATACTAGACAAATTATTATTATTATGATCATGTGATTGATTGAAACTACTTAGAGTTGTAAAGCCATTCAAGCTTAAGTCTAAGTAGGTCAAAAATTCAATTTGAAACAAAGACTGCAAGTTGATTTCACCTTCCAAGTATTGTTGATGTAGATCAAGTGTTGTAATTCTACCTGTGATGTTGTCACATTGGACTCCTTTCCATGAACAACAATTTTTTTCATTAATGGACCAAGAGGAAAGCTTGCTGGAGGAATGTTTCTCCACACCAAGTTTGAAGAGCAGCAGTGCAGAACGATCCTTCTCATTGCAGTTACTACCAAGCTGTGTATTGCTACTATTGCACCTTTCAAATATTGTTGTAGATAGAAACAATAGTAGTAGACAAACAATGGGAATTTGTGAAGTAAAGCCTAGCATGGTTGATATTAATTAGTTTGAAGTGTTACAAATTGGTGTGGGTGGTGGTGATGGGTTTTAAAGGGTTAAGTTTGATATTGGTGGTGTTCACTATTACAACTCTATCTATTTCCTATTTCCACACCCATGTGGACGTAACACTGATTAAAAATAAGAAATATTCAACACTGGTTCGTGCGTTGATTCTTCTCCAATAAAAAGATAGGTCAATTCATTAGGAGGGGATTGTCTCCTATGAAAGTTTCATTCAATGGAATCTCCTCCACTCATTTTTATTTTTTTGCAATATGTAATTTAAATTATTTTAAAAATAATGAAGGGTAAGGATCAGCGCCAATGAATTTCTCATTTCAATTCATTTGGGTTGAAGAGATTGAGTATATATTAACCCTTAACTTTTAAAAATAAGAGGTTAAATTTTTGGTCTAAAATCATCAGGATCACCTTTTTTTATTCTTTTTTTTTAAAGAAGTGATTTTTCCGTATATTTAATTTTTTTGTGTGATTTCGTTGTCTTAATTAATGTGTATTTGATTTGTTTGTCGTCTTAGTGCGACATTGTTTTACTTTTCTTTCTTGTTGCAGTGTTTGCTAGATTCAAAACGATATATATATATTAACTCTGATCCAATGCAACTTTAATCAATGACTTTGACGTCTTCAATGCTGCAAATCTTGATAAATGAGTATTTCAAACAATTTAAGTTCTTTTTGATTGTACTTTTCCTATAATTGTAGATATTTTATTGTTGTGTACTATTAACATGTATGTTGTAAGTTTTTCGCATATTTAAGTTTTTCGCATATTTATCTCGTATTTTAGTGATTCTGAATTTGTGTTGTTTGATGCATTTTCTATTAAAAAATTATTGCATGAATGCATTTTTTTCAGTAAAAAAAGTTGAAAAATGAGTGGCTAGTACATACATAAAGTACTTAAGCCTTAAAAAAAAACATGAAGTACATAAGCACTCAATTAAAAGCTCAATCATGGATGCTCTAACAAATTTTAAGTTTGGATACCACGCCTAAAAAATGTCTTTTAAATTAAGGGTCTGCTTATTTTAAAAAAGAATTTTAAAAGTGTATCATTTTTTTCTATAATTTTTTTTAACAAAGAATTTTTAAATAAAGCTTTAAATGAGAACATGGTTTAAGTTTAACCAACTTGTCATAAAAAGTCCATTGAAGTATTTAATAATTTTCCAATGACTTTTTTGAATTTTGAAAGTTGCTTGACTACTTTGATTCGCTGTGCAAGTGTGACATGATGTCGGTATGTCTATCAAAGAGTTAATTTCTACACTTACTACTTACTAGTCCCCCTAACTTAGAAGACACGTTTTATTATAGTTGGGCACCCCCCTTACAAAATTTCTATGAAGTATGAAGGCGGATCTTGTCCATGCAAAGTGAAAACATTGTCATTGAATCAACTCCTTATTCCACGTTGACTGCTTCAACTCCTTTGGAAGTTGGGTGAAATATTACATCATCTTGCCTTGTTAGAAACATTTATGTTCAAGATAAATTTTTTCTCATCCTACTAACTTTTCTCACACGCCTTTTAATTGATCATTTTCCTCTAGTATGGGTATTATAATCTAAATGTCTTTGATGATTTTCTGGATTATAAAATCAGAACCGTGTTTAACCAATTTTTTCATTATAATGACGTAAATAAAAATGACAAAACTTAAAAACACAGAATATAAATAGACAGAATTCAACACATTTTCTTGTACCAATAATTCATAATATATTATAGACATAAGAAGGTTTAACTCACGATTTTCACACATGACAGCATCCGTAATCTGGTACATAATAGCAATATGGACCAATTTGTTATCCCATAATTCCCATAATAATAATAGCAACTAATTAAACCCAATAATTAGTGAGACAAATAAATTAGTAACAAACGGGACAAATTAAACCAGCCAATGGAAGAAATGTGCGACCTTTCATATTTATGGGCTTGGTTTCGTTTGAAAGAAAGTGGTAGACTTCCAATTTCAGAGGCAAGTAGGAGAAAGAAGCATTTCAACAAGTTGAATATAAACCATAAAGTTAACAACCTTAGCTCAAGGGGAGTTGAGTGCATTTTCTAAACTAGAGGGGGTGTGAGTGTCTTTTTAATTAAACTTTAGGGAAGGTTTGTGTAATTTTCTCGATTAATAAAGGAGATTGAACCTCACAAGTGTTAAGTCTGAGAAAACATTTGTCATAATTCCTAAAAAGCACATCGATCAACACAATGCATAACACATAAACAAGATTCAGATGTCTTTCCACATACGGGAGTTATCTCCCAGAACAAAGCGAACTTTATATATCTCACACCTTCCGGGAGATATATACAAGATGTATAGAATATGTGGTAAAAAAAAGGAATTTTAAGGGGCTTAAAAATATTGAAAGGGCCTAAAAAGAAATGTTCAAATTACAAAAGCGGAAATTTTACCCTATACCCATACATGTAAACTTTCACCCCTACAAATTACTAATATTTCCAATTATGCCCTTTTCATAACATTTATTTTTTCATCCTCATTTTTAACATTTCCTAATTATCCACGGATTCACCCCTACATCCTTGCTTGCTATTATGTAATTCTCAGAAACCTTCAACTTACATTCACGTTCCAAAAATCCTTCAAATTATGGATTGATTTTTCAATAAAAAAAGAAAAAAGAAGAAGGAAACACATCGTTCATTTCAATTTTCTACAAACATAGCATGGTGCTTCCTTTCAACTGCTTGTTGTCGTCCCTTTTCCTGTGGTGTCTCCTTGCAAATTTAAAGTTGATTAAATTGAATCTCTTACAAACCAATTTTGACCCTTATTTTTTAAAATTAAATCTCATACAATTCCAGCCTTTTTTTTTAATTGAATTGCATATTCATTTAAACCACAATCCATAAGATTGAAAACGTTTCTGGTTTGTTTGATTTCCACAAAAACCATAAGCTTCCAGAAAACAAAGCACACTAGAAAACGCATAAGTTGGCTTCCTGTTTTGTTTCTAAAGACTACACTTGAATTTTTTGAGAGAAATGGAAAAAAGAAATTGATTTTTAAGTTTATATATGAGGGTAAAATAGGTAGTTCATGTGAAAACAAAAGTTCTTTTCTTGGGCCGCTTGGCCCATATCGAATCAACCCAGACCCAATCGAAATTCCATTTCAGACCAAACGCATTTCAGATTCTCCTTCTTGTTCTATCTCACCCAAAGCTACAAAATCATCATTATTCGCTTTGCGTTGAGTTCAGTTTCGATCGATTTATCTCTCTTCTCCTTCCATCCATTTCAATTCATTGCCAAAACCCTACGGTAAATCTCTCTCTCAAATTACTCAAGATGTGAAACGACGCCGTACCTGGATCTCATGTTTGTTTTATTTTTCTTGCTAATTTTTGTTTTACTTTAATTTTGTTTTTGTTGTTATTACTTTACTCGCTAGTGACTATGCGATGTGATTAATACACCGTAATTTAGTTTACCTGGTGTTTCATTTTTTTCTTAGCTGATTTGTTTTGTTCTTATTTTAGTTATGCTCCATGATTAATGGATCTGATTTAAAACCTTTGCTTTTGTACTTTGATGGTTTTGTTTGCATGCAATTAGTCAAATTAGTTCTTATAATTGCAATGTCCTCAGTATTATGTTTTTAGAAATGAAAAATATGTTAAAGGTTTTTGGATTTAGTTTTTGAATGTACATTTAATGGTTTAGTTAGTGCCTGCGGTATCGACAAAATTAGACTTTAAGCTTAGATTCGGTTATTAGGAAGTAATGTGAATGATTCCGTATATTGTCATTAAAACCGATGCAGTCCATTTGTTTGAACCCGTTTGACCGTGAACCGAGATCCGGTCTTAGTTTGGTCACATGTTTGAATTTTTTACGTTATCACATCATCCCCTGTGATTAAACCCGTAAAACAGTTAGAAACGGCTCCAAAGATCCGGCTGACTGAAAAACATTCATTGTGGTTTTGTCTTACAAAAGCTTATCCGTAGTCAAACAATGTAACACATGAAAGCCTAGTTGTACACATACTTAAGAGAAGGAGAAAGTTTGGTAGTGGGAAGGAGATGCAGAAGGAAAAAAAGATATGGAGAAAGACACTTGTTAAAAATATAGTAGGAGTGGTATGTTTGATGTGTGCGGCGGCTATTGTATGCAGAAGACAACAAAAATATTTTACGGTTATGTTATATGGGCTTGCGTACTTGACCACTTTACTACATTTAATTTCGAGAAAATATTCACACGGCCACCTTACTACACTTTAATTTCGATAATATATTATATACTGAGTCATGTTTCACCAAAATAAAATATATACAGAGTCTTGCAGTTTAATTAGTGAGCCGCCGGTTTGACCAATGACCCATTTACGCAGTATCCTAACAAAAAGTAGATGGCATCTCCGAGTTTAAGACCATTGTTTCGTATTTTTAGAAACTAATTTCATTATTTGTTTATTTTAATAAAAATTATCTTTGGCATTTATAGTCGACTTTTACTCTTATGGAGATTTGTTATTGAATTTGTTGTTGTTCGTGTTATATGCATGTGTGTTGTTTCTTCCGTTAGACAGTCTTGTTAATCCATAAAACTCTAAACGCTACAACATTGTTCACATTGGTTCCGGAATGAAATTTTGTCCGTGTATTAAGTTCTCATGATATCAAATGTGAAGACTAACTTGACTGAAATAATATACAATAAGGGACTTTGTGGACTAATATGACCAACAGTATTTATATTTCAAGGGCTAATTTGATTATTTACTCATCTTAGTTTAATATTGTTTAAAATCTGCTATGGCATCTGATGTTAAATTTTTTGCTCCTATGTAGATTTGATATCACTGTTGGAATTAGCTTTGATTCACGGAAAACTTCTCAGCATCTGCAGTTGTCTTGCGTTCAAGGAAATGGAGTTACCAACTCTGAGAAAACCTTTCATCTACTGGGTTTTCCTTTCTTTCACTGTCTTTGCTCAAGTTAGCAATGGGTTTTATCTTCCGGGAAGCTACATGCACACTTATTCCAATGGAGAATATATTAATGCCAAAGTCAATTCATTGACATCTATTGAAACCGAGCTTCCCTTCAGTTACTACAGCCTCCCTTACTGCCAGCCCCCTGATGGAATAAAGAAAAGTGCTGAGAATCTTGGAGAACTTCTTATGGGTGATCAGATTGATAATTCACCCTACCGATTTCGAATGAATAAAAATGAGACTCTCTACCTCTGTACAACAGCACCATTAAATGAGCACGAGGTAAAGCTACTCAAACAAAGAACTCGTGATCTGTATCAAGTGAATATGATCCTTGACAACTTGCCAGTTATGAGGTATACTAGTCAAAATGGGGTTAAAATCCAGTGGACGGGGTACCCTGTTGGGTACACTCCATCTGATGGCGGTGCAGATTACATCATTAACCACCTGAAATTCACTGTATTGGTTCATGAATATGAAGGGAGAGGGGTCGAAATTATTGGGACTGGGGAGGAAGGTTTGGGCATTATTTCTGAAGCTGATAAGAAGAAGGCATCTGGGTATGAAATAGTTGGTTTTCATGTTGTCCCCTGTAGTATTAAATATGACCCTGAAGCCATGGCAAAGCACAAAATGTATGATAGTATCTCTTCTGTAAGCTGCCCAAATGAGCTCGACAAATACCAGGTAATAAAAGAGCAAGAGAGGATATCATTCACATATGATGTTGAATTTGTGAAAAGTGATATAAGATGGCCATCACGTTGGGATGCTTATTTGAAGATGGAGGGTTCTCGAGTTCATTGGTTCTCAATCCTAAATTCACTGATGGTTATTATTTTCCTTGCTGGCATTGTTTTTGTCATTTTCTTAAGAACTGTAAGAAGGGATTTGACAAGGTATGAGGAATTGGACAAAGAGGCACAAGCTCAGATGAACGAGGAGCTTTCTGGGTGGAAACTTGTTGTAGGTGATGTATTTAGGGAGCCTGAATGCTCAAAGCTTCTGTGTGTAATGGTTGGAGATGGGGTTCAAATTCTTGGAATGGCAGGTGTTACTATTGTTTTTGCAGCACTTGGTTTCATGTCTCCAGCATCCCGAGGGATGCTACTAACTGGGATGATCATTTTATATCTTATCCTTGGAATTGCCGCTGGCTATGTCAGCGTACGTCTATGGAGGATCATTAAGGGAACATCAGAAGGGTGGAGATCAGTTTCTTGGTCTGCTGCTTGTTTTTTTCCTGGCATTGCTTTCGTTATCCTTACAGTACTCAATTTTATTCTATGGAACAGCAACAGTACTGGTGCTATACCTATTTCCTTGTATTTTGAGCTGTTCTTTCTCTGGTTCTGTATTTCAGTACCTCTGACCCTCATTGGAGGATTTATGGGGACAAAAGGAGAGCCAATCGAATATCCTGTAAGGACCAATCAGATTCCAAGGGAAATTCCTGCAAGGAAATATCCATCTTGGCTTCTTGTTCTTGGTGCTGGAACTCTTCCATTTGGAACCCTCTTCATTGAGCTTTTCTTTATCCTCTCTAGCATCTGGCTCGGGAGGTTCTATTACGTGTTTGGTTTCCTGTTGGTTGTTCTTCTATTGCTGATTGTTGTTTGTGCTGAGGTGTCGGTGGTGCTCACATATATGCATCTGTGTGTGGAAGATTGGCGGTGGTGGTGGAAGGCATTCTATGCTTCAGGTTCTGTTGCTCTTTATGTATTCTTGTACTCCATTAACTACTTGGTTTTCGACCTGCAGAGTTTGAGTGGACCTGTGTCAGCTACCCTTTACCTTGGCTATTCACTACTCATGGCAATTGCAATCATGTTGTCAACTGGCACCATTGGCTTCCTTATGTCCTTCTACTTTGTGCACTACTTGTTCTCATCAGTGAAGATAGATTGAGGTTCTGGCTGTTATCTCTTATTACCCATGTAAAAGATCAATCAATTGATATAACTTCTACTGAGTTCTTTTTGTAGCTTGATTGCATTGCAGAATAGTGTGGAGACTGATACTTTAGTGATTGCCTTAAACTCATCAATCAATTTTATAATGCAATGCGGTCTGCAGTTTGTCTCTGAACGTAGTCATTCAAGGACTAGTGTTTGTGCTCATCATGTTTCAAGTACTCTAGTTTATCTAAGTTTCTTTAGGAAATTGTAATTTCTCAGTCTGTCTTACATTTCGTTTCAATATATAGAAAATTGTTAGATGGATAATCAGCTTTCATTGTGATGTTCATTATGTTTGTGTGTTTAATTTTTATATCTTCTATGCATTCAAGGATAGGGAAGAAGTCCTAGTATTATACTTATGAGGATTTATTTTATCTATACCTATTGTCCACAAGCCACAATTTTGGCTTGAATTGTACTAATGTTTATTTTATATTATGTTATAACTTTTTTTTTACGAAATTATTTTATAACTTGATGCTTGTATTTTTTAGTTGATAATACTCTTTTTTTGATGCAAGTTGATAATACTCTTTTTTTGAAGCAAGTTGATAATACTCTAGATATGGAAAAATGAAAATATTGAATAGGGGAGCCTTGGCAGTTGGCACAATATTTGGATGCCTCTGTGAGGTTACACTCACGGGTTAATGTAAGGGTACCTACTACAATAGATTCACATTTCCCTTGATCCCTACTGTGGCGGAAGCTCTGTATGTTGCACTTTATTATATGGGAAAGTATTAAATACTAGAAGAATATAGTATTCCTATGGCACTTAGTTTTACATCTTGTGTGTGTTTTAATAGCATAATCTATTTGGTTGCATATATTTGAGTTTGTGTTTTTTTAACAGTTTTCATATAATTAGTTGCCTTAGTGATGCTGTTTTTAATCTTAAGCTGCAGATATTGTGTATGATTAATTGATTATGCTGAAGGATTTCTCACGCAATTCAGCAAATATTTGTCTATATCAGAGACAACATCTGTCAAAATTGAGTTTACCTTGTGTCCCTCCCAAAGACGCAATTTGTCTTTTGTGACATTTTTATTTTGAGATTTTTTTGTGACATGATAATGTTATGATTGTTTTGTAAGAACATGTTTCCATTGCCGGTGTCTATTCTTACAGGTGGGATGCCATAACCTTGTGTTCTCCCCCTTTCCATTGAAATACTTGTGTAATTTTGCAAAAACAGGGGAGTATGATTAATTTTGTCCATTTTTAACTTTTTAAACAAATTGAAACTACATTGCTTCTTGCTGTGTAATCTTCTTTCAATTGTCAATACTTTGTTGTCCCAGTAAACTTTTATAAACTTAATAATATTTATAAAATAAAATTGAACCAAATTGATGTTTGCGAATTTTAAACCCAAATATATACTAAAAATTTCTGGTAAGAGCAAATATATGTTTCCTAGGCCAAACCTCTATTTACAAAAAAGGAAAAACAAAGACACCCAAAAGTTTATTATGAGCAGAATGGAATCTGATGTTATTCTGAAAGATCCAATGTTACCAAAAATGTATACCAACTCTTCGTAGGAAGTTAAGGTCATGAAAACAAACAATAATTTATATAGAAATTATTGTTTGTTTTCATGATAGGAATTATTATTTGACAGTACGTACAATAGAAATGTTAAGAATACTCTTGTTAATACTCTTCATTTTTGACACAATTAATACTCTCCATTTATAATTGATTCATCATGAAATGTCAATATATTTTTTTTAAATATGACTTTGTAGGGTAATAATATCAATCTTTTTATAAATAAGATTTATGTGCAGTGAAATGAGATATGCATGTACTGTCTCATTGTTTTGTAAAGGCAGATTTTCAACGATCCTCCTTCACCCATTCTAGTTTTTTAATCTATTCTATATAATTTTTTTCTTTGAAAGAATCTAATCTATATAATTATTAATGAAAAAAAAAGAACGGTCCAAATTGCAAATCATAAACCAAACATACCTCTACTCTCTAGTGGACAAATATTGCTTGATATTTTCACGTGATCCCATTGCAATTTGCAGTGCCCTTTCCTCTAGCCTTAAAGAATATCCACTTAATTAGTAGCATATCTTTCCTGTCACTTTCCCCCGGCGAAATTTGTATTTCTACAAATAAACTAAATAATACACAAGTCTCTACTAGGGACAAATGCATATTATTTGTAGGGGTCGGAGTTCGAACCTCGGACACCCCACTTGTCTAGATTTAAAAAAATATGTGAGCTCCAACCAGTAGGCTACCTGACAAAATAAAAAAAAGATTCATTTTTCTCCAAGGGGAAGTGACAGGAAAAATATCGCAGAAAATTTAGTTATAGTTGATATCTTATAGCTTTTATTTTATTTTATCATTAGTCTAATAGATAATAGATACCGAAATAAACATACATGAAAGGAGGGAGTGTGGTGAATCCGGATTGAATATGAAATCCTACATAAAATATCACCACATTCAAAGAACTGGGTTGTAATTATGATGATCAATAGTTTGTAGTCAGAGATGTGTTTGATCTGCTAAAATGTAAGTATTGAACATAACAACACAATATTAGACAAAACAGTATGAAACAAATTTTTATAATATTGAATAATTTTTGTTGTCGTATACAATATTTGGTGGATAAAATACTATTTTTGTATTTTGGACAACTTATATGCAAGATAAAAAATTGTGTTATCGTTTAGGGAGTAACAAGAATTTCAATTCTTGTCCATGTCCCTTGCCCCCTTGATTTGTCTTTGTCACTCAAACATTTTTACAATCAAACTCAGTGCAACTCTATCATTTATTTTTTATCAGATCAAACACATTCTACAAGCTTATACAATATAATATTTTGATAAACTATTTTAAGTAGTATTTAAGCTTAAGGAAATGTTTGTGAATTCAAGATATTGAAACAATAAAATGTAATTTTTTCTACATAAAATTAATCAATTATTTTTATTTTTAAATCCTTAACAAGTGTCCTGCTTTAAGGACACTTGTTAGCATAACCCTTTTAAG
>Ga0315914_1006137_pt1 | contig 17160 bp, 15 predicted proteins | sample MpolenodulesMG_FD_203920 | JGI IMG/M metagenome (GOLD analysis project Ga0315914, IMG submission 203920) | Medicago polymorpha root nodule microbial communities from Los Angeles, California, United States - elongated nodules | ecosystem: Host-associated > Plants > Roots > Nodule | place: USA...
TAAATTATGAACTAAACAACTAAATACTATCAAGCTTCATTTAACCCTAAATTCTCACTAACTCAGTATCATACCCTAATATGATTAATTTCTTCATCATGAATTTCAAATTCAACAATTATTTTAGCCTTCACCAAATAAAAGATTTGAGATAAACATCACCTTTAACAGAGAGATTCGGCGACGGAAAGAGAGATGGAGAAAGTGATTCGTACAGAGGAAGGAGATCGAGAGAGCTAATTAGGGTATGGAGAGAGAGCTACTGGCCGTCGGAGCAAATGGCGGAGAGAGACCTAGTGGCCGTCGGAGCAAATGGCGGAGAGAGAGATATGGAGAAAGCGATTCGCCGGAGAAGGAGAAGATCGTGTGGAGAGAGACAGAGAGCTGAAACGAAACACTGTTTTTCTTTTTTACTTACCTTTATCTATTTCTTATTTCTTTTAATCATTTTTTACCATGTTATTAAAGATCAATTTTTTTATGTATTTTTTGCCATGTCATCGGTGGTATAGAGGGGGTGTACGACATTGGTGTGTACATGTATCTTTTCCTATGAAGAATTGCTTTAATCTTGTGTTTGGAAACGTGCTTGAAATTGCAATCGGTCCCTAAGAAAAGTTGTAGTTATAGCTGCTTCAACATCACCAAGTGGCTGTGGTTTGATCCAATCCAACCAGAACCAACCAACACACTAAATTGATTGCAATTTCATTCTGATCAGTCAACACCCGTCGTATACAAACAAATTAACCATTTTTGTGACTATTATTATTATTATTATTATTATTATTATTATTATTATTATTATTATTATTATTATTATTATTACTACTATAATAACCTGGTTTCGCGGCCGTACACGGGTTGCGCACGTGATGAGTGAATTTTATTAGGATAGATTAGGGTACGTTGGTTCACTTGATCAGATTTAGCGTGATGTATTTTCGTTTCGGTTGCACCTGAGTCAGGTCTAATGCCATTCAGTCTCTATATTTTCATTCTCTTATTTAATATAATTTTCCTTTTGCTTAAATTTTTTTTCCTCTTAGCTGCAATGACAATGTCCTATCTTTGATGAGAGTTTTAAATAGTTCAATTGGTTTGAGCAAGCAATTAAAGAGGATGGAAGATTAGATTCAAACATGATGAAGGATAACATACTAATTAACTTAACAATTAATTATTAGTATTGTTGTTTTTTAAAAATTTAATTGGTTTAAAAAAGATTGGTTATATATCATAAAAAAAAGCTTTAGTGGCGGAGCTGCCGCTTTCCAATATTAATTTTGATACTCTTCATTTCTTAATTGATTTAAAATTGGATTCTGAGGAATGACGAGGGGAGATTTAGTTATACAACTCACATCTGAGATGAAAATATACAAATATGAACGCATGCACCCTATATTTGGAAGCCATTAAAAACTCAGTACCGAATTAATCAATGAACAAATACGATGTTTAGTAGAAAATTACTATGATTAGATAACAGGAAGATAGCCAATACAACTTACCAACTCGATCAGACCTTCCTAGCCTTTTATTAAAAGCAGCTAGCTATATATATATATACATACACATATACTTATACTATATGATTAACTTAGTATTAATTGGAAGAAGAGGTTGCAGAAGGGTGCTGCTGTGGCCATTCATTGGAATACACCAAAGACACTGGGGTGCAATATGAATTGCAGGGGCTTTCATGATTGTGAACACCTTCATAGCTTGTTAACACATAGCTTGAATCTTCCCTATCCCTTTCCACTCTTTTCTTCACACCACATCCTTCACCTGAACACTTGTAGTAGTTCCTAGAATAATTTAAAGAAAAAATATTTAATTAAATATTATATATGTTATTGTTTCTTAACACCACCTGATCAGATCAACAACAGTCCCAGTGCACAGAATCTCTCTCTCTTTCACCCACACAAATAATGCAAAAGTGCCATTATTTACGGGGGACTAGCTAGCAAGTGGGATCGATGCTGATCTTACATATACAAACAGTACTCATATATGTTTATAGAGAAAGAATAATTAATTGTCTTAACTGCAGCAAATTGAAACATCAACTTGCTACTACTTTTCTCGATTCCAGGACAAACAAATGGAAACCACACATATATAAGCTAGTTCAACAAGTAGGGTTTATTTAATTGTACACCATTTAATTTATTTGCTAATTAAGCACACACAAGAAATGCATACATACATATATACAATTACAGATATGATTGAGATTTATATACGTCCATTAATACCGTATACAGTTAGAGTCCATGTCCCCCCTTCCATCAACTAGTATATATCAGCCGCCACAATATTTATATGATCATATAACCAATCAGACCCACCACCACTATCCTATTTCCTTTTCAATTAAGTTATGGATAATCAGTGTCCTAAGTACATTGACATTGGTTAAGTAATTAAAAAAGTAAGTTTATATAAAAAAAAGTGGTGTAATTTATTGATATTTTCAAGATCAATTTTATATTTATAGATTCATTAATCAATGCATCTAAGAACACTAGATAGCAAAATCCTTAAATTAAAAGTTGTGTACGGCATGATATTGATCGGGTTAGTAAAGTGCAAGTACTCAACATTAATTTATTAACAACATGTGATTGTGAATTTACATTTGAACTTACATAATCATTAAAAGATACATTGATATGACGTATGTAGCCAAAGAAGGCAATGAATTAAAGAAAAACATTGACTAAGAGTAATTACCTTGGGTATGGACTATTCTTGACAGACTTCTTTCCATACTTCCTCCATTTGTATCCATCATCCATAATCTCAAGCTGCGATCTCGTTCTAAACGTCACTCTTGGGCTCACATCTACTGTATTTTCCTTCATCTCCCCGCTTTTACGTTTCCTGTCAAACCAAAGAATCCAAAATATATATATATACATTATTATATTTATCTGTATGTCAAAAATTAACATCACATAAGTGGTTAACATATGAAAAGCACTTGCATCATGTTATTGTTGTTGTTGGTAGAGGTTTCAATTTCATCACAAATTAATCCTTGATTGATGACATTAATATCAATGGTGGTGGAAGGTTGCTTGTTGTCTGATGATTCAGTTCCTGTGCTTTGTGACCAACATTCTTGATGTTCATCATCCAGCACGAGATAATCAGATAAATTAATGAAATCAGACGAGGAAAGAGGAGGAGGAGGAGATATATTATTATTGTGATAAGGGTTAGAATTAGGGTTTCCAAAATACATGTCCATCGCAATTAATTAGACACAGTGAAAGATAAGATAGCAACTACAAAGACCCACACAATTTGGTCTTTTATGAATGAGTGATTTTGCTAGTTGCTACTTGCCAGTAGTAGTAGAACTTCATCGTGCTACCACTTGATATATAACATCTCTGTTATAATGAAATAAATACTATGGTTTTTCTTATAATATTATTCTAAATATATATGCTTTATTACTGTTTCAATTGTGAAAGAAGAAGGATCCTTCCAAACATTTTCGTCGAGGGTGCAAGGAAGGCTACTTGTGGAGACACGTGTCAGCTTCATAGACGTGAAGGTGACGTCATCACCATGACGTAGTGGTAGGCCCCAGCTTCTCGTAGTTGAATCTCTGCAACAGGATAAAAGATACTGTTTATTACACTTTTGAGGTGTTCAGTGCTCTAATCTCATATTGAAGTGAAGTAGTTTTCGTTAGATTTAAATATAATTTTTAAGGAAAATAATTGGTGAACATCCAATCGAGAGAAAGGGACAAGATATAGTAATTTGATTGTCGTGTGTTATATGGTTTTTTCTCCATTTATCATCTCATTCTCATGATATCAATCAATTCTCATGATATCAATCAATCAAAATGTAATATATATTGGCGACATTAAATGTCAAATAAATGAGTCAATTTCTTCTATAGAAAAAAAATCAATTTTAATCATAAGGTAGCTTTTAATACTTTTAATTTTTATTTAATTATAACAAGATTACATTAGAGGTCTTTTATCTTATTTATTTGTAACACTTTGGTCATTTATCTTTATTTTTTTTCGTTTAGGTCTTTTATCTCTCATAAAAGCACATATACATTTTTTTCCCATTTTTTATTAAAAAAAAACATAATTTTATTTTTTAAAATATATTTTTATTAAAAATGAAAAAAATCCAGAAATATGATGAAGATGTTCATCATCTTCATCTTCTTCCTTTGAATCTTCATCATCTTCATTGAATCAAAAAAATTCTATAGAAATATATCTCCAAATATCATGAATTAATGTTATGTTCAACTCAAATCTTCTTTCAAACACAAAAATCAAAACCCTATAAGAAAGAGATTTAGTTTCATCACAAAAAAAAAGAGCTTTAGTTATATAAATTGTTACATCGTATATTATTACTGTTGTTATTATTATTATTATTATTTTCTAACTCAATATTCAAACCTGACATAAAAATAACCTTAAAATTGAGAGCAGCTTTGCACATCAATTTTGTTATTTCTAGAACAATCTTAACTTTCGTAAAGCTTAACCCTTTCGTAAAGCTTTGCAACATTTATGAAATTAAGGTTTTGATTTTTGTGTTTAAAAGAAGATTTGAGGTGAATATAACATTAATTCACGATATTTGGAGATATATTTTATTAGGATTTTTTTTATTTAAAGAAGATGATGAAGATTAAGAGGAAGAAGATGATGAACATCTTCATCATATTTTTGGATTTTTTTCATTTTTAATAAAAATATGTTTTTAAAAATAAAATTATGTATTTTTAATAAAAAAAATGAGAAAAAAGATGTATATGTGCTTTTAAGAGAGATAAAGGACCTAAACCAGAAAAAATAAAGATAAAGGACCAAGGTGTTACAAATAAATAAGAAAAAGGACCCCTAATGTAATCTTGCCTTAATTATATTTAGGTGTTAAATCTTAATTAATTTACACTACATGACTGACTTAGAACAATTAAAATTTCACATCAAATTTCTTTCATTTGAATGTCCTTAAATTTATCAATTATATTCGTGAAATTTCTTCTTCCCATTTTGATTGTTCAATTTTTTCGTTCCAAACTGCCGTATTTTTCAAATTTAGTGAGAATCTTCGTCGTTCTTTTGATTCCAAATATCGTGAGAATTGCCGTTATTTCCAGAACCACGTCAGGTATGGTGACTTGATTTTTCTTTTTGATTTGATTTTTCTTGGTTGTGAGGTAGTTAATTATAACAATTGAGTAAGTCATCTGTTGTACTTTGAGGACTGCTAGCAAGTGTTGCCGCTTCGATGTTGTGGGAGCTTGCTAGCATTTTTTTCGGTTGCTGCTGAAATGGTTATGTCATGAGGCTGTTGTTCTTTTGTTTGGACTTAAAGGCTTTGGCTGATAGTGAGGCAGGTCTATGCGTGTTAGCAAATTTTATGAGTTTGGTTGCTTAAATAAAAAAAAAAAGTCACGATACCTGACACGATTCTATAAACAACGACAATTCTCACTATAATTGAAAACTGCAGCAGTTTGAAACGACAAAATTGAACAATCAAAATGGGAAGAAGAATTAAAAAGAAACAAGAATTGATCAATAGGGAAGAATAAAGAAGAAGAAATTTGAATGAAGGAGATGTTTTTGTTCTCACGTTCGGGGTTCTGGAATGGAAGACATTTTATGAATGTAAGTGATGAAGTTAAGGACATCCAGATGAAATAAATTTGATGTAAAATTTTATTTGTTATAAGTCTTGTAGTGTAAATTAATTAAGATTGAACACCTTAATATAATTAAATAAAAATTAAAAGTATTAAAAGTTACGTTATGATTAAGATCAACTCTTTTATTTTTAGAAAAAATTGACTCATTTATTTGACATTTAATGTTGCCTATGTATATTACATTTTGATTGGTTGATATCATGAGAGGATAATTACCCCCTAAACAAGAGAGGGTAATGTAGGCCTCACTTTAACATATCCGAGAGAGATAAAAAAAATTAGTGAGGTATTAAACGATGGTAGAGAAACATGAGACATATGAAATTCTTGTTCTAAGTTTAAAAAAAACACTTTGTTGATACTCATACCTTCATTGAAAACTTTGATATGCCCGTGATTTGATAGGAATAAAGAAAAAAAATTGGTGATACCCAAAAAAAATTGTGATACCTTGAGAGAAAAAATATAGAGATAGTTATATGATAAATGCGATAAGTTGTGAAAGTGATATAAAAAAAGAGATAAAGACAAATGAGATGTTCAAAGTGAAAGGGAATATTAGAGGTGTACAAATATTATTGTTCGTAAAGAAAATGAAATGTTTAATAAGTGTTAGGAGCGATGTTCAAATATCATTGCTGGATTTTAATTACTTAATAACTTGCTAGTTAGCTAGGGACATATGGTATTATTTACTCCTAAAAAATATTATGATTTGTTTGTCTAATTGTTGAATTTAGGGTAGTCGATTTAATAAAATCAAGGGTTAAATATGTTTTTGGTCGCTATAAATATGTCAACTTTTCATTTTAGTCCCTCTAAAAAATTTCTTCAACTTTTAGTCCCTAAAAAAAATTTCATTTTCACTTTTGGTCCCTCTTTTAAAGTAAAATCATATGTAGAATTCATATTTTTGAATAAAATTTTACTAAAAAATTCATAATATTATAAGAATCTCTCCAAATTTTTTTTTAGAGTTTTTTAACAAAACATGAATTTAATATGAATTTTTATATCTTTGATGGTTAAAAATTCATATTTAATTTATGTTTTGTTAAAAAACTCTTTTTTTTTTGGGAATTTTTTTTACAATATTCTACACATTTATGCACAATTTCATTAAAAAAATACAAAATTTAACTTAAAAATATGGACCAAAAGCAGTGATTGAAAATTTTATAGGGACTATGTTGAAGGAAAATTTTAGAGGGATTAAAACGAAAAGTTGGTATATTTATAGGGACCAAAAATAAATTTAACCCTAAAATCAATTAAGGAAAAATGAAACAAGTCTAGCTGAATCTTTCTCAACTACATATGAGCATCTTTAGCCGTTTTGATATCAAAATGGATTTCAACTCAGGAGATGAATATATAGCCAACATATACATATTTATTTAACTTAATTTAAAACAAAGAAGAAGCGTATAGGCACAATTGATACAGCAACAATAACATAAAATAGTATTTGATCAGATTAAATAGGCATTGGCTACCCTCCAACATTGATGCCTTCGATGCAGATTAGGTCCTTAAGTTATACATTGCTGCTTAAAACGAGTCAATCGACTAGCTGCATGCCCGATGTTGATGATGAAACAGAAAGTGTAGTGCACCACCTTAGCTTAAACATTCTCTATTTAATGATCATTTTTTTTTAAAATAATATTTAATGATCAATTTAGTGATTGAATTATTTCAATCTCCAAAGTGAACAAGTTAGTGACGACTCAGTTTAATAACCAATGGTCGCTAAATGAGTTTGTGATCAATTCAAAAACATGGTTGTAATATGTCACTTAATCACTAGTCGCTAATGTTAGCGATCTATTAAGTGACTGATCTGACATTTTTGGTTTTTAAATTAGTTTTTAAACTTGGTAGTTCGCGACAATGTCTTCTGTAATTTTGAATGATGATAAGATTGACAATTTATGTTTGTCTTTATTCATGCTTGTACTAAATTTAAATACTATTTTTTACACAAAGGTTTTGGTTTTATGCGAGATTTATATTGTCATATATTTGCTTAATAGGCATGTCTTACAAGGTCTCATGAGCCATTAATGCATTTGCGGAAAGGCAAGATATGGTTGATTTCTTATCACAACTCCCTTGTATTGTCAATTTAGATAAAAAGATCCAGTTGACTATCTAAAAAAAACTCATCATACAATGTAGATTTCTAACTCAAACAAAAAACAGTCAAATATATCGTGTTGGATAACGATTTGTATAAAAGTGTCATGAAATCTTGCTGAAGTGCATAGGCAAGAGAGAATCTTTCAAAGTCATTGGAGAAGTTGATAAAGGAATTTCTGCATCCTGTAAAGTTGATTTTGTCATGAACTATTTCAAATAGCTTTTTATAAACAGAAATGATAACTAGACACAATTTTTTTGACACAATACAGACACTATGGATAATTTGGACATTTCATACTTAAAACAGGGGCAGTTTTGTCAAAACCACGCACCCTCTCTTCTTCTTCTCTATTGTGCGTGCGTGTCTGTCTTCTCTCCCGCCAACACCATCCTCCCTGCCGGCCACAGCTACCACCGCATCCTCCCTCTTCATCAATGGCCACCACCACCACCTCCTCTGTTTTCATCAGCCACCATCACCTTATTCTCAGCTTCGCGTTCCCTTTCTTCTTCATCAGATCTGTCCCACCAAAACACTCACCACCATCCTTCTTCCTCTTCTTCTGTTTTCATCCAACCTCCTTCCCTGCAAGAACAACCACCAATCACGGCCAAATCTCTTCAGATCCGAGCAGTCTAAATGCCATAGTTGCAGAGTGGTGGAGGTGGTTGGTCCTCGACGATTGGGAAAGATTTGCAGAGATGAGAGACGGTGGCCAGAGAACAGTGAGAGAGAGCGCATGACAGATAGAGGCAGACGTAGTGGCGAGTTGCAAGGAAAGGCGTTTGGGGAGGAAGCGAGAGCGGCGGTCGGAGACACAGAGAGAGTGCAGACAAGAGGGAAGAGAAGAGGAAAAGAAAAGAAAAAAAAGGGAAAAATACGGTATAAAATACAGTGGTGTCGTATTTGTGTTTGAGTTTTTGTGTCTATTTGTCATTTCTGTTTCATAAAAATCATTTTTGAAAGATGTTATTTTGAAAAAATATATGATTTTTCCTATGTAAAATCTCGAACAATAAATATTTAAGTTAATGAATGTCAAAATCTCTTTTTTAACTTATACCAAATGAGTTTGAAATAACTATTACTATTTTTGAGTAAATTTTTATAAAATCTATTTTTAGAAATACAAAGAAAAATCTATTTTTTTTTAAATCTAAAACAAACTGTCCTAAATCATATCCAGGTTTAAAATTTCTAAGACTAAAACCACTAATCATACCCCGTGAATTTAGCTCAGATTTACCATATATTCTATTTCATAACCCAAATTAATGTATCATCACTAAATTTGATAATATCATTAAATTAATAGCACTTTTTGCCCCCAAACTTTCATGAAGTTGCGATTTTGGCCCCCTAAGAAAAAAAAACACAAAACCGCCCCATAAGTTTTCCAACTGTAGCAGTTTTGACCCCCAATGCCAATTTTTGGTAAAAAAAAAAAACACGTGACACCTCATATAGGGTGTCACGTCAGCGTAGACCGAGTCAAAATTGGCCTTGGGGGCCAAAACTGTCACATATGCAAAACTTAGGGGCGGTTCTGTAGTTTTTTTCTTAGGGGACCAAAATCGCAACTTAAGAAAAGTTAGGGGGCTAAAACTCCTATTAAACCTAAAAATTACACTAAATCACTTTTACTTAACAACAAGGAATTACACTACACCGGTAAAAAGGCCACCAAAGACAAAATTACAAACATAACATATCCACATGATTAATCAATGATGCCCCATGATGCAAGCAACATAGTTTTTAGTACGTTCGTTCGTTCATAATGTTATAAAAAATATCGATAATCCAACCAACATGCTTGCCATAATACGCATTGTTGTTAGCATATCTCCAGTATTGCTCTCAAGTTCTATAGGGAACAAACAAGTTCCCTTTGATGGATCTTGTGTAACAATACTACCTAATCCATTGAAATCGCATGCTTCAACGCTCTGGTCTCTAGTTTGAAAAAACTGGTTAAAAGCAAAAGATGCATTACCAGCTAATCCCAAATTTCCACAAGAACAACCATATCCTAAACTTGTACAGTCAGCACCAGCACAAGCATAGTCTAATGCCGACGGGATCAAAGACATATTCTTAACATCTGCACTTAGGACACACCATTTATGTTCTTGGTATCGAACACCCTTCGCTGATTGTGGCATTTTTTCTTCTCCTTTACCTGAAAAATCTATAGGAAACTTCGGCTTTCCATCATAACGATAAATTCCCCAATGACGTTCAAAATTACCAGGATCAATACTCTTTAAATTCTCGTCAAAAAGAGAAAATAGATACGCATCCATATGTCCGGGGAGCATTGGAGTACCTTTTTTACTAGCCATATTTTTAAGAAACCCTTGGTAAAATCTTTTTGCATTGTTAACATTAGCATTTATGTTACCATCAGTTGGCCAACCAATTTCACCAACAACAATTTTTATGTCAGAGTAACCAGCCTTTTTTAATGCCCAAGCAAGTGTATCTAAATTTGCATCAAAGACATTGCTATATTGTGCATTTTTGTCTCTAATTGTCATGCTATTGGTACCAAAGAATGCAAAATCTTGTGGAAAACCTTCACTTTGATATAGACTAAGGAAAGGGTAAATGTTGACAAGAAACGGCGACTTCTTTTCGTGAAGAAATTGGATAATTTGGTTCATAACATCACGAATGTTGTCTCGAAAATCTCCATCCGACGGTTTGTTTGTTTGAGATTCATAAACATCTGCATTCAAAGCTGTCGTCACCTTCACTTGGTCTCCATGTCCAGCTTTATCAATAGCCTTTTGAATATTTTGCATAGCTGGAAATGTTTTCTTCACATATTTATCCCCGTAGCTTTTCAAGAATGGTTCATTTCCAACTGCTACGTATCTGCAATAACACAATGTGTATGTAGAATGAAAAAAAAAATATGAATTCACGATAAACTAATAAATTTATGACATTGGTCAACGAGGTTGTCAATTCAATGGTAAGAGTTTGATTTTGTAACCTTTACATCAAGGGACAAAGTTCAAAATCCTTCAAAAATGATTGTAAAATGACAATTAATGTCATTTAATTAATCGTAATCGTTTCCAACCCCATATTAAAAAAAAATTAAAATATAATATTGATATGATGTTAGCAAGACAAAACAAATTTAGGGTTCGAGATTAAATCATTGACTGGTGTGCATGAAAATACATGCATTTTGAAAGATTAATCAACCCTTTAAATGAATTTCAACAACCTCAAAATTATTTTCCACAGTTTTTCGCATGAATACTTAAGTTTAAAAAAGAAACATCAAGATGTGTAACTATGAGGTATAATGTATAGGAACATAATGACATGCACGCACGGACACAAACCTGATATTCACACCCCCATTGTGAAGATGTTTGGTGAGATTTTCTTTTACCCAATCTTCGGAATCTCCAAGACTTCCAGCAAATTTACTTAATTGATCATTAGGAATTCCAACCATGACTTCAAAATCTCCGGAAAAAGCACCAACGATCCAAGGATCTGCATCAAAAAGTTTCACCTTCTTGATTCCACTGTCCCTCAACATATTTGCAACAATATTAGGATCCATAGGGTGTGATGCAAGAGCACCCCAATTGATACCAAGACCTGGTATAGAATCTGCCCCTTGTACACATTGTAGGGTACCATAAGCTAGGAGAACTATTAAACAAAGTGTACCTATGGAGAATTCGGCTCCAGCCATGGCTGTAAGCCGTTGATAGTGTTGTAAAATGTTGAAGGTAACAAAGGTGAAACTGAGATGTAACAAATTTTTTTTTTTTTTATTGAGACGGAGATGTAACAAGTTAAGTTTATAAAATAACTTGTTACAGTTAGATTTACAACAACATTTTAACCAAATATGGTTTTTGCTTTGATGTTTTCAGTTACAATGTCTAAATAAAGTCGGATATTTGTGTAATTCATTGTTAATTTTTTCTAATTGTAGTCGTCATTCATAATAATTTACAAGAACTGAATGGTTAAATAAAGAAATAAACATTTCACCTAAAAAGAAGAAATAAAACCAAATTAAATAAGTTCTGTAAACAACGTTTTTTAAATAAAAGACAACTAACACATTGGTTAAAAATTCACACATTTAGGTGAATAAACGGAAAATTCAGTGTACGAACACACAACGTCATTCCTAACAGATAAAAGGGCCCCTTATATAATATATCATAATATTTTTACTATTACTTTTTCCACTCTATGAGATTCTCGTGCGCCCTATTTTTTTCTTCCAAAACTACCCTTTATTCAGATTCTATAATCCGAACAATATTTCGGATTATGAAATCCAAATGCTCCCTATATATAACTTGAAATCAGAAAATTTTTCTCATTTCTACGATTTCCACATTTGCCGTAAAACTTCTCTCTCCCACCCCAAAATCCGAAAACCACACATTGCGTGAATCTTGTGATTTTTTGCTCAAAATCATTTACATTTCAAACTTCATCAAACATAAAACTCAAGATTAGGTCTCCTTCCCTTAATATGTAACTGACTGGCACTAAAGCTCTTCAGATTATACAATCCAAACTAGGTTGTTGTTGTTGTTCGGATTGTATAATCCGAAGTGTATCAATGACAATTTCTGCCTGATTTTTTTGACAATTTTGTGGATTTTTGTTAATTGTACGTATATTAGATATTGCATGTTGTATGGATCAAATAAAAAATCAAAGACAGGTGATGCATGTTTCGGTTAGGCGAGAGCGGATGGAGAGGAATGAAGCGGAGAGGAGAGTGGACAGGCGTGGTGGCAAGGGTAGGAGATGTCGTGCTAATGGCAATGGAACATCTCAGATGAACGATCCTGAGCCACAATACACGCCCCAACCCGAACATCAGATGGAGGCCTAGCATTTTATGCTTCCATTGTTGTATCTATTTATTTTTTGTTTCTCATAACCATATTTCTAGCTGGATATTTATGTTGACCTAGTTTTTAATTACTGCCATTAATTAATAAGTTGGGCTCATATCCTTAACGATAGTTATGACTGCTTGCGCTTTCATCATCCGTAGGTTTTACGGATGGTACATCACACCTTTACAATGCATTGTATGTGGAAAGGTTTTGCTTGATTAGTTTGTGGACTGACATTTCTTCCTTGCGAACTTTGTTTGCAGGGTGATCCAAAAGCTGGTGAAGTAACCAACAAAGAACTTAAAATTGAACCCAAGACTACCACTATTCCAAGTTATATATCTGTAGATACTGACACCTAAACGATTGATCAATTACCACAAGTAGATATTATAGGTATGGTTTTATTGTTGCTCATCAGATACTTTTCTGTAGATCAGACAATAGCAGTTGCCTAGTTTGCATCAGATAAAGGAAGAAGTCTTGCATACTCCAAGAGTATTTCACTTCGACAGTTAGAACTTGACATGACACATTTTGAACCTGGGCTGTCTAAGAAGCTAAATTAATATTTTGACTGTTGTCAGCGTGACAAAATAGAGTATGCGAGAACCTTGCCAAATAGTGTCGATGGTGTCATTATTTATGTTCTTATTGTCTTCTTTTCACCTAGCATTATTACAAAAATAGAATATTTGAAGACATTTTCTTCTGACCTTCGCCGCCGTCTCTATACCCAACTGATGATGGGTAAAGGAAATACCAGAAAACTTACTTGTAATGCTTCCATTTTTCGCAGCTCCAGAAGATGTTTCGGTTGCTTGTGATAGTGATCCAAATCTATTGGAATAGGTTCGACTTTACAATGAGGTAAAATATTAATGTGTAATTGTACTCCCTTCATGAGCTCTGCTTTTTATTAAGGACCACTTCATCTGATTCAATAAAAATAGAGATGGTGGAAAATTAATATTCTACGAGTATTTGTATCAATAAGTGGATGAAAAAACGGCATTATATGAACAAAGACAATGATGAAGAAGGTGCTGGAACTCCCAGCTCGTCAAGTGCGAAGCAAACAAGAGACACCAAGATTCGTGGTACAACCACCAAGAATGAGCTTGTCACAGTAACAGAAAATAATCTATGAAGGAGACAACCACCAAGAATGTTATTGGCTGATGGAAATGGTGCTAGAAAAACAAGAGGCATAAATTAGAGTACACTTGCAGAAATTGAGGAAGAGCCAGTTGTCGAGGTGGAAGTCGAACCTAGAAATGCTCATGCAAAGGCTTACGGAATTCAAAATCCAGAGTTGGCTGATATGAGAACAAAAGAGGAGAAATGATAATTGCGGCAAAAACCGCGACACCAAAAGTCATCATTGGAGGTTTTGGTGGAGGAGAAACATAGAGGGGAAAATGGGTATTCTGTAAATCAGGTCTAATTCTAAATATAATGGGTCAAACTCAATTTGATGTTAGTACCTCTGGTTCCATAAACAGGGTGTTCTAGGTAACCTTATTCGAGGCCACAGTTCACTGGTCCCATAACATATCTATCCTAATCACAATTCAGATTGCTTTTCTCAAGTATTTACTTGATGACGAAATTGGTTACCAGGTTCACTAACAAGCTGAATTTCTCCTATGGTGTTTGGGAAAGACTAATCCTCTTTGACAACAACTGTGTTTTGATAAGTGCTCCAGGAAGTACAGATCAATTGGAGTTAGAAAGAACCCCTTGTCACCCATCAGCGGGAACCCGAGTTTTTTTTCTTCTACAACTATTAAACATGAAGAAATTTAGTAGATTGCAACCTTGAGGACACAGTTGATTTTGAGGGGATTGTATCACCAAGACAATAGAATAAAGGGAAATTAGAGTCGTTAGAGCAGTTAGTGTCATGACCCAATCTCTGCCGTGACCGGCGCACAGACTGATACCTAAAGTCTGGCCAGCCTAACATACGAAACTTGACAAATGCATAAAACAAATAGCTTTTGAATAATAGTACACTGTGAACCCAAAATTTTCTACAAATTTCGATAGAGTAACTTTTGTATTTTTAACATTTTCAAATTGAGAACCCTGTTTACAGTTAGTTAGATTAATATTTGTGGGATTTAATAGATCAGTGACTCTATTGTAGAGGAGAGATCTCCCTCTTTTATTCTGTCTAATCCTACAATAAGTAGTTGTCTATTTTCAAAACAATTTCTTGGTTGCTAACAAGAGTGTGTAGTATTACTCTAACATGAGATTGTTATGCAAACATTTCTCATACGTAGTGTTTCTCAATCAACGGACAAATTCTTATTCACACATTTCTCAATCAAGATAAAGCATCCTACTCAAAAAATGTGAAACACATACATGATCTGAACAGAGCTTGAAAAGCAAAATCTCGGACTCAAAACCATGCACTACAAGGGCTAGAAAAAGAAAATTATGTAACACATTCTACTTCATTACAACAACAGCCAAGCTTTATCCCACTAAGTGGGGTCGGCTTGGGAAAATTATGGATCAAGGGGCTAGGCTCACTAGGTATTATGGGTTGGAGGGGCAGCGGCATGTGATTCTCCCACTGCCAGGAGTAGGAGGTGTTCGCTGCTTTGTGAATCCAGCCTCACGTTGTACCCTCGTGTCTAAATCTTACTTTCATCATTAAAGCAGTCTAACATTTTGCCTTTACAAGAGTGTGCTGTGCTACTGCATTGCATTTCTTGATTATTGCTAGATAGCTAAGAAGAAAACATCCTATATTTTTCCCTTGCCTATTTTTGGTCAGAAAATTGATTTCTGAATTCCTTCTGAAACTGTACTGGGGGTGTTCCTTTTGCTGCTAAGGTGATATCATCAAGAAATCCCCGCTGTGGAAACTCTTCAGGCACAAGAGCTTGATATGTTTCAAACTGTTTTGCAGCTTCCTCCTTTTTATCCAGAAGACTGTATATTATTCCCTTCAACATATTTTTAACACATCAATACAATAATTTCATGAATGGAATATCTTTCTGCATAAATTCCATATCTTACAGAACTATATTAGCAAAGTATGACATTATCATAAATGACATTATCATAAATAAGAGCAAAAATTAAAGTCAGAGGAAGAATAATTGTGTGCATGATTTGCATACAAACTCACCTGGCAAAGATAAGGCCTAAAATCTCGAGGATTTTGATCAATCAAATCTTGACATCTTTTCAAGCCCTCCTCCAAATCACCCTGCAAAGCACACATATGTTATGATTTCCAAATAATTACTCCAAAAAGACATTGTTCATGGTTAATCCTGAACTCGTAGTAGATAAGCAAAGGAAGAGAAAACTAATGAATCTGCAGTTCACCTGTACAACACGCATTTGTGCAATTAAGATCCTTATATTTCTCTCCTCCGTAACTTTGTTTTCATTAATAGCTAACTCTAAAGCCTTGTTCAGCATTTCAAATACAGCAGGACCCTCATTGTTTTTGTGCATCACCATAGCCAAACCCTGTAGATAAGAGAGTATCATTCATCTCAATCGTAAGCAAACCAGCGCAACAAACAAATGAAGTGTCGTGGTAAATTGATTTCATGATATTGAGTTGTAAATTGTAATACAATTACTATTTTGATGGCATTTTGTGGTGATACTGATATATTAAAAAAAATGTATCACCACAAAATGCCGTCAAAGAAGCAGTGTTCACTATGATGCTCGTCAAAACACCGGTCACGGCGTCGCCATTTAACAACACTGCACAGTTTTACACCATAGCTGCTATTTTGACAATTGGTCAGAAACTGCCTAGCGCCATCTAATATTCATCACATAAATTTACAATCACAGGCCTCTTCTCGATTTACAAACTAAGGCTCAATTGCTCAAAACAATATAAGCATAATAGGCATGCTTTCGAAGCATCACACTAAAACAACATCCAGAATTCATACATATGGGTTTTGTATAATTCTAATGAATGAGCAACGTGAAATAAAGAGTTAAGAGCTTAGGGAAGATATAAAATGAACTGCCATGTCAACATGCAATCATATTTGCATAAAGGATAACATAAGATATATCTTTTTCATAGCATAGTAATAACTAATAAAAATGTTTTTAGATGAGCACTCCAAATAACCATGATTACCAATCAGCAACACAACTTGTTTCTCTAAACAACTTAATTAAGCAATTAACATAAAAGTGCTTACATATAAGTTATTTTTACAACAAACGATAAAAGAAAGTCATACTGTTTTCATATTAAGCTATCAACTATTGATGTCAATAGATAAGTCAATCCAAACAGACCCAAAGTCAATAATTTATCAACGTTCAAATAAAAATTCCAAATTTCTAATCAAAATTTGACAAACCTAAACAAAAAAGCATTC
>Ga0315914_1006139_pt1 | contig 17148 bp, 7 predicted proteins | sample MpolenodulesMG_FD_203920 | JGI IMG/M metagenome (GOLD analysis project Ga0315914, IMG submission 203920) | Medicago polymorpha root nodule microbial communities from Los Angeles, California, United States - elongated nodules | ecosystem: Host-associated > Plants > Roots > Nodule | place: USA...
CATATCTACCCGCTAAAACTCTATACCACAGACTCCTATTTTCCACCCTCATACGCCAACACCATTTACCAAGTAATGCCAAATTAAACTCCCGAATCCTCCGCACTCCTAAGCCTCCATCCTCCTTATTGGTACAAATAGTGTCCCAGTTAATCCAGGAAATTTTCCTAACCTCCTCACAGCCCCCCCAAAAAAAACAGTTAAAAATAGATTCAATAGAGGAAATGATACCTGCGGGAGCTTTGAAGAAGGAACGCCTTGTTCATATATTTTGTAGTATTTCTTAACACAAGATCCAACAACATTAATTAATGGCATTTATAATTATATTTGTTGTTGTTTATAACATATAAACTTAATACTACAACATCATAGTATTGAAATTATTTATTTCATTAATCCAACTGATAATACAACATCATTCATAAGTACATAACACCGATTAATAATAATATTCTTAAGACATAATATAAAAAATTACTCCATTGGCATTATTGGATGTGGACGTTTATGTTGATAATTGGGGATATTTGGTGAATTTTGTTCCGGTAACCCAAGGGAGAGAAGTGGTGGCGGAGCTACAGGTTCAAAAGGACGAAGTGGTGGCGGAGCTACAGGTTCGAAAGGACACCTACCGAATATGCATGGAAACCCAAAAGGACATGTTCTTCCACAATCACCACAACTAAAAGGGTTTAAATTTATGTTTGTACAAATACCGTTACAACATTTCCAATTACCAATCAATGGACAAACAACTCCACAGAACCCACAATTGTTTAAATCATTTGTTACATCAACACAACGGTTTCTGCAACATAAAGCTCTTGGTGGAAATTCTCCTGTACTACATATCCACGGCGTTGCACCACAATTAGGTGATGCTTGATCCACACTAACTGCCTCAACAGCAACACTGGTGTTGGTGGAATTTTGGTTCATTTCATCACTCGGAATCGAGGAAATTGAATCTCCCTCTATTTTGATAACAAACACAAAAAGCAATGTCACAATTGTTAGAAATTGTGTTGCTTGAGTAGTCATTATGAAAAGTTGTGAGAAAACTATGATTTGGAAGCCTGTATATATAGGCAGATATGTGCCCTGAACGTAGCTTTTGTAACAAGCTTGAAGAATATGTCTTTCTTACATGTTAGAGATGAAAACCTTGATCTCGTGACATGTACTCTGAAATTAATTTATGCGTGTTTCTTTTATATTTAGTATACGTTTGATTTCAATTTTGGAGTATTAAAAATTTATTTTGAATGTTTATTATATTTTTATATGATTATACAACTTATTTTGAAAAATAAAATCATTTTTTAAATAAAATAATAACTCAAGAATTTACATATCCTTTGAAATTGTACAGCTTTTTTTTTTTTTTATACAAATGGAAATTTGAAAATAAAATCTACAAATTACTTCAAATAATAAGGTGTTTTGAGTTTCTTCTCCACCAAATTATCTTTATAACATAGATCCCTTTTTCTCTCAAAAAAAAAAAAACATAGATCCCTTTTAAAAATAATCATCATTAAGATACACAAAATAATTAATGTTTTTTTCAATAAAAATGATCTTTATGTAATGCTCTTTATAAATCTTGAATCACATTTAATGGGTACTAATCCACATGAAAATTGCAATGTCTTTTGAAAAGAAACTATCCTGATAAAATTAGTGTCAAGTAACTATGAACTGGAAACATTTAGCTTATGGTATTTTGTTTACGCGACTTGGTTGTTAGTTCATTTACGCATTGTTTAAAAATATTATAACTAATTCACAACAATATGCTGCATGATGATTTGATTACAACCTTTAAATTAAGTGATGAAGAATGTGAAATATAAGTAGCGTACTAGCGTTATTTAGGTAATGATACAATTGTAATTTTATTTTTCTTCCCTTGTATGTGGCTTTAATTCTGATCTTATCCTTTTTCTTTCCCATGTCACCTTTCTATGAGGACAAAATTTTCAATAAAATTTGTTGAATTAAAAACAAAAATTGATGCTATATTTGTTGTTATGCTCTTTATAAATCTTGAATCACATTTTAGTGGATACTAATTCACATGAAAATCGAAATGTCTATTGAAAAGATGGTAACTACCTAAATAAAGTTAGTGTTAAGTTACTATGAACATAAAATATTTAGAGCCCGTTTGGAGCGTATGATATAATAGAAACGGGATAGGATAAGAAACTGGATAATGATAAGATGATAGTGACAAGATAAACATTTATCCTATCATGCGTTTGATGCACACTTGATAAAAGAGATGATAACATTATTTTATCATATCACGTGTTTGGTGCACACTTGCTATCGACATGATAAATACATTCTATTTAAATTACAAAGTTATCCTTGTGAAACAAATTCATAATTTTTATGAAGAAAAAATAATAATTTTCATATTTTTATCTGAAAATAAAAAAAGACAAGTAATTAAATAATATCATATAATTGCAAAAAAAAAAAACTGCGCTACTAAAAATTAAAATACTCAAACACAAAAGTACCACTAAAATAAGTAAAAAACAATAAAGAAATATATCGACAAATGTTCATTTACGCATTAGTTTCGCCTCCAATGTTAAGATTTTTTTTTTTTTTTTTGTGGTATCGAACCCCGGACCTTTCATATATTATGTATTTGTCCATACCAACTGAGCTAAGCTCACGAAGACCCTCCAATGTTAAGATAAATGTTGATAGATAATTTTTAGTGATTAGAAATAAATGAAAATATTTTTAACGAAAAAAGTGGTTCATCTTGTGATTGAAGTTACATGAATATTAGCTGGAAACTACTTGACTCCGATAATTTATATTTTTAATTAACATGTTTGGCGGTGCTAGCTTAACGGTAAGAGATTTCTCTTATTAATCCCTTAAGATGGTTGTATAATAGTTTATAACAATTTTTGTAATAAATTAAGAAGTTTTTCTAAAAAGATTCAATACCAATTTTATTTTACAAATATTATAAATTCATTGATAATTTATTATATTATATCAATAAAAATTTCTTTTGCATTTATTACCACATTAATGTTTTTGTTTGTTTTGTGATTGCATTACTAAATCACACAATGTTGAACATACTAAGAGAAAAAATGGAGTCGCAAAAAGAATTTCTAGCTTTTCTATTAAATGTTATTTGTCACATGTGTTAGAACAAGAATGGTTCATACAAGTTCTCTTGGGTTTTGATGATAACAAAGTATTGAAGAACAATTGGATTATTAACATATGTTCAAATTTGCAAGAATTCTTATCATAAAGAAGAAACACATGAAGAGCATCAGAAAGAGATTGGGAAGCTTAGAAGACTAAAAGTCAACATCCTAGTAGACAGGAGTCTCACAGAATCTGGGAAGTAACATCATCACAGAAGATTACTAGGCTACGTCATTCTGAGGGACCCAGAATCAACGTATGTTTTTACTTATTATTTGAGCTGTCTCTGTCATTGCATCTGGCAGAGCAACTATTTTGTCTTCTTCTATCTACGTGTAAAGGATATCAGGAACGAGGAAAGTAACAGATAATTCTCCTTTTAGCAAAGGAGATTCAAAGTACTTTCCAACGGGATCATCCATATCAGGCAAAGGGCCAACATTCGTGATTGAACTTCTCAACGACTCTATTTGCGCTGACACTCTTCTCTAACGTCTCCCAAATCACTGCCAATAAAAGGAGCTGAAGACCTGAAAAAGAAGAAGCAACAAGACTTTGCTATTTTTCTGTGCCAAAACTCTGCCAAATAAAATAGCGCAAAATACTTATGATTATTTTCAAAGTTTATATCTTAGAAATCCTAAGGAGTGAGTCTGTTCATTTGTTCAATTTACACTCCCTAGTTAGAAAGAGTGTAAGAGAAAATTAACATGTTTGCGATTGGGGCAATCATTTTAGAAAGTCTCTCACCTGCGTGCTTGAGAAAATAGTTCTCTTTGTGAAACCTTGAGCACCTAGGAAGCCTTAGTCAGTTGTGATTGAGCTGGGTAAGGTCTTAAGCAGTTGTGCTTAGGCATAGGAAGTGTTTTTCAGGGATTCTTAAGCAAAAGAACCTCTAGGTAGAGTCCTAGAGCATATAAGTCTCTTGATGTGTGCTTGAGAAGTATATTGGGTGTCCATGAGAAAATTGTATTCAAGATTGATTATAGTGAAAGCATTTGGAAGTGAAAGGGGACTTGACTACTCTTGCTTTGTAGGAGGAACCAGTATAGATTGCTTTGTGTCTTTCTTCTCTCCTTGACTCTTTATCTTTTATCTAAGTGTTATTTATTTCCATTGCATTCAGACTCTGAGTCAGAATCTGCAACTTTAGATTCTGTCCAAATTTGTTCTTAACGCTTATAAGAAGAAATTGAAGAAAAGGCTCACACAATTCAACCCCCTTCTTGTGTGTTTTCTCACCTTTAGTTGGTAACCGTACTACAGAAAAAGATCCAACAAGACAAACATGTCTTCCGTCAGTGAAGCTTCTAACCCTGATGTCAACAATACATCTACCACTGAAAAGAACAATTATTCTGCTAAACCTCCATTTTTCAATGGAGATGCTACTCAGTTCTTTTGGTGGAAGAGAAAAATGTATAATTACATCATAGAGATGGATGATGATCTTCGGGATGTCATTAAAGACAGAACTGGCTTTGAGGTTGAAGAAGAAGGAACGATAGCTGCTAGAAAGAAATTGACAGCTGTGCAGAAAAAGATCTATAAAAAGCACAATAGAGTAAGAGGTATTCTAGTGGAAGCTTTGACTCATTCTAAATACATGAATATTGGGGATAGATCTACTGCAAAAGCCATCTTTGAGTCATTGTGCTCTACCTACAAATGAAATCAGCTGGTAAAGGAAGCAAAGGCAACATAGAGATGCTTGATGAAGATACAAACTCTGAAGACAACATATAGGAAGCTAATTTGGGTCTATTAGTTACATTATCTTCTGGTGAAGAACCAAGCCCAAACTCAAATGAGGATGATGAGGTAATCTCTGAACGATTCTATATTGACTAAGTCAAAACAAAGGACTGCCAGATTCAAAGCTATCTGGGACTCAAATTCCTGTTCAAAAAAGTATTCAAGATTATCCTCCAAACCAAAGATTTTGAATAAATTGGAGCAATAATACCCAAAATGCAAGGGTCTTAAGAAGCGAAATTCCTTCACAAGTAAACCCAATGGACCTATTCATACATGGGGACCTAAAGATGACGTTGCTTCTGTTCCAGGTATGCCTCACAGGAAAGCCAAAACACCAGTCCTGGTATTTGGACATCGATTGTTCTCGACCTATGACAGGAGCAAGACATCTTTTCAAAGATCTGGTCATGAAAGAAGAAGGTATGGTAGGGTTTGGAGGAAACTAACGAGGAAAAATCATTGAAACCGAAACAATTTGTAACTTCTCTATCTCTATTAATAATGTCTGGTATGTTGGTGGACTCAGACATAACCTTCTTAGTGTTAGCCAATTTTTTGACAGTGGGTGATGGTCGGATTAGGCAAGTGTACCAAATCGTTTACCAAGTAATAAAGTGATAAGTAGAGTATCGTATCCACATGGATTGTCGTTTCTTTCAAACAATTTTTGTTACTTATTTTAAGTTGATGATTGCAATTTTTATCTGTTTGCAACAGAGCAAGTTACCTATTTTTGGTTGCAGAAAAGTAAGCATCAAATAAGACTTTTTGAATCCCTCACATTTGTTTTGTTGAATATTAAATAACATTCATGTCGCGTTTAGTTATCTTATGTAGACTATAAAAGTGATGAGGCTGGTTGGACATTCTAACCTAGTCAGTTGTCAAGCTGCACTTGCTGATCGCACGGTGATCCCTACGTGCGGGGTCTATACTATCTCGGTTGATCTAGGTCTATCCCTTCGATGGATAACTGCACCTGCTGATCGCACGGCGATCCTTACGTGTGTGGTCTTGCTAAATCAAATGCAATTGAAACATAAACTTAAATTGGCGTTCCTAAGTTTCCTGGTGTTCTTCTCTTCCATATCCTTTTAGATTTTCATTGCTAATCATATATGAATTTTATATTTGAAACAATTTGATTTGATTATAATTACTTTTATTACGATTAACCTAATCTTAATTACTTGAATTAAGATTCTTTCAAATTCAAATATTATCAAAATCAAGCTTTAATTAAGTTTCAAACCATTAATTCATATACCATGTGTTCATTAGCGTTAGTGTGATTTATTACAAATAGTTTTGGTTTGAGATTGTTTAGTTTTGAAATTTGTATGCTTGAATATTGATATTTGATGTGCTTAATTAGATTCAATATTTGAACCTCTCAATTCAACTTTAAATCTTAGTTATTACTCATTGCTTAGAATTGTTGTCATTGTCTTGCACAAATCTGATAAGTCATAAGTATTCAATTCACGTTTTCACACCTTCTTATTTGTCATATAGACCAACAATACATATTATACATGTGCATGATGCATGATTTGTGGTAATATGATTCAAACTATGATAATGCAATGTTGTTGAAATGTTCTGATCATAATCACAAGCATCATTAATGTAATCCTCCTCATTTCCACCAACATTTGTGCAATTGATAACCGAACTATCTTGCTGGTAGTTTTGGGGAAATCATATTTCTTGAAACATGTATCAATTGTGTGTCCAACTTTTCCACAAAATGAACAAACCCTGATACCTCTTGCTATACAACCAAAAGTTATTCCTTCCCTTTCACCCCTAACACGAGTACCATTAAAAATGATTTCGTCAATAGCTAGGAGCTTGGATTCATCTAGAGGAACAATAACATATCTTTCTTGCTGAGAAAGTAAAGAGTAAACTCTACCAATACTCTAAAGAGGATCCATCAACATGATTTTAGACCTTACAATTAAAAATTGTTCATTTAGATACCAAGTTATAGAATTTTGATATTCATCTCAGGGTTTTGTAAGAGCATTGATAAAGTGTAGTTTGTGCTTCGAACTCAATGCAACCTGCATTTCACGAGATTATGAGTGATATATAACTATTGCCAGATGACAAAGGAGTAACAAGAACAACACTTGGATTCTTATTGGGATGCACGAACTAAGGACTCAAAGTATCAGGTTGGTAACCCTTGTTATTGGGAATGAGAATTGGTTAACCACCATTAACGCTCTTTGAGGAACTTTCAACATACATGGTGATGACTTAATAACGAAGAAAATGATAAAAAAAAAAACAGGTATAAGAAAGATGATAGAATTGTTAGAAAACGCAGTTCTAACATCAAAAATTTATTGAGTACAATAATCAATGAAATATGTAGAAACTAACAAGAAAAAATAGAGATTTGCGAGCAAACGCAAAGGAAGACGAAAATGTCAAAAGATAAACTCATACTCCACAGATGAAATAATAAAGTTTGCAATGTGCATAACTAAAAAGAAAAAGAAGCATTTGAGAATTGAAAATTTGTTATTCACCGTTCTAAGTTTACGATGAGATACTATAACTATTTATATATAGAATAGGTCAAATACCACGATTGGTCCTTTTAGTTTGACTGGATTTTCAAGTTAGTCCTTTAAGTTTCGAAAGTTTCAATTAGGTCTTTTTAGTTTGACAGAATTCCCAAGTTAGTTCTTTAAGTTTTAAAAGTTTCAAATAGATCATTTTAGTTGATAAACTATTTCATGCATAAATGGTTTATACATTAATTTATAGTTCTGAGTGTTTATCTGCTATGCTTTTATTAGAAAATAGCAAATTATATATCACCTACAGTTTTGTTTACGCAGATGCAAAGAGGTTAATCGGAAGGAAATTCAGTGATATCGATATTCAGAATGATATACAGTCGTGGCCCTTTAAGGTCATTGCTGGTATTAATGATAACCCTATGATCCTTGTTAATTACAAGGGTGAAGAAAAACAATTCTTTGCAGAGGAAATATCATCTATGGTCCTCACAAAAATGCGGGAGATTGCAGAGATGTTTTTAGAGTCACCGGTTAAAAAGGCAGTGATCACAGTTCCGGCCTATTTCAATGATTCTCAGCGTAAAGCCACAGTAGATGCTGGTACCATTGCTGGCTTGAATGTAATGCGGATAATCAATGAACCAACTGCCGCTGCCCTTGCATATGGACTTCAAAAACGAACTAATAGTGTTGAAGAGAGAAACATTTTCATCTTTGATCTTGGTGGTGGAACTTGTGATGTATCTCTCCTCACAATTAAGAATAACGTCTTTAAAGTGAAGGCTGTTGCTGGAGACACTCACCTTGGAGGTGAGGACTTTGATAATAGAATGATGAATCACTTTGTCGAGGAGTTCAAAAGGAAGGATAAATTTGACATTAGTGGAAACCCAGGATCCTTGATGAGGTTGAGGACTTGTTGTGAGAGGGCGAAAAGGACTCTTTCTTTTGCATTTGTCGCTACTATTGAGGTAAATGCTTTGTTTCAAGGCATTGACTTCTCTTCATCTATCACTCGAGCAAAGTTCGATTTAATCAACATGGACCTCTTTGAAAGGTGCATGGAGATCGTCAAGAGATGCTTTGTGGATTCTGAAATGGACCAAAGTAGTGTGGATGACGTTGTCCTTATTGGCGGCTCGTCCAGAATACCCAAATTGCAACAACTACTGCAGGACTTTTTTAAGGGGAAGGATTTGTGTATGAGCATCAATCCTGATGAAGCAGTTGCTTATGGTGCAGCTGTCTTGGCTGCTTCATTGAATTATAAATCTGTTCCAAAATTAGTTTTGCGAGATGTCATACCCTTGTCTCTTGGTACGTCAATTAAAAGAGATATCATGGATGTCGTGATTCCCAGGAACACTTTCATTCCTATAAAGAAGAAGAAAACATATTTTACAGTTGTAGATAACCAAAGTTGAGTTACAATTAAGGTTTATGAGGGTGAGAGAATAATGGCTACTGAGAACAACTTGCTTGGTTTGTTTTCTCTCTCACTTCCTCTTGCACCTCGCGGCCTTCCTTTTCAAGTATGCTTTGCAATAGATGCCGATGGTATATTAAATTTATCGGCAGAGGAAGAAACTAGTGGTAATAAGAAAAATATTAGAATAACAAATGAAACCGGAGGACTATCAATCGAAGAACTTGAGAGAAAGATTCCAGAAATTGAGAATTTTAGTGCTGAAGATACGAAACTTGACACGAAAGCTAAAGCAATAAATGATTTGAAAGATTATCTTTGTCATGTGAGGAAAGTCATGGTTGATAAAGATGTTAGTTCTTTGATTTCCCCTGTAGACAAATTGAACATCTATACTGCAGTTTTGAAGGGCCAAAATTTGTTGGATGGTAACAAGTGCGAAGAAACACAGGTCTTTGTGGACTTTATGAATGAGTTTCAAAGCTTGGTTGATTCTTCTTTGTACAAGATCACCAATGGAGTTTGAAGAATTAGATCTAATTAAGATTTTATCCAATTAAAGATGTAAGCTCCTTGACAATGGAACAACATGTATGAAAATGGTAGAATAATCAAAAGAGAGTATTCTACATTTCCCAACTTTTTTAAAAAATTTATCTGTTGCACATCATTTTATTTCTAAATTTATTTGAATAAATATAAGTTGTATGTCTTGACGAAAAAATATGTTGTATGTTGTGCTTTGCTTTCATATGTTCTGCTCTCAATACATAGTTTAACCTTTTAAATTTATTTTTGTTTGTGTTTACACTGTTTCGGCAATAAGCTTAAGGTCTTTACTCTATTTTGTTTGTAATTAATTGCAAACAGAATAATCTCTCTGATTTGTTATTGTTGATCGGTGTCTTGAAAATTGATTGAAATTTAACCATAAAAATATATTATAAAAGTACAAAAGAAAATTAATTAAAAGGCTACTAAATGTTAGAAAACATATTGGTTCTTGTTCAATCCCTTTGTTTCCATGTAGTGTGATGAAAATGAAAATGAAAAATTGTTGTGCGTTGTCAATTTGGGTAGACTAATTTAACTTCTTAAAAAAAAAAAAACAGGGCAGGTGTTGCCTTGTGGATGCTTATTGTCAGTCATTTCAAGTCATTCCAAGCCATTTCAAGTCATTCCAAGCCAATTTCAATCACAAAAACAAGTAAGTTTTTTGAATCCTATTGCATTGTTGTTCTGTGGTTGAATTGTTTGTTTTTTTTTTTGTTAAATTTTGATTATATAGGTTTTATTGATTTTATGATTTTATGATATGTTAGATTTATGTTTAGGTTTTATTATTTTGACGATTTGTTGTAGAATTGTTAAAATTGTTAGAATTGTTAGGTTTAGGTTTTGATGAATTATTGTAGAATTGTTTAGGTTTAGGTGTAGGTTTTGATGATATTTAGGTTTTGATTTTATGATTTTATGGCATTCTTGTTTAGTTTAGATTTTGATCGCCAATTTTTTTTATGTAGATATGTCTCAGAATCAGAACCAGGGTAACGTTCAGGGTGATGACAAGAAGAAAGAAAAATCACCTATGACATGGCACAAAATTGTCTGTGATGGTTCCGAAAAAAAAAGGGTTCGAAGTTGCCGGTGTACAATCAGTCGAGGTTGAGGAGGAGTGGGAGGACATGCTATTTTGATCCTCAACCAAAAGAAGGTGCCCCAGGGACCGTAGCCACAGTAGAGGAGTGGGAGGACATGCTATTTAAATGACGGTATTCAAGTGTCAAAAGAATGAGGTCCATTCCTTGACACTTCAATACCTTCATTTAAACCATCCTAACAAGAATTTAATCTTTTGAAAGGAACAATAAAAATGTCGGTCGAATGCTGAGTCCTGCAATTAATTGAAAGGAACAATAATCATTTGAAAGGAACAATAATACCCTCCAATCCTTAATATAAGAAGAAAAATAAAAAAAACATCAAAACCAATACAAGAATTAATTGTTGCAATTTTTTAAATGTTTTTACAAATTTATCCTCATAAAAATTTGTAAAATATTTTATATACCCACCAATATTAAAAGACAAATATCAATTGAGGGCTAAAAAAGTCTTTTATGCAATAAATACACCTTAAAAGTTGTGATTTTAATTATAGATAGAACCATTTAAAAAAAATATATATATATTATATAACGGACCGAAGGGAGTATATCTTTCGTGCGTGGTAATGATCTTTTTTGAAGGGATGTGGTGTAAATGATTGAAAGGTGTTTTTTTTTTTTTTTTTGTAGTGAAACAATGTTTTTTTGGTAGTGGATTGAAAGGTGGTTTCATTGCAACATAGTTGAGATGACTTCGGTTATAATACCAATAAATGCAAATCTTCTTCATTTCCTTAGAAAATTGAGATCTCAAGTTTATTGCAAATACGTTTGACATGTGACACATTAAAAAACCATTGCTGAGATTTGCTTAGAAAAAAAAATCAGAAAACAAGAGTGAGAATAATGAAATTCGAAGAGAGAGAATACATGTGTCATAAGGTAACCATGAAATAGCATATGAACCTTTCTTTTAAGACTAGTTCTATATCCCTTGGATGGACGACCCGGAAAATATATACCCACTTGAGAAAAATGACTAAGTTGAGAGACAAAATAAAATGTAAAAGTAAAAAATTGTATAACTACACGGTGTTGGTGTCATATTTGTGTGAATAAAGCATTTTTAGTGTAAAACTAAATATTGTCGATTCAAATTTTTATATACTTTTTTTGAATGACAAATATATTATATATAAAATATAAAAAGTAGAAATCTCTTACAAGAGTCCAAACATATAGACAAATTTGAGTACAAAAGTACTCAGGTCAAGCGATAACAAAATCCAAGAAACCCTCCCCGAGAAAAACAAGAGCAAAAACTAAAAAGTATCACAACAGAAACACAAAACTCCTAACGGGAACATCCACAGCAATCGACCAAGAGGAAGATTATGAGCAGAGCCCCTCAGTCTACCAACCCCTAGACAAATCCGCCATAAGACACTTTCGGTGACAACACATAATGGGTTCATGATCCCACACATAAAAGGAATAGGTGTGACCAGAATGTTTTTCTAAAAACAATTTTCAATAGGTGAATTTAACCATATCCACCAACTGGAGCACATATGTGTCCTTACCCAAAAAGATGCGAGCATTTCAGAATCTCTACAAGGACCACATAACAGATTTCCAGATTAATAAGAAACATAATCTCTCCTTTTTTCCCTCCACCTATATCGAACATAAAACTAAGAAGACTCGCTAGATCTGAAGGTAAAACCAACTCCCAGCCCAACCACTTAAACACATGATACCAGCAAAATGGTTACGCGACTCTACAATCTCACTACAAAAAACCCAAGAAATACAACAAGATCAACTATAATTTTCCTTCAAAAGAGATTTTATCGAGTCGGAATCCTGTCTTGAAATAGCTCCCAAGAGAAAACATTTACCTCAAGAAGAGACCAAGACTCCCACACCTTTGCAATAAGTTGCACAATATTTACTGACCTCTCGTCCACCACACTAGGTCTCATATGAAGAAATTTATACGCTGATCTCACTGAAAAAATGCTCGATGAATCATTGCCCCAAACCCAAAAGTCTGCACCTTCAGAGAAGGTCAGACTCTCTAAAGCCTAAAGAAGCTCTCTCAAAATCAAAAGGTGCCACTCAAAAAGATCCATCCTCCACTTAAGAACCTCTTTAATGGTCATATCGAACACTTTAGCTTCTTTTCAAATAGAAACTTGAAAAAACCTAAGGAAACAAATACTCAAAGGAATAGCTCCTAACCAGGGATCTTTTAAAAAATATGTAGATCAACAATCTCTAACCTTCCTGAGGATACTTTCAAAGAACTAATTAGTAGACTCAGGCTGACCTGTTCTCAATAAAGAGATCTCCTTCCACCAGTTTGAGACATCTCTTTACACAAAGTCTTCCCTCTTTTGGTCAACCTCCAACGCCACTTCTTCAAAAGGGCAAGATTAACCAATCTTAGATCTCTGATACCTAACCCTCCTTCAGTCTTAGGTTTACAAACATATGACCATCGAACCCAAGGAATCTTTCTTGCCCCTTTAGACCCTCCCCACATAATTTTATATTATTATTAATAGAACTCAATATCATTGCAAACTAGTATGAGCATATTTTTTTGGCAAAATATATTAGATAAACCTGAAAAGAAAAGTACAGATGGAGCAAAGAGTACAAATAATACTCGAAACCAAACGAATAAAGAGAAACCAAGGTACAGAACCCAAAACCAAAACGGAAAGAAAAAAGAACTAAAACACAACAGGTGCCACAAAGCCTACCACCTCATAAAACAATACTCTCAAAAGAGTGCAACATGAAAACAAACAACCCACCGACCAAACTCAAGACGACCCATATGGTAAGAACACAAATAATAAAACATAACATATAAGTTCATATGGTCATATTATTATTGAACAAGAACCACATCATCAAGACCCTGTAGTTAAAAAGGAAACTACTTATACCCTAGTTCAAAATAAATTTTCCATACTTTCAACAACTTAGACCCAACAAGCTATGAGTCATCATCGTCAGTTTCAGTAACCCTAATCATAAACAACAAAAGAGTATGGTAATATAGAAAAGACACCATATATATCTGAATCCCGCTTATATAGCTGCCCAGCTTCACCTCCTTAATAAATCTGAAAAAGAAAAAGCGAAATAAAAAGTTAACAACATTAAAATGGAGATGTTTAGCTTACTCATACAAAACTAGTTTAAAAAAATGTAGGTATTGTGCCAAAAAAAATTGTGTTTGGAAGCCAATCCTCTTTATAGTATAGTAGTAGCATCCAAATGTGGAAATGTCGTGGCAAGAGCAGGATCAATCAAGTCAAACTAGTACCTGCTGTTGCACCAGGAGCTGTTGTGCCAGTTGCTAAAGCGTGGGTATTTTGTATCCATCGAGCAAAGACAGGTTGTAATTGTATAGGGTATGAAAAAACATATGTTGAGGGTGCCCTAAAGCACGCATGATATAATTATGTATATACAAACCACAACTGTGAAAGCCTAGAAATATAGACAACCCGTTGAAATGTGATATGATTACATCGCGATGTCTGAGAACACGATCTAATAGATCGTTGTCTCGAGTAGTTGGATCATAGTCTCCTACCTTAAAAATGGCTGCATGTGCAGCAACACCAACCAGGAGAAATCCCCCAATCCACATGTGATGTGTGAACAATAACAGTGGTGTCCTAGTAGCTAGGTATGTGTAAGGAGGCATAGCATTCATATGGTGAGCTAGAATAATGGTCAAAGAGCCTAACCTAACTAGGTGTATAATATGTTAATTTAATTTTGATACACTTTCGTACACTAAAAATTTATCACAATCATACTATACGTAATTTTTAAAATAATGTTACATAATGTGAAATAATTTAATGAACTTCCAGTTTTAATTAATTGTTTATACAAAAAAGTATTCACACTTCTTAGATTCGAGTAGTGATGTGGTTCCGAATTTCTCACTTTTTTACAATGTTTGCAATGGAACAAGAGGGAAAAAAAATCTGTAAAAAAGATATTTACACTTCTTAGATAATTGGAGTAGTGATATGGTTAAGAATTTCCCACTTTTTACACACTTCTTTGATACAAAATTGTCAAAATGTTTCACTTATTGTGTGTATCTCTTGTTAGTGCAGTGGCATGTAAAGTGTTCAATATTGATTATATGTTGGTTGTTGACCTGCTTTGCACGTCTTGTTTTAGTTCTCTCTCTATCAATCAATAACAGTTTGCTTATAAAAAAACCAATTAAATCAATAGTTATATATCCTTTTTACACGGGAGGTTGTTTTCCTGAACATGAACCCGTAACTTTTTAGTCACATGAGAACAATTTTACCGTTCCACCAGGCTTCATTTATAGTTATATAAACTAGCTAGTAAAATAAATTAATAAACGAAACACATGTTATAAGGAAAAATACACACCAGGAAATAAGTAGCACCATGGTGGAGCGAGTCGAGGGTGACACCCCATTCATCGGTTAGAACTGGAGTACCAGAGGAATCAAGGAGAACTGCTCCATCTCCAAAGGATGCACGAATGTTAAAGGGCCTGACATCAACCTTGAATACGGTGTCCTTATTAGTAAACACCGTGCATTTTTCCGCTCCATCTTCCACACCAAAACCTGACAACCACACAAACAACAATTCATCTCTCATATGAAACTCGGAAACACAAAATTTAACAAATGAAGTCATGCACGTTGCACACATCCATGGAATATAATAAAACGAAATCATACCCGGTGCTTTAAATTTTGGACGCATATATATTTTTAATTTTTTAAGGAAGCATATGTAAAAATTGATATATTTTTGTTGTTTTAACCGTCTGGTTCTCAAAAAGCGGCTTGGTAATTTCGCGTTTGTTTTAACCGTCTGTTCCAACTAAAATTCAAACTAAATTTGTTTTAAACAGTTCTTCTTTAATTAGAACTATTAACGACTCGAATTCAATCATTAGTTTTGTAAAACTTGATATTGATTACCTTGATGTTGATGATCAATAATGGGGAATGGAACAGCAACAGGTGCACCAATGGTAGTGGGAGGAAGAGGAGCAAGATCAACTGACTCATCATCATTGCTTGATGTTGTAGTAACACCAAAATTAAGTTGTGGGTCTTGCTGGTACATGTGAATCATATTCATTGCTTCCTCTTGAATCTTCTCTTGATCATATCGGTCTTCCATTGAGGAGATTCCATTTTTACTTCCATAGTTCATGATGATCTCATGATTAACCAGAGGTACATCAACATTTTGTTGAGGTAAGGGTTGAGCCATTGAGGAGATTCCATTTTCACTTCCATAGTTCATGAAACCAGATAAGTTATTAAACCTATGTGGTATTGTCATGGCATTAGGCACTACTTCTTCATTAATATGATTCTCCACAGGGAAAGAGAAAAATGACGGTGTAGGTAGTTGTAAATCGGTTCTAGTCGGGGTGTGAAAATAAGCATCAACTTGGTTTTGGTTCACCGCAGCTGCGGGTGAATTAGAAAACACCACCATCCCATCATTAGCATTGGAGTATCCGATATTGTTAGAAATTACAATTTCATCAGGAGAGGCTTTTTGATGACCGGAAGAAGATGATGAGGATGAGTTGGGTGGTGATGTGAGTGTTCGATGACCGGAGTTTTGTTGTGTTTCTCGTTTCTTGTTGTGGTTGAATCTCTTCTTTTGTTTGCTTCGAGACTTGCGGTTTTGAAACCAGTAAAAAACATTGGCATCACCAACTTGACCAAACTCTTGTAATTGTTCACGTATCTTCGTAATTTCCTCCCTTGGTGGGTTCACCATCCCGGAGTTGAAGATGGCTTCGAGAATGCGAATTTGCTGTGGCTTTGGGTTCCATCTTGGCTTTGGTTCTGGAGTTCTCTCTTCAGCATTTCCACCTAAACAATATTTGTTATAAGCCATTACCCAATCAAACATGCTAAGTTTACAAATTCTAAAATTTACTAAAAGATGTTCATTATATTGTATGAACTATGAAGTATTATCATATTTCTATAAAACAATGACAAAAACTACAATAGAAAATTTTTTAGTTATTAAAAAATCAAACAAAACAATCAGATAATTATTAAAACAATGACAATATGAACTATCATAATTTTTTTTGTAGTTTATACCAAAACTGAAGAATTTGTAAACTACAATATGAACTACTGAGTATTATAATATTTCTAATCGTTTATAATCCGTAGTTTTTTTTTTGGTTACTTATAATCCGTAGTTTATACATTAACACAATGACATACACTACAATTGAAAAACTTATGTATATAATTATTACAAATATATTTAAACACTATTGTTTTTTTACCAAATCACTGCAAATATTGTATAAAATAAAATCAATTATATTAAAATATAATTGCTCATTCGGATCTCAAGTGATGAATTTTAAATAAAATAAAGGCTTAATTAATAATTTGGTCCCTTAAGTTATTTGTTGGTTACATTTTGGTCCCATAAGTTATTAACGTTACAATTTGGTCCCTTAAGTTAGTATTTGTTAGCCAAATAAATCCTCACCGTCAGTCTTTTGCCAAAACGTTAAATAGGTACATGTGAACGGTGACGT
>Ga0315914_1006142_pt1 | contig 17142 bp, 2 predicted proteins | sample MpolenodulesMG_FD_203920 | JGI IMG/M metagenome (GOLD analysis project Ga0315914, IMG submission 203920) | Medicago polymorpha root nodule microbial communities from Los Angeles, California, United States - elongated nodules | ecosystem: Host-associated > Plants > Roots > Nodule | place: USA...
AGATCTACATCAGTCAATTACAAATTCAACCAATGATTTGGACGTCAACGTTGCAGATCCGGAAGCATGGGTATTTTGGTGACTTAGGTTTTATCATATTATTTGTAGACATTTTGCCGTTGTATGCTATTAACTTGGGTGATGTGAGTTTGTTCGCAGATTCACCCTTTATGTTTTTAGCGATGTTTGTATCTGATGTACCCTATCAATTTGAATGAATGAATACCGTTTTGTTTTTGTCAAAAAAAAAAAAAAACAAAACAGACCGACAAGGAAAAGAAAGAAACAATTACAAAGTGATTCTCATACAATATAAATGGTAAAGCCACTAATAATGATAATCAAAAGTAAAAGTAGAAATTTTTACCTTTAACCACAAGAATGACAATAGCTTAACTTTATGTGGCATATCAACTTCAAGAAAGAATGAGTTGAACAAGGAAAACTACATGTCTAACCAAACTGCACAAAATAATATTTTACTTTTTTTTTGGAAGGAAAAATGATATTTTACTTGAAATGTATCAACTGAAGATATGCTTAATCAATTCCGAATATGATATCACAATCCTCCAAAGTAATTACAACATAAAAAGAGATGATCAGATGTCTCCTCTGAGCACCACCCACTGACACAAACATTAGCTTCTGCTTGTATAATACCCTCGTCGTGTAAGATGATCTTTTGTTGGTAAATAGCTGCGGAATAGGTGGTCAAATGAATAATGAAACCTTTAAAGGAACCAGCTTATGTCAATTTTTATCAACTGAAACCCGACCTCTTCTACAGCTGTGAACAACTGATAAACTCCACTGATAGAATAACGTTTAATTTGATCAATTAGTCATTTCCAACAATCAGAAACATTTTCCTGCAAAACAATACTCCCTCCGGTCTCAAATATAAGAAAATATTTCTTTTTTAGGTTCATTGAGTAGTTAATGTATCTGGTCTACATTGTAAAGCAAATATATTAACTATTCAATGAACCCAAAAAATGAATCTTTTCTTATATTTAAGACCGGAGGGAGTATATTATGGAGAAAAAAAAACAACATTTTCTAACCAGGACCTCCACTTCCACGCCTCTCCCCCCTAGCCTAACTGACTCATATCTGCCACAAACAAATCTGATTCTTAGCCAAGTCAAATAAACGACTAGACCTATTCACGAATATATTTTGATTGTCTTATAAGATACTGTATTCGACAAATAGTTTTTTTTTATTTTTTACAAGAAACTTTAGTTTCTTTTCATAAGCATTACGGTTTTAGTTTTAAAAAAAAAATAATGTGCAAAGAATATTACTAATAAAATGAATACAAAATCATGGGGACTAAGAACTAAAACCTGTAAAAAGTCAAGTTTAGATCTAATTCATGCGAATTCTTAATCACATTCTATCTTAGAATTGGTGTCATTATTTGAAGGTGACATAAAAGTCTCCAATTTCATCAATTGCATCACCCTCAATTTTATTGCTCTAGTACTTGCTCATAGTGTCTATATCATTCTTAACAGTAAGCGTGCAATTGTTGTTGCGATACTTGTTATGATTCTAATCTCCATAGTCAATCTCAAGCTCAACATTTACATTAGTTTAATTATTAATCAGGACTATATGAAAAGGAAAAAGAGCACTAAAAAAATATATTATGAAATTGCTTGGGAAACAAGAATTATGTTCATCCCCGTTTTCTATTTACTTTTAATATTAATTACTGATTGATCTTGACCATATATGCAGAGACAAAAGAGCACAAAAAATATTATCCAGTTTCTTGGGATACAAGAATTATGTTTATCTCCATGGTTTGACCGATTCCAATACTTGGAGAGAAAAAAATCCCTTTGTATTTGATGAGGTGAAACAATGAGTAGTGACGACTCAATTTATATATGGAATTTAGGTGTAAAACTGGTATAAGAGACTAATCTCTTTGATCAGATAGAATTGTAACGAGATCAAAAATAAATTAAAAATTTAACATCGCTGGATCGTGTCAAAGCTTACATTTTCAATTTATATATGAATTTAAAATAAGTTTCAAAATGATGTTTATTTCAAAAAATAAAATAAAACACATATACAATTATTGGTTTTTTAATAATAAATGTTATCATGTTAGTTGTTATGTTATTATTTTTTTTCTATTGTCAAGATTTGAACCATAAACATTTACACCTTACTCTCTCAAAAAATAAAACATTTACACCTTACGTCCTTTAATAGATGAGCTACAGACCCCTCATACTAGTATTGTGTATCTATTCAACATAGTCGTTTAAACTCAATTTAACAGCAAAATTTGATCTACATCGCATATTATAATTGAAAAACATCATCTATATAATAAAAGTTATTATATAATTTTCAATGTCTTGCATTTGTTGGTCAATCATTTGATAAATAATGCCGATATGGTACTTTTAAAAGCATAAAATGATAAACGAAGAGTGTTGCAAGTTGCAACAATAATACACTAAATAAACAATAATAAAATAGAAGGCATAGTCAAAGTAAACAAAAATGAGCACTCCTCAAACAAGCAACACAGGATAAATCCAAGCAAGCAACAACACCACATCCTTCTGAATAACGCGTAAACAGAGCAGTAACAATCTCAATTTATTGCTTATCGAAGACTATAAGTTGCTTCTGTTTTCCAAATTAAAATGGATCTTCACTCTTTGTTTTATTTCACCATGTTAATAGTTACATGTACACTAGCCATATGACTGCTTCTCAAAAGATTGCACTTAATTATATACTAAAAGGAGTACTAGTTCTTTGCCTTATGTGCTTCCATGGTCTGAAGTAATATTGTCTCTTTAGAAATGTCAATTTGTGATTTTAGGGTATGCAGTGTTGCTTGCGGTCTTTAATGCTGATTCAGTTGAAGTGGAAATAAATGGTTGCGAATTCGGATAGTCTGTAGACAGTGTAGTCACAACCCTTTGATCGCACTCACACTCGTATTTTTCAATCATTTTATTTAGATGGAACGATTCAGAATTCAAGTTTGATATTTTAAATTTATAAAATAAAATTAAGACGCAGTTAAGAATTCAATTATGTCTTTTCGACTGAATCTTTAACAAAAGAAACAACACATAGCTGTTTCCTTCCATTTAATCTATTTAACAACTTTAGAGTTTTGTTTAGTTACTGAAAATGAAAACATTTTCTATTTTTATGAAATTTTTGTTAGTCTTATTCGATAACAAAGAGATAAGACCTTGTTAAAAAAAAAAACAAAGAGATAAGAGATACTTGAATGAACAATTGTCTGTGTTTCATGGAAACCATGAAAATATATAATAAAAAAACATTTTTTATTATTTCTACAAATTTGTTATCCCTAACTAGCATATTTTTTTTTTTTTATAGATATACTCTAACAAATAATCATTGAATCTCACATACATACAAGTACTAGGGTTAGGGTTAAGCCTCGATCACGTCATCCAACCTAACAATTTCGACGTTTTATAAGTTGAAATAAGATTTATAGACTAGTGTAAGATCTTTTATCATAAAATGAACAAAAATGAAAAAAGGAAATGTTTAAATGGACCCTTAGTTTTTGTTTTTTCTTATAATTATTACTAGATTTTTAAAATTATAATAGCTTTTTTTGTTAGTCATGTGGTCATCATAGATTACCCATCAATGCAATTGCCAATTGAATATATTTTCTAGCAATTTAACATATTTTCATTTCCTTAAGTAATGATTATTCACAATTCTGCAGTACCTAACATGTGCTCTTAATGATCACATCTACAAATCATAAAACAAAAAGTCTATTAATTATCACAAGATTGTCGAATGATAGGCTTCCAAATTTAAAATGAGGATGATTTCTAAAATCCTCCTCCTCAAAAGTTCTAGATCTGCAATATTTTCTTGAGTATTTTCAATACCCAATAGTTTATGAATTGATTATATATCCATTTTACCCAATAGTTTATGGTACATAACTTTTTATTTATTTTCCAACTACACAATTATTTCCCTCAACCATAGTATTAAAAAAAAATCAACACGCGCACATCAAAAAGGCTATAGTTGGAGGTGGTGGTGCCTTGGTGGGTACCCTGTAACCAAAATTAGTATTGTGGCACTTATTCCTCACACTGTGTGGACCACAACAAACCCTACATTCCAATTTCATTAACCATTAACCAATACCAAACAATTTGTTACCTATTTATTAGGGAAATTTGTACATCCAAACGGTCCCAAATTAAATCAACCATGAAAATTATTTGAACATAATTTGGTGTTTTTTGGTGTTTAGTGATAAAAAGTAGATTCTCTGATTCTAGTTAAAAGTTACTTGAAGTGATTTATGGTTATATACATTTATATAAATGTAAATTGAACAATAAGTTTGAATAAAATCAATTCTAGATTAAAAAAAATTCAAATTCTAACTTCAATTTAGAAACAATTATGAATACAAAATTAATTCTAATCGAACGAAATATATCAAAATCAATTATAGTGGTTTTGAATCATTTTTAGTTCCACCTAAAGTGTAACCAAACATGTACTTGATAAAAATGTAATATGAGTTCGTTTTTAAAAAAAAGTGTAATATGAATTCACCGATCAAACCGATCTCAAATCGATGGTCGAGAGTAGTTATTTAATGCAATTACATTGGGTTGCATGAAAGTGAGAAAGTTTAATTTTGTACCTTTTTCATTGTAACTAACTTGCCTTACCATTTTGGAGAACAACCATTTTTTACTAACATGAAGGTAAAAATTAAAGAGGAAAAAAAAAGGTACAACCTTAATGTTATGTAGGTAAGATGAGAGCATGTGGATTCTATAAGTGTATCATCTGCCAACAAATATTCTTTTCTGTGCACAAGATACGGTGGAGTTATATATATCTAAATTATTTGCATGGTTGTTGTGTGAAGTAATGGGTATTTAACACTGTGCATTCATGGTTTGGGGCCTATGATAGCACAGGGGGTATAATGAGTGAACTGTTAGATGATTCATGTCTCAATTATGTTATTTCATTTTCATAATGTTTTTGAACTCAAAATTAGGTCCCCCCTCCTTCTTCCTCCAAAAAAACAAAAGATAATTAGTACCAATTTGGTTGAACTAGTACTAATTTTGTAGAAATTATTGTGTTTGATTCAACGGTAACAAAAATCAATTTTAGATGAATTGATTATATGAAATTGATTAAGGTTAAAGTGAATTGAATATCAGTTTGAGGTTACAAATTCTTTGTTAAAATCAATTCTATAGACAAAATCATATCGGATAACATCAAAACATTTTAAACACTAAGGAAGAAAAAAAGAATGGAAAATATTTACTTGTATATATGTAACTTTAGCCACCAAATTTAAATAATAAAAATTAATATTCTAAAGTCAACACCAAGAAATAGATAAAACCTTCAAAGTGATTTGACATGCACAAAATTGTCAATTATGGCAACCCTTTAAAAGAATTGAACCATGGAAAGAAGAAAATTGATGGCATGAAGCATAAAATTGCAATCTTAAGTTTTGTGATTCTAATTTGCAATGAAACAGGAAACAATTGTTAAGGTAGAGAAATTAAATTCATAATTCTTTCATATATCAAAAAATTCAAAATCCTATTTACCTTCTGTACAAGACTCTCTCTCTAGTCTCTACAAATCTAACTAACTAATAACTATTTCTAATTAATATCACAAAGAAATGCAACCTAAATTATGCTACCATATATCATATAAATAGTTATGTTTTTTTTTAATATATGACAAATAAATAAACATATATGTGACTATACTACTGAACAATGGATTCTGCCACCAAAAACCTGATGAGAAATCAAACTATCTCTTGTTGTGTAAAGGGTTGGATCCTGTAGGCACTTTGCGTTTCTGAGACTTGAATTCTTTACCTTTGCTTCTGCTTGGAGAATTGAAAAATGGAATATGAAAAGCATGATGACTTGAAGTAGAAGAAGGGCTTGAGAATTTAATCCTTATAGCATAAACTCTTGGTGTGAGGAATAGAAGAGAAAGGAGGAGAAAGAAATGGAAGTGTTTCATATTGAAAAGTTATAAGATAAAAACAAATGGATGGAAATGAAAATGAATAATTTTGTGCAAAGTAGTCTTGTGTTATGTTGTGTATTTATATGGACATGGTTAGGTATCAACATGTGAATACTAAATGTGGTGTTATTTATGAAACACTTGTCAAGTCTTTGTGTGAATTTAGAGTGGTAGGTCATGGACTCATTGGCGTTTGATTTTGATCAAATGGTCAATGATAGCTGTATATCAATGGTGTGAGTAGGGACTAGCATGGGATCAGGGGTGGTGGGGTGGCAAATATTTAATGGTAGATAGTGACAAAGAGAGTAAACATCAACACAGACTCTTAGGAGTTTCAAATATTGTTACAAGCAAATAACTTGGTTGATGAGTCGAGGGACAACGAAGATGTACTAACTCGAAGATATATGGTTGAAACCTGAAAACTAACATAACCGACTAACATATGTCGATGCAAAATAATTCTTTTTTATATTAATCAACGTAAACTCACAATTAAGACGGTGAAAAAATGTAAAGAAAAGATGTCAAAAGTTTGATCATGCTTTATCAAATATTTCTTCTCATAAAAAATTAATTATTTACATTCTGTGATTGCATGTTGTCATGTGTATCTCGACCGTCCGATTAAAGTTGAACAGTCCAAATTTTATACTTGACTTTTATACATGATTAGAAGGCTGAGATGTGTGTACCTGCATACGATCACTCACAATGCATCTAATCCAAATCTGAAATCAAAGGGAATGGAATCGAATTGTTAATACATGATTTGGCAAAGACTTTGAACATAATGGGAGGACTAATATACCCCTATTGATTCAATATGTTGAGTCAAACATGGAAAGTATGTTAGGGGCTTTTTGGTCATGAAAAGTCAAACATAGCCGACACACTCAATTGGCCTTATAGAAACAGTATAGAATGAGGGGCATGCGGTATTTAATAGTACTACTAGTACTATATAATAAACCAAATACAATTAATTAACAAAATAAACATATAGAAAGGGACAGTACATGGCTGTATTAAGGCTAATAATCATACACATCCCCATGAGTTAGGTTAAGTAGATCCGAATTTAATGGGTCTATGCTAAGACGTGGATTTTATAAATTGGTCAATTTTCACGGATTTTGGTTCCTCTATTCAATGAAAGCTTTGTATTCTGTCCCCTTTAGGGCCTTAGGTATATATTTTAATCAAGACTTTCAAATATTAATATAAAACCAACGTAATATTTTTAGAATTTAGTAAACACATTTTTGGTATACGTCCAACTGTGATGTAAGTATATTTTAAAAAAGTGATATTGTGATGTGGTGAAATGATAAAACATGATTAAATGTTTCAATTTTGTTTATATATTATTGAATAGTTTAGATTTATTTTTTAAATGATTGTTGTAATCATTTAGTTTTCTCTAATAAACAAAATTAATTTTGTACGAAAAAATTGTATTTATCTTGAGTCACACTATTTTAACTTTTAACATGAAATGGAAAGAAATGTCAAACATTGAACTTTCACTTACCATTTAAAAAATTTATTTTAGGATTGCTTATTGAGCTATCATCATACCAATGGAAAATGGAAAGCTTTTTTTCTCAAGATCCAAGATCTATTAGATTATTATGGTCTCGTAATGTGAATAGTCATGTGTAAAATCATTGAGAGTATCACATATCTAATTAAAATAATATATTAAGACCCACATACTAAGAAATTTGTAAAACAAAGGAGGGCACAAATAGTCAATGACAAATCTAGTGGATGATATATTTTCTTGCACGGGTGAGAATTAATTGGAAAGACTAACAGGCTTCATCCTTAAGCATCTTCGTGAAAACTTGTTAATTTCATTTTTAGCTTTTGATTAATACAACAAAAAGATGAAACCATTTATAATGCGAAGATGAACACGTATATATTATTATAATTTGAAGTACTTTTGAGCTCAAAATGCCAACCGTTCCTCAAAGGGGTTATGTGGTAGTTGAATTGAAGCTGTTAGGTGTGTTTATTAAGGTTTAAATTTTGATTTAAGACTAGTCAATAGTGAAAAATTCTTAAAGGAAAAATCAAGTGGTAGAAAATTAGTAGCTTAGAGGGAAAGGGATTGATGTGAAGAGTAGAGATAGAAAATTCCTTGGCGGAAAGTTATATTTTGGATCTTCTAACAGCTAACGAACAAAAGGGCAATATCCCCCTCTCTTTTTCTTTTAGGAAGAAATATCCCTCTCTTTTATTTGGCTTAGATTGATTTGTTATAGTATAGAAAGACCGACCAAGTGTAATTGGGTCATAGAAGGGATTAATCCTCTCCAATGTGATAAATTATGATTTGAATTAACAATATAAATATACTTTTTTTTAAGGATTTAATTTATATAAACAATCAATGTAGAAAAAAGAGGGAATCTATTCGTAAAAAGGTCGAAGAATTTGGTTTTGACATGATGTGTGAGTGGATAGTCAACCTCTTCGGATTGTCTTTCTGAGACTTTTTGCATTGTCCCAACAAAAAATAAAAAAATCTTAGCAAAGAGATGGGGAAATGGGTTAATGGGGTGTGGAAGTGGGTCTTGAATTGACAAATGGAGCATTTTGAGTAGGAGGTAACTCTTCTAGACAACCTTCGAATGATTATTGACGTGGTTACTATTTCTCATTTCAAAGATGGTTGGGTAACTTTGTACGAGGGAGGAGGTGATCTAACTGTTAAAGTTTTTTTAACTTTGTCCGAGTAAACTCTACTCCCCTTCTTCTTTGGTGGGATCGGTCGAGGGGTTGTTGTTCGGTCATCTTTAGAAGAGCTATGCTTTGTAAAAAAATTATCGTCTTCTCTTGGCAAATGCTACTTGGACGTCTCCCAATAAGAGTGAATCTTCATTGTAAACGGGTAAATGTGAATGAAGGGTAAATGTAAATGTGTTTGTAGGTGTCGGAGTTGGAAGATCATCTTTTTCTCAAATGCCACTTTGCGGGTGAAATTTGGTACAAAATCTTTAAGTGGTACATAGTGGTGTTGGTGTTACTTGGAAATCTCTTTACCTTAGTTTCAAATTTGGTGCTTGTATTCAAGGAAAGGTAAGGAGCAAAAGAGGTTGATGTTGATTTGACATATCACTCTTTGGTCTATTTGTAGGGCTAGAAATGGTGGAATTTTCTTTGGATAAGTTGGTCAAAATGGAGGAGGTGGTGGAGCATATCCAACAATATGTATCTTGGCAACGGTTTCTAGCCAAATCAAGTGGCACTCTTGCTTATTTTATGAGAGGTGGGTGAATCCTAGAGAGCGCCTCTTGAGAATCTGAGTTTTTAAGATGTTTTTTTGAGTTTTGGTTCCTGGGAACGATAGAATACTCCTTGTACTGTTGTTTATGGGTTATACATGAGTGATTTTGTATTTGATGACTTCGTCTTTATCTCTCTTCTAACCAATAATCATCTTACATCATAATAATTTTATTTTAATCATTCTTTTATTACTCTCTCATTTAAAATACACTAAAGTCATCAAACCTGAAAAACACTCAAGTATTTTCATTGTTTACTAGGTAGCGGTAGCGGTAGCGGTAGCGGTAGCGGTACTAGTACGTACTACTTATACTTTGGCTTTATCGTGTGATTACGTATACATATCTATTAATAAATCTGTTAGAAAAAAATATATTTATCTCTAATAGAAGAGGACATGCAAGTTCAACAAGAAAGAATTTTGAGGTCAATAGAGGCACTTTTGTAGCTTGTACGGCAAGGCTATAACTTTCTAATCCAACAAAATAAGAAATTATGAATGTGTTGAATGTTGACACTGAAAATATTTCATGGTCCGCCAACAAAATGCATATTAACTTTCAAGCATGTCTTCATGTAAGCATTTGTATTCTTTGTAACCGACTTCATGGTATTATATTTCTTTTACTTTACCATTCTATACAGTATACAATAATCTATACTTTATTATAAAAAAAATCATAATTAACTATTAATTCTAGATATTTTAAAGTAACTATGATGAAATGATAATCATTTTTCCCAATAAAATAACAACTATTCTTGTGTAAGGACCTTAAATTTTTGTTGTTGTTGTTGTTATGAATGCTAACAAATACTGAGTGGTTTCATGTAGTTTGAAAGTATTAAATAATTTCATACAGTAGTTGTCACATGGAGACGATTTCAATATACATTAAGAACTTAACAATAGCAATCAAATGGACCGTTGACTATTAGAAAATATATACTTAAACTTATGTCTCCTCTTGAGCGTCACCGTCAAAATAAAGTAAATTTTGTAATTATGGATATATAGAACAAAATGTTAATCAATCTTTGAAGACAATTATTGAAGATTTTCGATTTACTTTTTATTGGTGGGGGTAAGATTTTCAATTTCTAAGTTTAAAGTTATAGTATCTTATTCCCACATGCAAGGTTTGTCAAGTATCGATATTAATTTCTTTCTTAAAAAGGAAATGACGTGTTTGGCGTATATATTTCAACCTTCACAGAAGAGCATATCCAACAAGGTTTCATCATTGAGTTTCAAACACTATGTAACAATTTTATAATATTTGTTTTCATTAGAGCACATATGTGGCAATCCAAGTTGCAAAACAATTGTAGGTACCTTATTTAAGTTATTGTTCTTTTTTTTGTCAGTAGTCTAGTGGATAGAATTCACCTTACAAGGTTCGAATCCCGGCCCCTACATATAGTAATTCATTGTTCTACCAACTAAATTATGGTCACGGGACATTTAAGTTATTGTTCTACAAGAATATATAATCAATTATCCTTACAATCAACAAACAAACAAAAATTAATTAAGCTATCATACCTTGTGAGTTTCTTAAATATGCACCATTAAAATAAACATATAGTGTGGATTGTATAAATATGATATGATATGGCACAATGAAACCTGAGATATAAACTACCTAAATTGAGTTACTTAAATCATATCCATTAGAGATGCTCTCTAAGGATCAAATTTTATTGAATAAATTTTGTCGTATGCATGTAGTTTAGTTCTAGTTTTTTTTTGGTAGTGAGTTTAGTTCAGTTCTAGTTTGAAAAGGCTATAACAATATGTTTGGATTGGAGAATTTTTAAATGGAGAAGAAGTCATTTAATATAAAGTGGTACTAATTTAAAAACGTTTTACAAATGTTCCGAGGAGCAGCCATCCAGATTGTCCTATGCATTTGCCAAAAATATCGTCCACACATATTTTAGATTTTTCATGTTGAAGTTATTTTGCAATGAACGTTTTATAAGGTTGAAGGGTGATTTTAGGGGGTTGAATGCTGATTTTAATTGACGTAATTCAAAAGCATAACATTTTTTTTTATCTATTCACACGTATTTGAGTAATAGTCATTTTGATCCCTAGATGCATAGCGAGTAGTTACAATAGTCCGTTAATGCATCGAACTTTAATTGTGCACTTCGTTAGTCAAAATAGTCTCTGGTTCTAAAATAATCCATCAATGTTCACAATCGATCTTTTCATATAGGGATTGTTATGATAATAAGTGACTACTTACAAAATTATATGACAGTAAGTAAGTATATTGATGGACTAATATGACAATATTAATGAAACATTTTAATACTAGAGACTATTTTAACTAACGAAGTGCACAATCAAAAACTATTTTAAAATTTTGATATATTGAAGAACTATTATTATCTATTCGTTATCCATTCAATGATCAAAATAACTATTATTCATTTTGTAAATAAATGTGTACGTTACTGTATGAGAATGTTATTAAGATAAAGTGTCGGAGGGTCAACAATGGACTAAGATTTGCTGGGCATGGGTGGATATATATTGCTTGTGTAGCAAAACAAGGTTGGGTGTGGTGTGGCTTCATGTCCATTAGACCTAAAACGCATATCTTTTACTTTTTTGGGGTAGTTTTTCTTCTCACTCGATTCATTATTGAACATTTGAACGAAGTTTCAATTCATTGGTTGTTTCTATGATGCTTTAAGTCAACCCACTCAGAATATAATGGCTTATTCATTCATATTGTAAGATGCTAGTTGTTGCTTAGGCTATAAATTGCCGACCACGATCTTTACATTAATTTTGTACATTAGATGGTAGCTAGCCATATACGTAACCAATAGGAATGAAAGACAGTACATAATGTTGGTGACATTGATTATTAGTTTTCTCAATAGTACATTTTCCATCCGTCCCAAAATGTAAACAAAACTGAGTAAACAAAAGTTAATGTATTTAATATAAATTTTGTACCAATACATTAATTTTTGTTGACCTATTTTTCTTACATCCGCAGGGAGTATATGTGCAATATTCTCACAATCGACCTCTATAACAGCATACTGGGAGTATAATCCTAGCATGCTGCTAAGAGTATAATCCTAGTGTGTGCACTTTTGATTTGAAAAAATACTGGAATGTGCCACTAGACTGAAATGTTGTAGAAATTTAACACCACCTGGTTAAGCTTGATCATGTTAATTGTTTTTTTGGGTGAAGATTGATTATAATACCTAATTAAATAAATTAAGTTTCTGAAATGAAAATAGTCATCTTTTTATAGAAAAAAAAAAAGTTAGGTGACATGGACTTTGGCACCAAAGGTTAGACACTAACCGATCACCAATTAAAAAGGTTTTCATGCTGAAACTGGAATAACTCGAGGCAACTGGAATAAGTTATTCCTAAGCAGCAACTGTCATTGTTTCCAACCAATTTGTTTCAAAGTAATTTACATGAATTGGTGTCAATGCTAAATCTGAAATAGTCTCTCATAATCAATAAATCATAATCAGCAAGAAAGGAATCAATTGATGTTATTAAGAAAATGGAAGCAATCAAACACCCTATCAAAAAATTGAAGACAAAAAATTAAACATAGAGAATGGGAAGACAAAAAACTAAGTTATGGAGTTGCAACTTGGTTGGCTTCTCGTGAACCACTAGTAGGACTGAGATGAGTTTGTGAGGAAGAAAGGAATAGACCCAAAACGACATCACATTTATGTGTTTTTGTTTATATCCATTGATTTGTCAATAAAAAAACAGAGGGCTGAGATTCATTCACAGGAGAAACTAGAGAAAAATTTAACGGGAGAGGATCTGTTCTCGGTGACATAGTATATCTTATGTTTAATATATATAGATATGAGGGCAAAAAAGTAATAATGCACAACATATTTATCATGAAAATGTTTCGTCACATCACTTGACATTCTTGTCATTTGGGTAACAGTGATATATTTGTTTAATGTATATAATATTAAATATAAGATTTTCAGCTGGTGTTTGCTTTTTTTCGTTTTGTAGGTTTGTTCGTGCTTGCCGGATTCTTTGTTGGGTGGCTTGTTCGTTTATGTCTCCGGTGGTTTCGTGTTTGTTTTTCAAAGACAGGTGGTTTTGGATTTTGTCCTTTTGGTGGTATGGGAGCGATGTAGCAGTTTGCTTGTTGCGGTGTCGGTTCGAAAACCTGAAAGGGTAAGTTGCAAAAAAACCCGAAAGGGTCGGTTACAATAACCCGAAAGGGTCTGTTTATTGACGTATTGGACTCATCAATCTGAGTTCCTACGCGTTACTTGCTCGAAAGAGCTTCTATACTTGCTATTTTACAGGGAGCTGTTGACACTTGGATTTTGCTACCGTGTTGGCGGTGGATCCATTCGCCATATCTACACTCTAACTGTTCTATGCAGAGGTTCACTTTTCATTCTTTTTTTGTAACCTGGTTTCGCGCCCGTACGCGGGTTCGCTGGGTTACGTCTGTGATTAGTGAACTTTTGTTGTGATAGATTAGAGTAGATCCACTTAGGTTGTTTTATCTTGTTGTATTCCTTTTTGGGTTTTCCTGGGTCAGGTCCTACGTCTCTCAGTCTTTGTATCTTTCTCTTTTTATTTATTATATTTTCTTTTTGCTTAAAAAAAAATATAAGATTTTTTTTGGGTACTGTAAATATAAGATTCAACATTATAGTTAACATGACTCTTTAAAAAAAAACATTATAGTCAACATGACAAGAACTTACATGGTCACACACGAAGTGACATTTAAATGAGAGAAATAAGTAGGGTTTATTACTTGGGGGTATGTTTAGTAAGTGAAGTTAATTAGATAAGAAATCAGCAAATGGGTTATTGGGCTTCGACAAGTCCAATAACGCTTGAACTATTACTTTTCGCACCATGTTACCTCCTCACGCACCCTTTTTTTTATTACAAAAATGCTCATGTGATTTCGGATTATATAATCTGAACTATGCTTATACATAAGCATGAATTTCACTTCAGCAGTTGCGAATTTCACTTTTAAAAACAACAAAAAAAAGGTAAAAAAATGATAAAACATGTCAAATAAAATCATAACAATATATAAATGCCACCAAAAAATTCTAAAAATCAAATAAAACTAATCCATGTTTTTTCGGATTTTCCTGAGAATATGGAGGAATAAAAAAATGAAAAATGAGTCTAAACGATGAAAATTTGGATTTTGAGGGGTGATCTCCTGTAAGAAGTCTCTTCTACGGGATTCTTAATCCCTGATTTTTTTTCTTTTTCTAATTTTGCAATCTAATCAAGTAGCCAAAAAACAAGATTTTTGACTGAGAACAAATAACAATGACATAAAATAGAAGGATGGGAGTTAGGAAGATTAATATGTTCCTTAATTGGCTATCCATGTTACATACAAACTCAAAATTTATGGTGATATAGTTCAGATTATGTAAAACTGTTTTTCCCCTGAATAAGGGTGTTCAGATTTTATAATCAGAAAAAATAAGGAACACGCCCTATTTTTTGAGGTTTTCGGATTATAAAATCCGTATTGGTGAAAATATCATTCTTCCACCCCATAACAAAGGAAAAACTCAATTCGGATTATAAAATTCGAAAATCACATGGGCATTTTCATAAAAAAATAGGGCGCGCGAAAAATGGTTAGAATGGGAAAACTAATAGTCTAACGCTTGACTTATTGAACACACAAGTGGTTTTATTAATAGAACCTGTGTTGTAGCAAGTTTACATTGAAAAAACCTGATACCATATTCAGAAACCCTAGATTTCTGAAACCCTAAAACCGCCCCTTCTCTCTAAGTCTTCATCTGGTAGTAGTAGCTAGCACTGTTTGTGGATGAAGCTGTTACTGAGAAGAGGCGCTTCCGATTGAGTGGTGCTTGTGATCGTCCAAAGAAATTTGACATAAAAGGAACTACACTACAAGAGGTAATAATTTGATCCTTGATCATGTTCATTCGTAAGGATATATTGAATGAAATTTTTGTTATACAATTTCCCTTTATATTCCCCACACATCATCTCACCTACTTGTTTCTCAATCTCAAGTTTATGGTGATGAGGGTATCGGTATAGACGTACATTCACCGCCCTGATTCCTTCTAATAGATGAACAACATTTTCTTGTCGCCTTTCTAAGGGTAAACCTTAGAGTTCTTGGAAAACCTTCTCAAACTCTCTCATAAGATGTTCTAAGTCTTGAACTTGAGATGGGCCGACCTCCAATTGGTGCAACCCTTAATAACATTTTCATTTAGATTTCTGCTCTTCCCCCAGCACAAAACGCTCGCGCCCATTTGAAATGCCAAAAATACCCTTGCGTTAGTTAAGTAACGCAAGTGTTAAAATCAGCGCATCTTAACATGCGCTGCGCAACTTAACTCACGCTGGAATTAACACTTGCGTGAGTTAACTCACGCTGCGTTACTTAAGCAGTGCAGGGGTAAATTGATAATTTCAGCTGAGCGTGAGTGTTTTTGTGCTGGGTGATGAGCAGAAATCTTTCATTTATCCTACAAAGTTTAAGTTTACCATCCATATAATTTTGAACCGTACACAACGCTTCCATATCTTCCATGATTCCCCTAAATATATATTGACCCATTCATCTCCATAATCGAAAACACAAGCCTTTCATTCTAATCAAACAACGTACACCCAATTGCTTTATTAGATGTGCAATATTGTACATGTTCAATTACTGGATTTAATCTTGCTTTTATTACTTGCCAACTGTCTTATAAAAAAGTAATTAATCTTAATCAAATGATATAATAAAAGGATGTTAAAGTTTTCACATACTGGCAACTATTTTATGAAGACTATTAAGCTTTATCTCATTTTCAACAAGTTTTCCATCAAAAAAAGAAAAAGAAAAGCACATTATCTAAAAGTCTAGTTCTTCCCAATTCTCTCAGCTTTGTGATTGTCTTTGACAATGGCAGAAGAGTTGACATTATTGGATGAATAGCTCAGAATGTTTGGTATGAGAGCAAGATAGCATTGAATTAGACTCTCCTCTTTTTTAATGTTCAAATCTACACTTCTCTCCTTTATTTTTTATATCTTTGATAATTTAGCAACTGAAATCTAAAGGACACAATACTGTGAAAAACTGTGCGGATCCATTTTATCTTAATCAAGATTTAAATCATATTTTCTCTATTTTTATATACATTATCATTAACATATTGTTTCAAAAATTATTAATTTATTATAAAATATCAAACAATATGAAATAAATTAATTTTAAAAAATCATCTTAATTTTTTTTGTAAGAGTCTTGATATCATCTAACCCGAAATTCCCTAAAAAAAATCATCTAACCCGAAATTATTATTACACCATGAATGGATATATTTTTTTTATGGTATTTACTATTTAGTTCATGCTGAAAAATTATCGTCAGTCAAAGTTGTAATGTAATTTTTGTCATTATTATGACATAATTTTTCTAACTACTATAATAAAATATAACTTTTCAATCGTAATAAGAAATCATAGCAATATTATTTCTAATAGAAATTACATTATTGATTTTTCAAATTAACCAAATATCATATTCCAATAGTTTATTATTCCAAAAATGGTTGCTAGGGTTTCCTAGTGTGCTGCCGCTTCCAACCCAAAATCCATATACGTGAATCATTTGGATTCTTCAATTGGTTTGCGTTTCATGCTTTCAATTGGATTTGGATTTTGCCGCTTCCAACCCAAAATTCATATACGTTTCA
>Ga0315914_1006143_pt1 | contig 17139 bp, 14 predicted proteins | sample MpolenodulesMG_FD_203920 | JGI IMG/M metagenome (GOLD analysis project Ga0315914, IMG submission 203920) | Medicago polymorpha root nodule microbial communities from Los Angeles, California, United States - elongated nodules | ecosystem: Host-associated > Plants > Roots > Nodule | place: USA...
TACTCTTTTTGTGCTTTATATATATATATATATATATATATATATATATATATATATATGGAATGAAATTGTGTATAATGCAAATGTAGAGGACGTTTGAGTTGAACATAAATCATAAATTTATTATATGCTCACCCATTATGTGAATACAAAATTGTAAGCTTCTGCTTGTGTTAACATGAATCATAAATCACAATTTTGTTCCCTCAAAAAAAAAAATTTCAATTTTGTTGTCTTACACTCAACCGACAATGTTGGTATCAATAGACTGGACATCTTCATTTACAGTTTAAACCTGAAACTTTACAATTGTGTGAGTTTTATGTGATGTTTGTAAGTTCATGTACGAATAAAATAATATGCATCCTATTGAAGAATATAACAATAGTTTGGTTTGAAGTGATTTTGGAGCAGGCTCTTTTCAAAATTAGTTGCTTTAAACACAATCTCTAGTCTAAGAAGTAGCAACGGTTCCTAAGACATGAGGAAAATTCTTGCGTTTTAAAAAATGTTTCAACTGGAAGATTGCAGTCTAGTTTAATCAAAACAAATAAGAGAGAGCTACTTGGTCAAAATGTGAATGCGAGAATTGAAAGTTGTGCCCTTCTTTTTATCAAAAATAATTAATTAATTTACAACCGTCAGCTTTGAAAAAAAAATTGTCCAAAAAAACTTTTGAAGGAATAATGAAAAAGAAACATGGAATGAAAGCCGAAATTTTCTGCAATCTAAATTATAAAACTTCTAGATTATGTTCTTTTATTTTTGTCGTTTTTCCATAGATTGGTTTCTTTTTTGTCTGTTCAATATTTTGATTGCAGAAGAAGCTAGTAAGGACATGGACATTGACATATGGAGGCGCCATACATACCCTATCCCCGAAATAACGAAACCAAAACGGATAAGGACGACAATTTTGTAATATAAGGTTATCACAACGCAACACAACACAAACAATGGATAAGAACAAAATAAGACCACTCAAACCAACATGTACGCTGGTCATGTACACATGGATGCTTCACCCCCGTTTTTAATTTCTTAATTCTTATCATATCATTTTTAATAGTGTATATGTTTAATTATACATTGAATCCCATTGATTCTCATTTTAGCTGTTATAATGTTGTCATCGTAATTATTAAGTTGTGTAGTCAAATATCTTGATTAAGATGTCGTACTATCTTTGTTTATTAATATGGAATAACTTGACACTGTATTTCTACATGATTAAAAATGGTATCATGTCATTGTCAAATCACTTGATTGCATCAAATTTATTTAATTTTGTGCAATTATAACAAGTTGGTTAGTAAAAGTCAGCTTAAATGAGATTTTTAATATGTAAATGAATAGTAAAAGAATTCTTTTATGAGTTATGATACATAAACACTGTTAGGTAGCAATACACCTCTTGACATCCATGCAAAAAATTGACACGTGGTCATGTGGATTCCGTACAAGCATATTTTCTCTCTCCCCTCCTATTCTCTTTTCCTAGTGCATGGAGTGTACAAATATGTATGGATATAAATGGTGTTTATGTAACATTTTCCTTTTTTCTAAATATGCATGTAATGTATTGATGAAATTGATGTTTGGAATATGACATGTTATAACTTTGTATAATTTCAAAAAACTTTGTATAATTTCAAAAAGGATATGGAGATATTATAAAATCATCATTAACCAAACCAAGAGAAAAAACAAAATCTAATCTTCTTGATAAATCCCAATGTAGAAGGCTTTCAATTTCAATTTGTTACGTTTCTTGGTGAAAAGGAAAGAGCAAAATGGCGTTTCCGTAAATTTAGCACAACCATGTTACTGTTCCATTCCATGATGATGACTCAAACACTTTCCGAAAGTGTGGTTTTTTATAAAGGGTGGGATATGATTGCAACGTGTACGTGAGGTATTTTGCCACGTGTGAGTTGAGTCAGGGGACAGTTACAGTTAATATGCCGCGCCGGTTTGCGCGCGAATTGATAAGAGGCGACCCGACTACAGTGCGCAGCTTTGAGGTTACGCTTTTACTTATTTACCCCTTTGATCACTATCTCAAAAAATAAAACTTACAACACTTTTTGTTTTTCTTTTTAAAGGAAATACACTCTTTATTTGTTGTTATTCATATTGTTCTATACTAAAATTGTAGACAACTCCACCAAGACATAGTTGAATGTAATATGTATGAATTAGAGTTTGAATTTAAGATTTTTCGTTATTCATTTTAGGGAGTGAAATTCATATTATTAAGTTGTTTGACAAAAAAGAAATGTAAAATAGCTAAAAGAAAAGCTACTATCAAAAGATGCATTGTAAAATTCAAAAAGAAATTAATTAAAAGAAATTGTATATGAGTTTACATTGTTTTAGATGACAACGTCCTTAATACAAAATTTATATTTTCGAGGTTTGAATCTCGATCCTTACATATAATAATATATTGTCTCTGTTAATTGAATCATGTTCATAGAGTCAAATAGTCTAGTGGTTAGAGCTCACATATTTTTAATGTGAAGAAGTGAGGTATCCGATGTTCAAATCCCGACCCCTACGTATAATATACAATATCTCTACCAACTGAGCTAAGCTCACAGGATGAATATGCCTTCATCATTTATTTATGTATCTAAGTTCCTTACCATTTAAAAAAAATTCAATTGTACTTGACAAAAAAAAAAAAATTCAATTGTAGTTTTACTCTTTTATTAATATTAATACGTCAAGTATTTTTATTTATGAACTTTTTAAGGATTCATAATTAAATGAGGATAAGAAGAAATTGATTAGGATGAAATAGTTAACCCAATTCCAATAATTTATTTACTAAAAAATGGAATTAGTTTTATTTTTTGTGAAATAAAAATTCAAAAAAAAGGAAAATGTTTATGACTATGATTACCCCTCAACATGTTTTGCTACTTGCCTAGTTGCAACCTACTTGGTATTTTATATAAACTCTTATCATTTTCAGAAAATCCAAACAGAGCACTCAGGTTTCTTTCTTTGTCTGTTTTTGTTCACTTTTTCAATACACACAAGGCGGTTTCCATAACACACACTACAACTACAGTAATCAAACAACAAAATCATGAAGAAAAACATTACCATTATAACAACAATCTCAAAACACTGATACAAAAACCAAACTAATTCCATTTTCATTACTATTTTCTTGTTATGTTAATGCGTCACTTTCACAAATCTGATTCTGAAATCGGAAAAGAAAATTTCAGTCTTTCTTCCGATTTCACCCATTTCTCAATCCAAGTTACACCTTTTTCTTCTCCTTCTCCTCATCATTTTCACCATGAACAACGCTTCTCAAGCAACACTCCATCATCACCATCTCAAACACCTACACGCAATAAAACCCATCAAAACAAACCTTCTTTTACAATACCCTTTACCTCAAAGATTCAATCTTTCAAGCTTCTCACACGTTTTCATTTCATCATCTTCATATCTTTAACATCTCTCTACTTTCTCTTTTCACATCCAACTCTTCTTGATTTTCTCTTTCTGCTACTTTTCTCATCAGCAATTTTTGTTTCTATCAACCTATTCTTCTCAAGATCGTTGAATAATAAGCTTTCTTCATCGGATTCTCAACAACGTGTTGTATGGTCAATTGGGTCGAAGGATGAGGAGTTAAAGAGCTTAAATTCTGGATCTTGGGTTCAAGTGTATAGCAATGGTGATGTTTATGAAGGTGAGTTTCATAAGGGGAAGTGTTCAGGGAGTGGTGTTTATCATTTTCATATGAGTGGAAGATTTGAAGGTGATTGGATTGATGGAAAGTATGATGGGTTTGGTGTTGAAACGTGGGCTAGAGGAAGTAGGTATCGTGGACAGTATAGGAAGGGTTTGAGGCATGGAATTGGAATTTATAGGTTTTTTGGTGGTGATGTTTATACTGGTGAATGGTGTAATGGTCAGTGTCATGGGTTTGGAGTTCATACTTGTAATGATGGGAGCCATTATGTTGGGGAATTTAAATGGGGTGTTAAACATGGATTAGGACGGTACCATTTCAGGTTAGTTCTTTTTGTGTGTGTTTTTTTTTTTTAGTTTTTACAGTTGCTTGTTCCTTAGCATTATCAGAATCAGAATGGTTTTTTGTTGATTCTTTGGTAAGTGTGGTTGGAGTGTGGACTTGGATTAGGTGTTTTAATTTGTTCATGAATTTGTCACTAAAATACAATTTTGAACCTGTAGAGATTTGAGATTATCTGTTTTGGTTAAGTGTACTTCTGGTTGTTTGATGCAGCAGGACTTTGATTTTCTGGATTTAAGTTGTTGACTTTTCATTAACTATGATTTTCTGTATGCATCTTATTGAACCCAATTTTGTGTTCATTTTAATAGAATTTACTTTTATTTGGGCAAAGTTTTAGATAATGGAAGTTATTAGATGTAATTGTGTCAATGTCAAGTCGGTGTCGGATACCAGACATTCATTCAATCTGACTTCAATCTGAAGTATTGGTGTCTTCAATATGAAGTATCACTGCTACAAGTCAATACTTCACATATAGTGGTCATTGTGATTCTAAGCCCATTTTTTATATAAAGCTTTGGTTGTAAAAAAAGACCACTCAAATTTTCAACAACCTGTGGTTGAAGCACCTGTTTGATTCATTTACCTTGCCAATCACTTTTACAAGTTTAGGGGCGATATTGATTTAGCTTTACTATGCTTTATAGCTAGCCAAACAAACAATGCCAACAACATTCTGTTGTACTAGCTCGCATGATATGTTTTCTTTTGTATTTTACTCTGATGTTCAATTAGTTTATAAGATTTACTTTCAAAAGCCACAAGGATTGGCCTAGTTTCTCATTAACCACGATTCAATATTTGGTATACTTTTCTGCTTTCATGGAACAAATTCTGCATGTATGTGTTTCTTCTAAATAGGAAGAATTGTTAAGAATACCAACTATGTAATATCTCAACCAGTTTTATCTGTATTATATGTTGTATCCAGCTAAAATACTCGGAAAGTGATTGGAATATTGAATCTGTCTGTAGTGATGTAAATGAGCTTGATATTTCTGTTACTGTATCGGTGCAAGAATATGGTCAAGCTGTGTTCTTCAATCTTACATTTATTAGCTTGAACTCATTATTCAATTTGATTGACATTTCTGGCAATGTATAATGTAATTAGCATTCTTTTATCATGATTGAAAGATAAATCTCCTTGGAATTAGCTTCGACGGCTATTTTTAAATTTATATATTTGTTATTACTGCAGAAATGGGGACATATATGCCGGAGAATATTTTGCAGATATGATGCATGGCTTTGGAGTTTATCAATTTCAGAATGGTCACCGATATGAGGGTGCGTGGCATGAAGGAAGAAGACAAGGACTGGGAATGTACACTTTCAGAAACGGGGAAACACAGTGTGGTCACTGGCAGAATGGGATTCTTGATAATCCTAAAAAGCAAGACAGTCATATTGGGTCTCCATGTGCTGTAGATAATGCCAAGGTTTTCAAAGCTGTCCAGGTAATAGTCCTTTTTGGATTTTTGCATATATATGATTGATCAATACATGTTAATAGATACTTATATGAAAAACTACTGTTAAGGTATTACTTTTTAGAAATTAAAAGGGAATTAAAAACAGAAACATGATTGTGTATTGTTTTGTGGCTTTCCTTGTATCTTTGGTGTTGCCATCATGATTCGTGATGGACATTCAAATAATGAAATCAGAAAGAAACCTGAATAGACATTCCCTGATTTCATCATTTTTTACTTTCTACTTGGGCTTTCTGGTGGACCTTAAACAACCTTAGGGCTTATTTTAATTGACTTATTTGAGCTTATCTACTGTATAAACCATCATATTTGTAAGACTGTTTTGGAGAGCTTATGCGAACAACTTATAACATATCATAGACTTTTTTCTGCTTATTTTCATAAGCTCTGTAAGATAGTTTATGAAAACAGCTTATAACTTATATAAACAATTTTACTTTATTTTATCTTTTGTTGTGAAAATAGTTTATACATGAGCACTTGTATGAAAAATATTTATGCTGCAAACGCTTAATTAAGTGGTTTATCTAAACAATAAGTAATAACTATGAGTGATGTAATATTTAGTACTTCTTTAATTTTAACAGGATGCTCATTGTGCGGCGGAGAAAGCCTACGGTATGTCAAAGAAGGATGAAATGGTGAATAAAGTAGCAGCTGCAGCTAATAAAGCAGCAAATGCAGCTAGAGTTGCAGCTGTGAAGGCTGTGCAAAATAGTATGCACCGTGATTACAATGTTCAATGATGCTCCCTCATTTCCTCAGTCACGTGATGATTGAAGAGTATTTCTTCTGTCATTCTCCATCATAGGTTTCACACAGAATACTACTATGAGAAAGCAGCGGAAGCAAAATGAATGAAGATAAAAGAATCATAGAAATGCAGGAAAACAAATGAGATCTAATTCGATTTTGGTAAGTCATGTACCTTGTTCTCGTCCTCACTTAGGAGGTGTTTCTATTTCTCTGTATTGGTATAGCAGTGAGGTTCCTAATTGGAACCACTTTTTGTCATTGAACTCTATGGCAGATTGTGGAGCAAATAGGTTCCTCACTTTTAGTAGCTTATTTTTATGATTATGAACATAGGAAGAGTAAGGATAATATACCATAGAGTTGCAATGTGTATGGTGGCATAAGTGCCAAAAAAATTGCCAAAGTTAGTATAGGGTTTACATGCTGGCTTCCTGTTATGAGCATATTAGTGTATATTTTGTTTCACGCCAGAGAGTATCAAAAACAGAATTGATTATGCCTCTTGGTGAAAATACAAGTGTTTGGTTGCTGTCATACAAATTTGACTTTACCTCCTAATTTCAATTTGACTAAATGTCTAATTGTTTTTACGTCTGCATAGCAATAGCTGCGTGTTTTATATGAAGTTACATATTGTAGTGTAGGGCCAACCGCCGGCAAATATTCTACTTGAAAGCAAACAAGTACTAAAAGTGGTAATAAACAACAGTTTTTGTGTTGGTTAAAAAATTTATACCAAGTTTTACATTAAACTTGTTTTCAGAGTAAAAATATCAAATTTTGAATAATTTCACTTTAACCTCATTTATCATCAAATCAATTTTTTGTCAAACCATATTTGTGTTCACCCAAGTACTCACTTAGTGTATATATTCACATGTGGTGCATATATAAAATTGCCCACTGATTAATGTTGTATGTTTCTGGTCAAGAGTTCAAATTTTTTAAAGCTAGTTTCATCATCATTTGTATGATCAGATTAATGCATTAAACAATGATGAATGGTTTATTTTAATTTATCATCTTAAAATAGTGAAATTATTATTTAGCATCCATTAATTGTGTTGGAATGAAGGCAAGCATTGTTACAAAACAGACCAGTTCATACCAAGCTAATCAATGTTTGGCGAGGAAGGATATTATCACAATATCCATTGCACAAAATTTGATCCTTCTTGAAATCTCAGTCAACCAAAAAAAATTTAATGACGTTTCTGTCAAGAAAAGAAGACTAATGACATATTTTTTTATTAATAAAAGAAGTTAAGACGAACATATTAAGATATTATTAAATATACAATATAACCCCGAAAATTTTAGTCAATATTTATAATTTAATGCTAGTTATCTTAAACCTTAGATGAACTATCTTGAAATGTATAGCAACATTCTTAAGAGATACTCCTGCAAATGTGTTAAAAAAAAATGCTTTTGGGTTAATTTATTTTAAAGTGATTTGAATGTTTATAGGGGATTTGAATGAAAGTTTAAATTTCAATTAACAATAACTCTGCATTTGTTTGGTACTAGAATACATGTATAAGAATGTTTGGATCCGCGTTTGATTTCAATAAAATTGCAGTGAAAACCATGGCGATGCAGAAGCGAAGCTTCTGATTTCGCGGTGAGAAATGTTTTGGTTGTGATACCTCACTTGCATACTACTAAAACGTGTACCTGTGCGATCATGTATATATATATTTGTGGTAAAATTCTCTATGCAAAGTATTCAATGAAAGCATGTGAACTTTCTTTGGTAGACAATTCCTTCTTTCTATAAATACAAGATAAATTACCAACCTAATGATTATCCCGTGCAACTGGACTTAGTCATTTCTATTTTTTCCATCTGCCACTGTTTTTTCCTCTTCCAATTTTCCCATTTAAAATAGATATCAGCCAAGATGACAGTGATGGTGGTATAGCGTTGATGATTCCTGCAATGGAATATACTTCATGGCATATGAAATATTTTTTTTATTTTATTAAAATAATCTATAAATTGCCTATAAAAGGATAAAGCAGTTTCAACATGTGTGTACGCTTTCGTGAGGATAAATTTTGCTATATATAACACCACTCTTTAATCTATGTTGTTGTAATATATTAATTATAAGCATTAATTTATGCTTCTTAAAAAAAATTAAAATGTGAAAGGCATATTGTTAGGGTCAATCTTCATCTTAGACATATTCAAATTTAAGTTGGTAGTTAATTTTACTATTTGTTGAGTATGTTGATACACACATGTGACAACTCTTCATTTACTTAATTTGATGAGAATCAACAAATTACAAGTGTCTTATTTATAAATTGTAATTTTTTTTGTGAGGTAGGCTAGAGTTACCCCATTAGTCATGATACCAAAAGGATAGTGAGTATTTTTCTTTTGCACTTATTGTGTTGGATACCATATACTTTTTTAACATATTTTAATGGAATAGTGATATTTGAATAAACTTGTGGAAGAACTTACGTGACAGTTTTATTTTTCTTTTTTTTTATTGGTCAAAATCAACGGAGAGAGATAAATAAATAGAGAGAAGAGAAATGATATTTGAACATCCATTTGGTGACAACTTTTGTGACAACTTTCTCTCTCACACTCACATTATTTTTTACTTTATTTCTCTATTGCTTTGGTTTCCGTGCAAGTACCTACTTTTTATTTGTAAAGGATGGTTATCAAATAAATTGTCAACCAAATTGGTTGTTCAAATAACACTCATCTAGAGAGAATAAGAGTATAATGTGAGTATGAGATAGAAAGTTGTCAAAAAATTGTTATAAAATAATTGTACAAATATCATTTCTCATTTTAATTTAGCTTTTTCAAAAAAAAAAAAAATAACGAGTATTTTTTTTTTGTTTACGTTGCATAGGGTTCAAGCTACATTAGTTTTTTCTTCTTAAAAATTGATCATATTCTCATATCTAACACATCGTACCTCCTTTCTCATCATTGCCTTAACTTTCTCATGGCCTCCTTTATTTTTTTTGTCTAGTATAATAATCTATTTCTCGTCCAAAATTGTTTTAAATCCAATTTGGATTGTGCGTTACAAAATATTTTTTTCTTGACCATAAATACCACATTTATTAACAGAGCGAATGCAACCTTTGTACTCCATGTTCATCTAACATTCCCTACACCAAATATGCCCCACTACAAAGAGTTTCGAGATTATCTCAAAATTCACAATTCAAGACATCATTATCTTAGAAAGTTACCCAAGCACAAGTTGTGCCTAGAATTGAGAACGAATACAAGGTCGTAATACGAAGAGAACCAAAAGAAAAGAAAACAAAACAAAAGCAACAAATCAAGAGGTATGTCCGAGACAAATTAATAGATTATTCCACCAAGAATGTAACTCAAAAAAGAATCCAAATTGTTAGCTTTAAACCACCATCAAACAATGAATTTAAGTTTATCTAACATCTCAAGCAAATCCAATTGTGTATGATGAAAACACGAGAATTTTTCTCTTTTTAAATAATTCAAGTGCAAGCCAACCAAACTAACTGCACACCAGATTAATCTTTTTTAGAATAAATGTGAGTCGTCAAATTGTAAAGCACAACTGTTTGCAATACTAGGAAGAACACATGAGATTCACAGCCACTTAAGAACATTAGACCAAAGTTCACCAATAAAGTTACATTAAAAACACAAATGATTCGCATTTGTCACTTTCCCACAACCTCTTGAGCATAAAAGAGACTTTGGAATTTAACCTAAGATACACCACCGGCATACATTATCCTTTGTTGAAGTCTTGATGTTTTAAAGCCTCCATGCGAACAAAGAAACCTATTTCTCTGTTCAAAATAAGATTCATGAATCATAGGTTCACCCTCAACCTCGTAGGTCAACAAATGATAAACTCATTTGACTAAGTACCCATCCCTAGGATCAATTTTTTAATCCCTATTGTCAAAAGCGTTATTCCACAATAAAAAAATATTATCCAACAAAAATGACACTCTACCACCAACTCATCCTCCAAAGCAAAGATCATTCTACACCATCCCTACCACACAACTTCAACACCTCACACTAACATGCACATATATGCAACATACACAAAACAATTTCTAGATAACTCAAAAATCCTTCTAAATCTACTACATAAAAGACCATCCACCAACCATGAATCTGGCCAAAACAACGTATTTTCCCCATTACACATACTCTCGCCAAATTATCATAAAATCAATTACTTATGCCCCACCCCCACTCCTCCTCTAACACCAAGCAAATATTTCCACCGCACAGAGGTCTGGCCTCATCCATGCTTACCACAACCTCCATCCACCACATACTTAGTTGCCAACACCTTAAACCACAATCCTCCATATCAACATGTAACTTCCAACATCATTTGTCTAACAAAGACAAATTAGACTCCCAGACTCTCTAAACCCCCATTTATGTTTATTAAATGACAAGTCACTAAATTGATATTTTTTTTTTGGTACAACACTAAATTGATATTTTATTTGTAATATTATAAATTTGAATATTACATTGTTTTAAATGACGAGTGACTCCTTAAAAAAATGTCGAGTGACTAACTCCATATTTAGTATCACGTTAAATTTATTGAGATTACGGTAAACAACATAATCTTAAAAAAATACATATTATAATTTCATAAATTTAAATACAATTTTATTGGAGGCAATGACGCAAATAATGAGGTAACAGTGTATTGTGGAACTCTTTCCATTTTAGCACCATATTATTTTTTATTTATTTTGTTGTATTGAATTGAATGAGTGGAGTTGAATGTGACATGTGACAACCCTACTACCTTTGCTTAAGTTGAGAATTAGCAAATAGAGTGAATTATTTTTGTTGTAAATTGCAATTTGTGTTTTGTTTATTGTAGGTAAAATTGGGTCCCTCATCAAAAACAAAAACCCTAGCACACTTTGTGTCTCAAATCTACAACCAAAAGGAAAATAGCCGAAAGGCATTTTCCCAGCTAAGGTAGAAGGATATATCATATCATGATATAATTGATTTTAGGATTATTATTATTATTGGTCAAAATTAGGGTTTCAATCAAATTCGAAGAAAAAATGTACAAAGGTCGTGCTGGTTCTGCCTCCAAATCGGAGGATCGAAAGCGAATCAACGATGTTCTCGATAAGCAGCTTGAACGATCTTCTCCTTCAACTTCGCGTCCCATCAATGGCAAAAGCAACAAAGAGAGAGAAACCAATACCATCAAGGATCCTCTTCTTCAACGATCCTCCAAAACTGCCAATATTTCTGGTACCCATTTCTTATCCTAAACTATTCTTTATGTTTCCGTATTCAAAATCTTTAATTTCGTCTTATATTGTTTCAATTTGCCCTCTTTTTGGATGACCTAATTTTGTATTTTTTTTTATTTTTTTTTTTGGAAATTTTTGTTTGTGGTATACCTTTGTGATTTATTGTACCTAATATGATTGAATTGGGATTTAGATGGTTGTTGGTTAATTCAGTTCGATTAATTTAGGTGATTGATTCATGTTTTAGACTATTGCAATATTTGGGTGTTTGTGAGACCTAACTTGCTAGACTGGATATTCTCACCCGGGTCCTCGAAGTTGTAAAGTGTGAGTTTGCCACTTCGGCCCCAATTTTTTTCTTCTTCTGGGTGATGCTATAATGTACTATAAAGTATGGAACTAGAAAGGAGTTTTAGAACCCAATTTGAGCAAATGGAAGCTTAGAGGGAAATCAGGAGGGGTAGGTTAGGTTGGCTTTTGGTTTGGCATGTTGTTGTGTGGTTGGTGTGGAGGTCTCTCGGAATGACTTCATCTAATCACTGAACACCAACTGGTGGATAAGATCAAAATCACCTCATGGAAATGGTTCTTCGGGAAGCATTCTGGGCGTTCGCACTCCTACTACAGGTAGGATGTAGAACCTACGTTGTGCTGCCACCGATAGAGGCTTGTGGGGATCTTCTTTGGGGGATGTATGGCCTTGGGGGCTGATTGGGTGTCTCTGTCTCGTTCAGCTGGGGGATGATCTGTTTCCGGTGCTTTCCTTGGGTTTGGAGGTGGGGGTTTGGCAGCTTGTTCTGGTGATTTTTGTCTTTACTGGTGTTGTATTGTTTTCCTTGTACCGTTAATGTTTTTGTTTAGAGTACTTCTTGTACTCTGGGATTCCCCTCTGAACTCTCTGTAACCTTGTTTAGTTCTTTATAGATTTTATACTTTGCCGTTCAAAAAAAAAAGATATGATATTTGCAATTTTATCACCTTGTATGCTCCAGGAAAGTATTTGTTTTGTCTTTTCTCTCCTTGATGCTGTTTCTGCTTGTTACCTCTTTTCCTTTCAAATATGAGATTGAGTGTACTGAGTGTATACATTTATGAGAATTGCATTAATGAGCTAACTTAGTTTTACATTTATGCGTTGGTTGCAGAGGAGTCTGAAACAGACAGTGAAGAGTCAGATGTGAGTGGTTCTGATGGAGAGGACACATCTTGGATCTCATGGTTCTGCAATCTCAGAGGAAATGAGTTCTTTTGTGAGGTTGATGATGATTACATCCAAGATGACTTCAACCTTTGTGGATTGAGCAGCCAAGTGCCTTACTATGATTATGCTCTTGATTTGATTTTGGATGTTGAATCCTCTCATGGTGAGCTTTCCTTCATATTTTGTTGGATTTATTGTACAATCATGGAATATTAGTGTTTTGATTGCTCATCTTTTGTGATACTTCAGTTTGATTGATTCTTATTTGGTGTGAAAAATATGACTCTTGAAGCTGAATTCATACTATGTGTGTCTGTAGCTCTGTTTGCCTTTTCAGTTATTTTTTTTATTGTACAACTGCTTCTATGGTTTAATTGGAATTCATAGGTGATATGTTCACAGAGGAACAAAACGAGTTAATTGAATCGGCAGCAGAGATGCTTTATGGTATGATTCATGCGCGATACATATTGACAAGCAAAGGAATGGCTGCTATGGTAAGATTTCATAGTCGCTTATCGCTCTTTTCATGCTTTACCATCCAGGAGATCGACATTGTTAACAACATTGCATCTTTTTGCAGCTTGACAAGTACAAGAACTATGATTTTGGTAGATGCCCACGAGTTTACTGCTCTGGACAACCCTGTCTTCCAGTTGGTCAGTCGGACATTCCTAGGTCAAGTACTGTGAAAATATATTGCCCTAGGTGTGAAGATCTTTATTATCCTCGGTCCAAGTATCAAGGCAGTATCCTTATGACATATCAATTATTGAATTTTATTTTGTCATGGATTTTAGCTTATGTAGATATGTACCACTATGTCACTCAAGCTATTTTATTCTCTTGTGCCTCACTTTTTTTTCCTTGATTTTGAGTTTCATTTGATTGTCTGTTACATAAGTAATTAAGTAGTGTGTTTGTAGGATGTGACCTTTTAGGTATAGGTATTTTTAGTCCCTCTCTTACATAATGTATGCCAGCTAGTATTTGGTATGGAAAGAAATAAATGATTTGCATGTGGGTTATAAACTGCTCTCTGGACATGGTTAACCATATCTTTGAACTACTACATACTCAAAAAAAATTGGTGAAAATATTTCTTGGCACGTTGTTAATGCAGGCAACACTTTGCTGCTCCATAATGGTATACTAAAAAATAAATCCATACAATGAATGTTTTGCATATGCATTATGGGGGCAGGGCTGATGATCTAGGTCTATCAAAAACGAATATTTTGTTCCTCTGAAAAGTGTTTGTTGACTTTATGAAAACAATTCCATTTTTCCTTCTTTCAGAAAACTATATCTGCTACCGTGTTTCTAGTTATTGTAACCTCAAGTGGAATGGCAGTTTCTGAAAACTTTGGGATGCTTGTGTTTTGTGATTATAAAATGTAGCTGATAAGTGACCAGTTTTTTGGAATTGTAAATTTTTTGAAAGACATCCTTCTGTTTTTTTGTCTCTATCACGCTCTAATGTTGAGAAGTTTCGCCATTGTTTTTTAGCTTAATTTCAGAAATATTTTATTAATTTGTTTGTTTAGTATCGATTCCATGGTCTTTCTCTATCGCACACTAATGTTAAGAAATTTGGCCATTGTTTTTAAGCTTGATTTCTGAAATTATTTTATTAATTTGTTTGCTTATTATCGATTCCATAGTTTTTTAATCATGATACTAACACTGATGGTTTTATGATATTCATGTTCTGGCTATATAATTGTGGTTAGAATTGTTGGTTGAACACTGTATGCAATACTTCTAAAACTTCCTTGACTCTGTCTAGACATTGATGGAGCTTACTTTGGGACAACATTTCCACACCTCTTCTTGATGACATATGGACAACTGAAGCCGCAGAAACCAGCTCAGGGCTACGTTCCAAGAGTTTTTGGGTTCAAACTTCACAAGCCTTGAAGCTGGAAGGTTAAGCTTTCATGAAAGTGAGAGGCTGCCCGAATCTCATTTAACTCTTCTGTTGTAGTACTCCTTGCAGCATTCAGCGGATCAAAACCTTTTCAAACCAGTAAAATATAGACATCCGTTTTACTTGTTTTAGGAGCGTGTTGTAAAGAAATATATGCAGACATGTGAAGCAAGTGCCTAGTTTCACTTTCAGCTTCAAATTCAATGAGCAAGTGCTTAGGTACTTGACGACACTTTTTAATGTCTTGTTCAAATTGTATTTGGCAATTTCCTTAATGTTTTTTGTCTCTGATTACATATATCTGCTATTTCGATATTGTTTTATTCCATTATCTCATTTCCGTTGTAAGTTGAATTTGTGGATTTGATCTTATTAGATTCAGACAATTTGCTGATTTTATAGGTTCACTTGCTTTGTTGTTGAACCTGAATATCCAATGTTCGGGACACAAATACAACATACATTTGAGTCTGTCAATCAGACTCGTTGTTATGTGGTTATTAATTTGTGAACCAAAAAGATATGTTAGATTGAGCCAAATTAGTTTCTCAGTGTTTTCAGAACTGGACTGCTCTGCCTCTTGGTTCAACTGCAGTCAGTTCTTATTAGTGTAAAATAATTGGATCGAGCCGTTGTTGGTTCAACTAGTTTGTTTTGGGCAAAAACAGATTTTTAGGACAGTATTTATCTATTAATCACCTGGTTCAATCGATTGAATCATGTCTCGGAGGTCCTGCAGGTTTGATATAAGGTCTGGTTTTTAAAACATATATGATATGTAAGATATTGCAAGATTTTATATATCTCAATAATTTAATGCAGATTGTATTCAATTGTGTCCATGGATATAAAACAATCGCTAATCACACAAATAAATAAAGGTGACGTTTAGGCTGGGAACAGATTCTTTTTTCCCACCATGGGAAAGTGGGACCATTAATGACAGGTGTCAGTTTCAACCTGCTAGTTAAAAATAAATAAAAAATCTTATTACTTATTTTATTCAGTTTTATGTTTTTTACTATTTCATCTCCTTGCTAAAATAAAAAACTGATTCACACGTTTATCTCTTTATTCTTGTAACCTTTCCCCCATCAACACAAAGAATACTACTATTTTCTATCATCCATCATGAATGCTGCAGGCAAACGACCTATTTCATCATTCTTCTCATAACTTAAGTTTAACTCAATCTCTTTGTATAACAATGATGGATTATTATCATGACAGCCCCACACTCCTCTTTTGTAATCTATTTGTTCTAAAACTAACACCCATCTCTTTTTGTTTCATTTGACTATCACTGATTGATAGGATCCGAAAAAGCAATAACAATATCAAAGAATTGATGAAAAAAGAAAACTATCTTTGCATCTATGAGCAAATTTTTGGAAGATCAAGAAGCTGCTGCAATTAATTAATTGATTAACAACGTTGCAGCACTCCCTAATCTCACCTTCAGAACCAGTCAACAACCCATATGCACCTTGGCTTTGGCAAACTTTACTTTCCAGATCGCAGCATGTCTGGAATTTTTTAACACTTTTCTCCATCTTCCTCTTTGAAAAAATATTAATAAATTAAATTGTAAACAATTTTGTCGGGTTCCTTTTTTTATGCCTTTAAGACCAAAAAGTTGCTTTTAGGTAGCCAGTATTAGATCTCAGCCATTTAATTTAAATACTAATATATCTATGGATAAGAACCCAACTTTTCCATGGTGGGAAAAAAGAGTCCGTTCCCATAAAAGGCGAGACTAGTCTGCTTATTATCTACATGTGTGAGTTACACTGTGAGTGATAAACAGTATTTTGTACCACGGGGATTGGAAACTCCTAATCAAAATATGCCATATCTATTAAGTTTTGTTGATATGGAATATGTATCATTGCATATTTACTTTTTGTTTGCAGGATAATGAATAGAGAATTAAATATATATATAAAAAAAAAAAACAGTATAAGCTTCAATGGTGTAAAGAAAAACATATCTGATCAACGAAATTTTACCAAAATTTCAAATTGATGGAGTATTTGACAATAATTGATGTTGATATCAACTATCGGTGTAAATATCAACTAGTAGTGTAAGCCTTGAGCTTTCGTCACAAACCAGAAACAATAGTTCTTCGAATTCAATTTGTGCATCGATTGCCATTGTGTCTTTCTGTGTAAGCCTTGCGCTTTCGTCACCAACCGGCCCTTTTTTAAGTTACTTTTGTTTAATGCCTCAGAAAAAGTTAACATTTTGTTTAATTCATTTTATTATTAATAATTCAGTCTAAATATTTAGTGTTGAAGACTAATTTGCATCTTCCATTATGTAAAATTTGTTTTCCCAATTTTATTTCTTATTACCTTTATTTTTCATTATGGAGTTAGACAGTTAGTACAAGATACAATAC
>Ga0315914_1006144_pt1 | contig 17138 bp, 10 predicted proteins | sample MpolenodulesMG_FD_203920 | JGI IMG/M metagenome (GOLD analysis project Ga0315914, IMG submission 203920) | Medicago polymorpha root nodule microbial communities from Los Angeles, California, United States - elongated nodules | ecosystem: Host-associated > Plants > Roots > Nodule | place: USA...
TGAACGGATTAAGCCACCAGCCATGCAGATTGAAGGGAAGAGTAATGTGCTTCGCCTTCATCCACATATAGGAGATGGACTTAATCCTATCCACTACCTTAAAAACGGGGCTTTCTTTGCCGGTAAATACCCTATTATTACGTTCCTTCTAGATTTCCCAGACAGTTGCAAACCATTTAATAAAAACTATTAATAAAACCATTTAATTAAATAAACAAATCACATAATCACATAAATCAATTAAATAGGACTCTAAACTCTACCAAAAATAAAATAAACGGGCGTTACACGGCCCCCTAAGCTTACTTTCTGTTGCAATTTTGGCTCCCCACGCCAATTTTGACCCAGCCAACGAACACGTGTGTAAATTTTTTTATTTTATTTTCCTTTTATTTTTTTAATTATTTTTTGTTTTTTTAATTTTAAAAAAATATTTTTGTAGTTATAAGAAAAATTGTTTTTTTAATTACAAAAATTAAAAATTAAAATTTTTTATTTTTTTTATTTTTTAATTACAAAATAAAAAAAATATTAAAAAATACAAAAATGCGTCCACGTCAGCGTTGACTAGGTCAAAATTGGGCTATGAGGCCAAAATTGCAACAAAAAGTAAACTTAGAGGGCCTGGAAAGAGTTGTTTTTTTAAGGGACCAAAATCACAACTTTGAAAAACTTAAGGGTTCAAAAGTGTAACTAAGCCTAAATGATAATAATTTAATCGTTGAAATTAACACAATGAATCATTTTCGTAAAAACTATACACAACCTTAAACGACTATTATTTTAAGACTGATGAAGTATTTAAAATATAAAGTACATTTGTAAATACTCATATTTTATTGGTTTTATAATCTTTTTTTATTCAAAACATTAAAGAGAGTTGTAACGAACTGTCAAATAAGATAGAGAGAGAGGATACAATCAATTTACTACTATGTCCACCCCTTAACTCATCTATAAATTGAAACAAAGATTCATTTGCTACTATGCTATATAACATAACATCTTTTCTCCAAACAAATTGAAACACTTTTGTTTCCATGGATGAAGAGGTGAAGGTCATACATCAATACCAAGTGAGTCCACCACAAGGTTCTCTTCCATCTTTAATCACAATTCCATTAAGTTACCGTGACCTCCCTTGGTTTCACTGCCCCCATGTTAAAAGAATTTTCTACTACAACTTCCCTCATTCCACACAACACTTCCTTCAAACTTCACTACCAATTCTCAAAAACTCTCTTTCCCTCACTCTCCAACATTTCTTCCCTTTCTCCTCTAAAATAATATTCCCTCCTAAGCCTCAAACCCCTCACATTCTCTACTCTCAAGGTGATTCCATCTCATTAACAATTTGTGAATCCAAATCAAATTTCAACCACCTCATATCCAATTCACCAAAAGATCTAACAATTGCATTTCCTTTTGTCCCATTGATTCCTCCACCAAGTATTTTAGAAGATGGCACATTGTGCATCCCAACAATGGCCATTCAAATCACTATTTTTCCAAACTCAGGATTTACTATTTGCATCACTTTTAGACACGAAATTGCTGATGGTAAAGCATTTCATCATTTCATTAAATTTTGGTCTTCACTTTCAAAAGGAAACTTAGAATGTTCTTCTCTTTCATTACCATTACACAAAAGGGAAATCATTCAAGATCCAAAAGAACTTAAACAAAGCATCTTAGAACAACTATGGAATCATCCACCAAAATCATTACAACGTACTTCCTCCACCAATGACCATGCTGCTTCTAGAAACAACATGGTTCGTTATAGATTTAATTTGACACGTCACCAAGTTGAAAATTTGAAGAAATGGGTTGCTACAAAATGTCAAAATATTGGACTTGAAACATTTCATTTGTCAACCTTCGTTGTTGCATGTTCTTTGTTATGGGTTTGTATTGTAAAGTTAAAATCACTAGAAGATTTCTCAGACAAGGTGAACACTCCAATCCTTTATACTTTATTTTTTTGTCGTACGCAAAATTTAATCATTTGATATCACATATTTTTTCTATAAATTTGTATATAATTTTAGTGTTTGCAAATATATAATTTTTTATGTTTAGCTCTTGTAAAATATTTTTTTATTCTTAATAATTAAAAGTATATCACATATTTTACAAGAACTAAAAACCAAAAAAATAAATTATTTGTAAGAAGCAAAAACATATTTTAACTTTTTTATATTTAATTATTTTTTACGTAAATTAATTTTGAATAAATTTTATCTTACTATATTGATATTGTATCTACACTATTTTTTTTTTCTTCCATAGGTAATAGAGAATTCTCCATCAGACGATGATTTTGAGGATATTCATGGTTTTGGATTTCTAATGGATTTGCCTAATCGTTTTGAACTTTCAATTCCTTCCACATATTTTGGAAATTGTTTGTCATATTGTGTTGCAACACTACCAAAGAGGAAGTTAGTGGGAGAAAATGGTATATGTGCAGCAGCAAATGTTATTGGAAGAGAAATAAGTTTGAAAGATCCATTAAAAGAAGATAAAGAGTTTGATAAGTCTTCGAATATGATTCATGTTATAGGGTCACCAAAGTTTGATGTGTATGAAACTGACTTTGGATGGGGGAAGCCTGTTTTGACTGATGTTCTCAATAATGATAAATCAAATGCCTTTTGTCTTTCGGATTCTAAGGATGAATATTGTGGTATTGAAGTTTCTATGGTGCTAGAAAGAGCTCATGTGAAGAGATTCAGTGACATCTTAGAAGTGCAACTTAAAGACATTGTGATGTAGGAGGGTTTTCAAAGTATTTTATTATTTTAGTCTAATTTTATTTTGTTTGTTTTGTTTTCAGTTTATTATTTTCGGTCCATTAAGGTTTGTCATTTCCCGATTTAAGTTTAACAGTTGTAGCCTATGAGACATCTTTTATTCATTCAATAATATTTTAGAGAGCTTTCTGGTGGATTCTGAAACTCTATTTTCACAAGTTTATCGCTTGCAAACTTATCTCTTTTCAATCTAGGTTTAGAGCTTGTTAGCCTACGCTTTCGACTGCGTCATACATTGTGGATCTTGTTTTCGAATGAAATGATTTTTTGCTAAATTACATTTTTTTTTCCTTTTATGTTTCATGATTAATTCCTTAACTTATTTTAAGGGACTAGAGTGAAACTTCAAAATAACTGAAAGGATGAAAATATAATTTAGCCAATATTTTATAACTTGTTGTTGTTGTTGTTATATTTAAAAATATTTTAGGGCTAGATGTTGTTGTTAAAATAAAAAAATGTCTATTTTTTAAAGGAAGAAATAAGACTTTTTTGTTTTTTATTTGGTGTGGCTAGTGTTGTTATAGTTTATTTATTGTAAGAGTGTATGAATATATTTCCAAAGTATTTTTTATTTTTTTTAAAGATTCTAAAGTATTACTGTAATAAAAAATAAACAAAAATGCTCATTACACTAATACTTCAGAATTTAAGAACATTTTTTATAGTTTATTTATTTTCTCAAATGTATTATGTGGTTATTTTTTTTTATTTTTCCAATCATTTTTTTACATGATTGACGGTGCCTAATTAAAGACAAAGTGTTAGGTGTGAATGAATGCTCATGTTAGAATTTCAATCCTTCCTTAAAGTAATGGGACCATTGTCTGAAAGGAGAAAATTGAAGCTTCTTCGTTTTATTTATTTTTCATTTCATAGAGGGTCTAAACTTGAAAAAAGAGAAAACTACATTGATAGAGACCCCCAAACATCATCAACAAACTGATTATTAAATTGAATCGGACAACACTCATAAGCTTCATCAATTAATTTCATTTTGATAGCGCTTTGATTAAAAGAATCTATTTGTTAAAGATGTGTATTCATGTTTCTGATGCATTTCAGGTAAGGTTGGCAATGAAGATTGAAGGTTAACAGCTAAATAGGTTATATAGATTCTGAAATTAATAATTAACAATAATGTTTCTCAAATATTTGGGTTTCTACCGTTGGATTTGGAAGCATAGGAAGCACAATCCAATAGTCATAGAAGAGTTATGCCATCAATTTTCTCTAGCCAGTATTAAAAAATCAACCAACAACTTTGATAAAAATCGAATAATTGGAAGTGGAAGCCTAGGTATAGTGTACAAAGGTTGTCTCCAACATAATGATATTATTGATTATAATGTCATAATCAAACGAATATATCCAATTACGGACAAAAAATTAAGAGAGTTTAAGAATGAAATTGAGTTGCTATGCCAACTTAATCATCCTAATTTGGTCAATTTACTAGGATATTGTGACCACAAAGATGAGAAGATTATTGTGTATGACTATAATTCCAATGGTTCTCTCTATAATCACCTTTGTTGTGTACAAAATAGTGGCATGAAAATTGAACCTCTTACGTGGAAACAAAGACTAAAAATTTGCATAGGAGCAGCATGTGGATTACACTACCTTCACACAGGAACAAAACGTACCATCTTTCATTGTGACATTCAACCTCATAAAATTTTATTGGATAGTAACATGGTGCCTAAACTCTCAGATTTTTGGACTTCCTTGCAAGGACCTTTGTTTACTAATTCAATGCCGAAACCAAAGTCCATATTATGTGATAACATTATAGGTACGTACTCTTTTCTCTATCATTTGTTGCATAATTAATAGTTCTAATTCTGAGTATATGTCGAACAGTCTTTAAATTTTACAAATTGACATATACATTACTAAAACTATAATGTCTCAATTAAATAGTCTCTTTTAACATGTATCATTAGAAATTGGCATATCAAATGAACATACGGTCTTTCACCTTGGATCTCACATCACCTGAAATTGGAATGAAATGTATGAGTTTGAACATGATACATTCTTTTTTTGGGGTGATATAGTGTCATTGATGTGAGATCTGCATAGAATACCATGTGTTCATTGAATGCGGTATGTTATTACTTCGAAACATAGAATTTAATAAAAGGACACTATTTTTCTTTTTTGTTAAGATAAAAGGACTATTTTAATGAGAAATGATATTTGAACATCCATTTTGCTACAACTTTATCTCTCATACTCACATTATTTTTTACTTTATCACTCTAGTGCTTTGATTTTCGTGCAATACCTATTTTTTCTTTGCAAATTATGGTTGTCCCCATAAGTTGTCAATTAAAAGTTGTTCAACTAACACTCCTCTATTTTAATTGTGCTAATTGATACATTAGATCATCCACAATGGTGGATGTAACTCTTTCATCTATTTAACACCATTCTATATAGGCACTCCTATTGTGGAGCAAATAAATATGGTGCTTGTAGTGAAGGGTGGTTGTGGAAACACCCTCCATCTCTTCAATTTTTTTGGGTCCCTCTAAATAAACTATATTAAAGTAAATGATTTTTATTGAAAATTAATGATTTAGAGTTATTGGTGAGAGTGAGACTGATTTTCTAATTTTTGGTGAGGTGCTGGTTGGAGAGATTAAATGCTTATTCAGTATTAATATAAAAAAAAATTGTAAAATTGATGATGTGTACACATAAGATCCACTTAAACACCCATAATGGGTGCTCTATTGGTATGTGAAGTGTAAGTTAGAAATGTAACATTGAGTAAAAAAAAAGAATATTTGAATAAGATATAAGTATGATGACTTATATAACTAATGTTTGTAGTTTTTGAAAAAGATGAAATGTCAAATTCACTTGTGTGGTTGTCCCAAACTCAATGTAATAATTTTTCAGAGACTAGCTCATGACCAAACTATTGTGAATTCATAAAGTAAATTTCAGAAACTATTTTGAGTGATGTCCATAATTTTGAGGGAACAATTGAGATTTGTTTTTCAAAATAATTTAGTTAATTAATTTAACTACTAATTGATACTTTCTCTCATATATAGGATCATATGGTTACGTTGCCCCAGAAATTTTAGAAAACAATAAAGTGACAGATAAGTGTGACGTTTACTCCTTCGGTAATATTCTACTAGAAGTGGTATGCTTCGAAAAGTTAGAAAATGTTAAGAGACAAAAGTTTCCAATAGAGGAGAATATTGATGAGAATCTCAAAGGAAGCATTGCACCAAAATGTTGGGAAGTATTTGTAGATGTGACAAAAAGATGTTTGCAGTATGATCCAAATGAACGACCAACAATGGGTGAAGTGGAGGTGCAACTTGAGTTTGCTTTTTTACTTCAGGAAAATGCAGATTGTAGCAAAAACACCAATGTTGACGATGATCATTATAAACTAGTATCTACAACCATTGTTGATGACTAATGGATTCTATTTGTTTTAGTTTTTTCTTCTTTCTCTAATAATAATGTACAAAGCAAGATTCCTATTGTTGAATTGAGAGTTTATAGGGATCAACTCTATACCACAAAAGTTTGAAAGTATCTTGAACAAAACTCGAATAAATATATCCATCTCTAGAGTTTTATACAAAATTTATATGTTTTTTTTTAAATGTTGTTATATTTTGCTCTATTAGGAGAAACACTTGTGTGGCCATGCCTCTACTAAAAATTATTTGGACACTCAAACAAATGAAAATATGTAAAAGAAAAATAATGAAATGATATCTATTTTTAAAATATTTATGTGATATGTGTTTTTGTGCGTGACTAAATGATTTTTATTTAGAAATGTGACCATACAATTATTTTTCCTAAGAATTGAAGTGCATTTATAGGAACTTTACAAGTTTAAAATTTGAAAGGGCCCTATATTTTTTTTTCTTCCTAAAATTAAAGGTTGCATGACTAAACAAAGATAATAAATAAATTCTAAAATTTTGATCATGAAAAATAAAAGGCTTAATTACACTTTTGGTCCTCGTATTTTGACCCGCTCACGAAAATGGTTATGCCTTTTTCAAATCGAACAAAACCGTCCCTAAACTATCATGATTTTTGCCCTCCAAAAACACCTATGTGTCATGATTTTTAATGAGTTGGCATAAAAAATGATTATGTGGCAAAACACATGTGGAAAAATTAGTGTCCACATCAGAAAATGAATCAATAATAGTATAAAATAACCGTTTAACTTAAATAATTCATTTTAAAAATAACCAAAAAAAAACTAAAACTTTTTTTTTTGAGCAAAAAAAAAAAAACTTACATCAATCTCCATTTCAGAAACAAATAATCACACTTTATTTCCATTTCAGAAAATCTTTGTACCCAAATAATCCCAATTTTTTTTTTACTTGTGAGTTCGACGTCACTTCAAATAGAGAGTGCCTTAAGCGTGTCTGAGGCATACCTGTTTTTGATTCCAGTTTTATGAGCTGCGCCTGTGCAGCTATGTTTGTTTTGGTTTTTTCGGCTTTGGTTGTTTGTTCCAGGAGCTGTTTTTTCCTGATGTGCTTCTGTTCGCATAGGCTGGGAATTTTGGACTGGCTTCGTTGTATTTTCCTCGCCGTTTTGCACAGAAAAGTGGGATGTGAATCCTCTCCAGTTTTGTTCGATTAAGCCATATCTTCTGCGCCATACTTGGAGGTTGGATAAATCGTCCGGATGAGGGAGAAAATGACAAAAAAATGCAATTGGAACACAGAAAAGTAAGCATCCTTTTCTTCAATTTTCTGCAAAATCAAAAGCTTGAGAAGAGATGGGATCAAGCAACGGTGCATATGTGTTTGTTTGCTTATTTATAGAACAATGTATTACAGGGTTGTTTTTTTCTTCTCTCTTTTCCCTTTTTAGTTTTGAACAATAAAATGGATCTTATCCTTCTTGATGAAAAAATCAAGAGTACCATCCTAGAAACAGATTTGGGATTGAATTGAATCTGGATTGATTGGAAAGAAATTTGGGAATTAGGGTTTATATCTATCTTTCAATTTGTTTTTGTTTTAATTTATGAAATGTTTAAATTGTTTTTTGAAATTAAAAATTGTTGTTTTAATGACATGTTAATGTCATTTTTTAGATTGGCAATGCCACATGCATGTTCATATGCCATCTCAGCATTTTTTGAGGGGAAAATAGGGGGTATGACTAATACTCTGCAAAAAAAAAACATGATAGTATAGAGACAGTTTTGCTCGATTTGAAAGAGGCAGGACTATTTTTGTGAGCAGATCAAAATACGAGGACCAAAAGTGCAATTAAGTCAAAATAAAATTGATACAATTTCTGAATCTTTCACCATATTTAAAGTTATATTATTAATCCTCTGGAAATTAGCATCATATACTATATACTTTTTTTTAACGATTTTTTTTATTAATAACTAAATCTTTACACAAAACGAATAGATATAGACAAAACTAAAAACAACATAACAAAAGACGTTGTATATAAATTGAACTTCTAAAAGAAAGCGCATGTACCCTTGTACATAAAAAACAACCAATAAAACACGACTCAAACCAACACCAAAATCAAATCCAAATCTCCATGCAATAGAAGAAACCACACTTGAGGCAAAAACCTCAAACTCCAACGTGAATGACCTCATAAACAACTTTCAAACCTTTATCGTCTGCTATTCGCACTAAAACTTCTCTAAAATAAAATCATCAAACCGACCAAAACCATTATAACAACACCTCACTACAAATTAGTATCGTGTAATTCCTACTCTTTGATTGAGATCTTAAAAGACTATTTTTCTATAAAAAAAAAAAATCGTTTAAAATACTTTAATAAAATGTTCTCTTACCATCCACCCAAAAGATCTTGAGTAAACAATTAATTGTTTTTTTTTTACACTCCTTTAGACTTCTCTTCATTTTGAGAAGAAAAAAAGGTGACGGTCCTCTTAGCAAACGCGCTTTAGAACTGAGAACCATATTACTGAACGCATGCTCAGTTGTACACATGCCACAGCTCATAAGTCATACCACAAATAGTAAACAATCAGTGACCATTTTTACCTGAGGAAGAACACGAATTTAAGGTGATTTGATTCTTTTATATATCTTCTTTGATCTCTTTCCATACTAGATAAGAATTTTCTATTATAAAGTCAACGCTGGTATGCTTCTTATTGCAATTTGAATTGTAGAGAAATCTGTTTTTTAGAATGGAACAATTTTTTCTGTCTTATTTCTTTCAACATCCAGCAATATATACACGATTTAGGAGATATACATAGATAGAATCCCTAATATTATTATGTCTAGCAAGAAGAAACAAGGATTTAGTTTTTACACACTAACGGTGTAAAACTTTTTTACACATGTATTCAATCAAATCACGTCACGTAGATATTTTTTAAGATATTTCTGGAACTAACCTATAAAGTGGCACTTTGGAGTGATTTGATTGTGTTGTATATTGGCTTCAAATTGAGAATTCAGGAAACCCTGAAATCGTGTCACGATTTTGGGCACCGTGACACGATTGGATTGGCAGGGAGCATGGTATTTTTGAGATGGAAAATCGTGACGCGATTCAACAACTTCCTCACCAAGTTTACCTGAAAGAGACTGGTCACAACGGTTGTTCAGAGACAATCGTGGCGCGATTGGTCAAAATCGTGACACGATTTTGGACTGCTGTGACTAGTATTTAATTGGATTCTGCAGCATTTTGAAGGAGAGCTGAAGCTAGAGGTCTAGGGTTTACAAAGGGGGGAACTTGAGGGTTGAGTATCTTTGTAAGGAGGGTCTCTAGGGTTGGGATAAACATTGTAATCACCTTGGGCAGTGAGATTACATCATTGGAAGGATCTAAAGCTTCCTTTGTGTATTCTCAAGTAAGATTCATATGAGAGTGGTGAGGGAAACAAAGGGTAGACATTAGGTAAAAGACTGATTTCTTGTAACCTCTTGTAACATCTTCTCATAGTGGATTGGAGAGCTGCTCTCTCCCCCAGAGTAGGTCATATTGGACCGAACTGGATTACCATCTTGTGTGCGTTTGTTTATTTCCTTTAAGCTTGCTTATCTCTATGCTTGGTTAGTGTTTGTGTCATTGTTTTAGCTCTTGTGTGTGTTGTTGCTTGAAGACACTTAAACCTAGGATTACCACTACCTTTTGCTCCACACATCTTTGTTTTTTCATTGGTGTGATTTCGAACGAGCATTTCACAACAGATTGAATGCATGTGTAAAAAAAACTTTACACCGTCAATGTATAGAAATAAATCTCTGAGAAAGATTATATAAACAATCATATGAGCTAGAAATAGAAACGGTGTGTTGCTTCTTTATATTCCAAAAAATTGGAGAGCTACCAAATGAATTAACCCTCCCTTGAGGTAAGACTTAAGAGGACAACTTCCCCAATTTGAATCACAATTTTTGCTTTAAAACACACCTTGTCCTGGATTCCATTTCAAGAAGCGAACCACTCGCAATGCGGACTGCCAAAGCTCTTGTCTAAGTTGTTGCATAAATTGAGACAAAATTTAAGCGAAACTTTTACTATAAATATAGACCTTCTATCCGATTAATTTTTGAGATAGAAGGGGCTGAAACAAGGGTTTAGAAAGACAACAACAAAACTAGGGTTTGTATAGAGTTTGTCTTTTGGCAACAAACACTAGGGTTTGAGGGTTGATTCACCTTTGGAAACACTATTAGGATTGAGTCTCTTGGTTATAGGAAGAAATTGAGACTTTAGGTAGAATTAGGCGGAAAACTTATTCTTGTAACCCATTGATATCTTTTTGTAAAGTTACTCATCATTGTAGTGAAACGGAGGACTGCTCTTTCCCCCAGACTAGGTCAATTTGGACCGAACTAGGTAAACAAATTCTTTTCTGTTCTCTCTTTCTTTTCTCGCGCTGTTTTCTACTTTTGCCTTTTGTTTATAATTGTTTCATACACTTTGTTTTGGTTGCTTAATTATCACTTGCTCCAGTTTATTATTGGTGTGATTTTTCATCGAATTTACTAACACATAGGATCATTTTCTAGTCAAATGTTGGTACAAACAGAATGAAGAAAATGCACTAAATCATGAGCTAATGTATTAAGGCCATTTTCTCACATTATCATTTGTCTTTCCTAAAGGTAATAATGTTTCCACATATATCAACTATGCATACAATGGCCTCCTCAAACAAAACAGAGGCTTTTTATTAAAACGTAATTAAGCGTTTGTTCATATTCTCTATCACCTTTTACAACCAAGTAGAGCATTTTCATGGGTTTACACAAACGGGAATTCCATGTAATTTAATAGGGAACACACCAACATAACATGATAAAAAATCCAAAGCAGCCTTCATTCATAAAATAGCTATCTAGATTTGTTTAGAACAAATCGTTCTTATGAAAATTTACCATCACATCATAAACAAATTTAAATTTTTGTATGCTTAAAGATTATCCCATAACCCATCCCAAACCATGATTGTATTCATATATGCTTTATAACATCAAATTTTTTCACAAAAGTTTTAGGGCACCATTAATTGGTGGGAAAAAAGTTATACTTGTCACACGCTCTGCTTCCTCCTGCAGTGCCAGAGCATGCTCAAGTTCAACCTCAACCTCGCCCATTGTTGGTCTCTCATTTGGTTCTTCTGAATTCAAGCATCTTTTCATGATATTCATGAACACTGCCAAACATTCCGGTGAAATCAATCTCGTGAGAATTGGATCAATCATTTCATCAACTGGGAACCTCTCTAAAAAGCTTGTTGGATGAAATAAATCCGACTTATCCTCATTAAATAAATTCACCGACTCATCCTCATTAAATAAATCCGACTCATCCTCATTAAATAAATCCGACGACTCATCCTCATTAAATAAATCTGACTCATCTTCTAATCGTCTTTTATTTGGTTCTAAAATCCCATTTCGTTCCTCTAACATGTCCCTCTTCTCAATGATGGTGAAAAAGTCGTTTATGCATAAAATTACTTGAAATAGAACCATACCAAAGGAGTAAACGTCGCATTTATCTGTGTAAGTTCTGGTTTGCACATACTCTGGTGCAATGAAACCTATTGTACCTGTCAGCAAAAGCATTTAGTCTAACTTCTAAAATTATCTGCAGCCATGTTATTAAAATATGCGAAAAGACCAAAATTAGTTCATGACATAAAATTGCATATACCATTTTAGTTCGTAAAGATTTTTTTTTTCTTCCATAATTTGTGCCGGAGAATGAAAATATTGGAACACATTAGTCCCACATTAGGGTCTAACATGTGTGAGTTTTATCGGTCTCATTTAAAAATAAAAACTTAGGGCCGACATCAAAAAATTTAATAAAAAGTGGTACCTAAGGCATTATAAACTATTTTGTAAGTTCCTTAAAAAAAACTATTTTGTAACGATGAATTAAAACTAATATAAAATATACTCTATGCATCAAGTTAGACCAATAATATCATGGTGAGGAATTTTATTTTATTTTTCTTTGGTGGGTGCGCCTAGCTCATACAATAGTGCAACGCATGAATGACATATAAGAAACCCAGCAGTAAGCTACTGAGGTGGTTTCTCCCCCTCAAAAATGTAATTTAATATCGTGTGATCCATTAGGCCACATATCAGATATTAAATTGATAAGAACAGATACTACACTGTGAGGAAATGTAGATGTTAGGTTATCCATTCAAAACCATTAATTTGTATTCCACTGTTTATGTTATAAACAATTGAAGACAAATTATTGAATTCAGATGGATAATTTCCACTCACCTCTAATTGATGGATGAATAAGAATATGCATAACTAATTTGAATGTTTACTATAAAAATAAAAGAACATAATTTACCAGAAATTTGGTCGAGTTTAATTGGTATTGACTCCGATTTTGAAAGCTTCCCTTGTAAGGATAATCCAAATTGCGAGAGTTTTGGTGCCATATTGTTATCCAAAAGAATGGTGTATGGCTTTACGTCACGGTGAAAAATCGGGCGCTTTGTTCCTGTGTGAAGATAGTGTAGTCCTTTTGCAGCTCCAACACATATTTCAAGCCTTTTCTTCCACGAGAGTGATTCCATATCCCTTGAACATAAGTGATCATGGAGAGAGCCGTTGACCATTTCATCTTTTTTATACACGAGAATTTTCTCATTTTTTTGGTCACAAAATCCTATCAAAGATATCAAATTTGGGTGACAAAGCTGGCAGTGGAGTTCAATTTCATTCTTGAAGTGTTGTTCCTTGACTTTATTTCTCATCCGCAACAATGCTATTGGATAATCATTTTCACCATTATGTTTGACATAACCTTTGTACACTATATTGCCGCTTACTTCTCCAATTTTTCGATTTTGATCAAAGTTATTGGTAGCTTTCTTAAGATCGTCCAGAGAAAACTCATGGCATAGCTCTTTTATAAATGTTGAACATTGTTTCTTGGATGAACTTTTATGCTTTGAATATTTTGCAAGCATATTTCCCACACGAGCTCCTTTTGATAGCTAGTGATAATAAAGGGAGGTACAAAAAAATCAAGCCTACATTTCATCATAAAACATGAATCATGAATACCTCTTATTAGGGAAGGAGGGTTGGTGTGGTAAATGCATCATATAATTGAACTAAAAGAAGTAAAACGACGGAAAAAAGTTGGGGAAAAAATGTCATCATGGGAACACAATGTATGATTTATTGATATTATTGGACAGTAATTCAACATAATATTATTGGTTCTTATATCATAATTCAACACATTTTGTAGTTGTACCTGTACTAGGAGTTACACAATTGAAGATCACCTCAAACTAAGAACCTAAAAAAATCTGCATTAATTTTCCATTTAAATGGTCAATGAATTATCCATTTAACTAAGAATCTGCTTGTGAAAGAGTAATTATATAAAAGTTTATTATCCAAAACAAAAACATTAAATAAAAGTTTTAAATATATAAATTAAATTTTACCTGCAAGATCAATCCTCAAGCGCTATCGTCCATAATCAGCAAAAGGAATTAGCTCAATGCTCTGTTGAACGAAGGAATCTTGAAAGCTTATCGTTTATAGAAAATGCTGTGAGTTGAGACTTGAAAGAATTCAATTTATAAAACTTTCGTATGCTTCTTCCTTTAAACTACAGATTTATACTTTTACTTGAATTTTTAGGTTGACTTGATGAAACTTCCTTGTTCATGCTTCTTCGAGCAAAAACGAAGAAGCTTCCTTCCATTTTCTTCTTAAACTTCATAGTGGTTGGTCCCATTCATTTAGGCATTGTTTTATCTAAGGGTAGGTAGCAAATAAATTCTCACACCACTTATTACCTAACAGAGCTCATCTTATTTTTTTTGGTGACCGAGGTTCGAACTCAAGCCTTAGATATATTATGCATCATTCCTACCAACTGATCTAACTCACGAAAACACAGAGTTCATCTTATATCCTGTCATAATTAATTTCCAAATATCTTATCGTGAACATAAAAATTTGAACACGTCTTTTGGATACACTTCTAAAAAAGGAAATAGGAAGGATAAAATAATAACATGCCTAAATATTTGTGTCCATTTGAAAATAACTCTTAATTTTCTGAGTTAGTAAATACTCTCTCCATCTCACCGTATATTCATGTTTTATGATTGTCTGCATGGACCATTTGTTGAATTTTATTGGTCATCGTACATCATTGCTTTTAGTGAAACTCCATCTATCACCATCTATGAAGCCCCGATACTTCAAAATGGATGACGTATCATATCCCCTGCGTATCTTGTACCGATACCTGTCTGATACTTCCCGATACGTATCAGGAGAGTATCCGAAGATTAAATTTTATTTTTTTTAAAAATAATTATCCAATACTTCCCGATACGTATCCGGAGAGTATCCAATAACTATCCTGCACTGGTACCTGCCCCGATATTTCCCAATTAATGTTAACTAAAATAACTTAACTCTTGAGTACTAATGTGTTCTTTTTTGGATATAGTGTTTCTTTTTTGGATCGATATAGTATAACACTAACAATGTTCCTTTTGGATGTATTATAGCACTCATGGTGCTCTTTTTGAGATATATTGTATATGTAATTAACTAATCATCATTTTCTTAATTGTCAATATTATTTATATTTATGTTGACGTGCTACGAGCCTATGACTGGTTTCTTTTGTTTGTTAATATATTTGCATATTAAAAAAATGGTTATAATTATATTTTACATTTAATTATATAATTTTTTTTATTATCGTATCCCAGCCGTATCGTATCTTGATTTTTGAAATTTTTCCGTATCGGTGCAGCATCGTATCCGTATCGTATCTCGTATCCGGGCTTCAGATATCACCACTCATATTCCCTATCGCCACTAATTTCAATTCCTAATCGTTTTCTTTTTTTCCATTAAAACAACTCCGATTCAATTAATTTCAGGACCAGAGTACAGAGGTTGTTGTACATACAATAGACTCCTCAAACAAAACAGAGCACTTTCATGGTTCACACCAACTAGAATTCCATGTAATTTAAAAGGGTTCCCACAAACTAGAATTCCATGTAATTTAAAAGGGTTCCCACAAACTAGAATTCCATGTAATTTACCATCATATCATAATCATAAACCAATATAAATTTCGCAACACACCTTTGAGGCTCTAAAGATTATCCCATAACCCATCCCAAACCATGATTGTATTCATATATGCTTTTTAACATCAAATTTTTTCACAAAAGTTTTAGGGCACCATTAGTTGTCAGTTGTCACACGCTCTGCTTCCTCCTGCAATGCCAGAGCATGCTCAAGTTCAACCTCAACCTCACCCATAGCTGGTCTTTCATCTGGTTCTTCTATATTCAAGCATCTTTTCATGATATTCATGAACACTGCCAAACATTCTGGTGAAATCAATCCCGCAAGAATTGGATCAATAATTTCATCAGCTGGGAACCTCTCTAGAATGTTGGCTGGATCAAACAAATCTGACTCATCCATTGGTGGTCTTTTATTTGGTTCTAAAATCCCATTTCGTTTCTCTAACATGTTCATCTTATCTTTGATGGTGTAAAAGTCGTTTATGCATGAAATTACTTGAAGTAGAACCATACCAAAGGAGTAAACGTCGCATTTATCTGTGAAAGTTCCGGTTTGCATATACTCTGGTGCACTGAAACCCAATGTAGCTGTCAGCAAAACCATTTAGGTTAACTTCTAAAATTATCTGTAGCCAAGTTATTAAATATGCGAAAAGGCCAAAATTAGTCTCTTAAGAAAATATTAGAACAAATTAGTCTCTTAAGAAGGACAAACCAAGGCATTTGGGTCTAACATGTGTAAGTTTTTCCGTTCTCATTTAAAAAAAAAAAAAAAAAAAACTAGCTCCCACATTAAAAAATTTAATAAAAGGTTGTACCTCAAACATTATAAACCAATCACATATGAGCATACTCAAAAAATTATTAATAAAAGAGAAAGAAATACAAAAAGATCGGGGGTTGTGCCGTACCATAGGAAAAAGAAATAAAAGACGATAAGAACATGGAAAGAGCCAAGGGAATCGAGAATTGGACATATTTAGGCGATCCTTAAAAGAATACTCATTGACAAAAGGTGTGTAGTGGCTACCCATCAGAAATCAGAATTGACATTAATCCGAACAATTTATTTGCCTTCCTTTTATCGATGGATAAATAAGAATTCGCCATTGTACCAAAAAAAAAAAAAAAGAATTCACCATAAAAAGAGTTTAATAAAATTTGACACTTTTCATACGCAACAATCTCAACCAGAAGTGCATAACCTGATTTGAGTTTTTTTTTTACCATTAAGTTATAAGAATTTACCATAAAAATAGTTTGATAAAATTTGACACTTTACCACAAACCCAGTCGAGTTGAATTGGTTTTGACTCCGATTTAAAAAGCTTCCCTTGTAAGGATAATCCAAGTTGGCAGAGTTTTGGTTCCATATTGTTATCTAAAAGAATGTTTTGAGGTTGTACGTCACGGTGGAAAATCGGGCGCTTTGTTCCTGTGTGAAGGTAGTGCAGTCCTTTTGCAGCTCCAATGCATATTTCTAGCCTTTTTTTCCAAGAGAGTGATTCCATATCCCTTGAACATAAGTGATCATGAAGAGATCCATTGACCATTTCATCTTCTTTATACACGAGAATTTTCAAATTTTCCTGTTTACAAAATCCTATCAAAGATATCAAATTTGGGTGACAAAGCTGGCAGTGGAGTTCAATTTCATTTTCATTCATTTCCATGACTCTATTTCTCATCGGCAACAATGCTATTGGATAATCATTTTCACC